>ENA-OQBJ01000605-OQBJ01000605.1-human-gut-metagenome-genome-assembly--contig:-NODE-605-length-18190-cov-2.808227_pt1 | contig 18190 bp, 19 predicted proteins | sample MGYA00242743_ERZ504545 | MGnify/ENA primary metagenome ERZ504545 (study PRJEB26092, sample SAMD00036252) | human gut metagenome | host: Homo sapiens | study: EMG produced TPA metagenomics assembly of...
CAGACTCGGAGAAATCGATATAATAGCCAGAGATGGCGATTATCTGGTGTTTTGCGAGGTGAAGTACCGGGCAGATGACCGGAAAGGAACTCCGGCAGAGGCGGTAGATTATGCCAAACAGAGAGTTATCTCAAAAAGTGCACTTTATTATATGACGGTGAATGGAATAGATGAAATCCCGTGCAGGTTTGATGTAGTAAGTATAGAAGATGACAGGATTATTTTATATCAGAATGCATTTGATTATGTGGAAATATAGGAGAAGAGAATGAGTCTTGGATTACAGTATAAAAATCAGGAACATATATTTGATGAAAAAACAGTAGATGGGGTTCGTTTCTGAGTTATCCAATGTTAGAAGAAACGGGAATCGTGCATCATGGATTTTCTACAAAACTCGGAGGTGTCAGCAAGGGATGCTGGGCAACTATGAACATCAGCACAACAAGAGGCGATGATCCGGAAGATGTTGAGGAAAACCAGAGAAGGATTGCAAGAGCCATCGGAGTAAAGCCGGAAGATATGACGTTTACCAACCAGACACATACAACAAATGTGGCGGTAGTAAGAGCAGAGGACAAGGGAAGACGTTTTATGAAAACGGACGGAATGATCACAAATGTACCGGGAATCTGTCTGGTGACATTTTATGCGGATTGCGTACCACTGTATTTTGTAGATCCTGTGAAAAAAGCGATCGGACTGTCGCATTCGGGCTGGAGAGGAACGGTTGGAAAGATCGGAAAAGTAACAGTGGAACTGATGCAAAAAACATATGGTTCGGATCCTAAAGACATACTTGCGGCCATTGGTCCGTCTATATGTCAGGACTGTTACGAGGTAAGTGAAGATGTAATTGTAAAATTTCAGAAAAGCTTTGAAGAAAAATACTGGCCAGAATTATTCTATCAGAAAGAAAACGGTAAATATCAGTTGAACCTGTGGAAAGCAAATGAATTGGTATTCGAGGAAGCCGGAATTTTGAAGAAGCATATTGCTGTGACAAATGTGTGTACACACTGTAACCCGGATATTCTGTTTTCACATCGCACAACGGGAAATAAAAGAGGAAATCTAAGTGCATTTCTGGCACTGAAATAAGAGGAGCAAACGATATGACAGATACAACAACGATCGCAGATACGACTCAGGAAGTGACCGAAGCTACCCAGCAGGCGGTAAAACAGGTAAATCAGATTACCCAATATCTGCAGGACAGTATTCCGGGACTGATTACATTTGGACTGGAAGTGCTGGCGGCACTGGTTGCTTTCTTTATCGGAAGACTGGTGATAAAATGGATCAGGAAGATTGTGAGGCGTTCATTTGAACGTTCGGAAGCAGATAAAGGAGTTGAACAGTTTGTAGACTCACTTTTGAAATATGGATTGTACGGGCTTCTGATCTTTTGCCTGATCTCCAGTCTTGGATTTGATACTACATCGGTGGCGGCGTTACTGGCATCCAGTGGTGTGGCTATCGGTCTTGCGTTACAGGGAAGTCTTTCCAATTTTGCGGGAGGCGTGCTGATCCTTCTGTTAAAGCCATTTGTGGTAGGGGATTATATTGTTGAAGATACGAATGGAAAAGAAGGAACAGTAAAAGAAATTCAGATCTTTTATACAAAATTAAGTACGATTGACAATAAGACCATCGTAATCCCGAATGGAATGCTGACGAATAACAGTATCACCAATGCAACGGCAAAAGACGAAAGACAACTGGATCTGCGGATAAGCATTTCTTATAATGCCGATATCAAAAAGGCAAAATCAGTGATCGAAAAGCTGTTGTCGGAAGATGCAAGTATCTAAAAGAAGAACAGATGAATGTCTTTGTAAATGATCTTGCAGACAGTGCAGTCGTGCTCGGTATCCGTGCCTGGGTGAAGAACGAAGAGTACTGGGCGACCAGATGGAGACTGCTGGAAGAAATTAAAGTGGAACTGGATGAGAATGGAATTGAGATTCCATATCCACAAGTGACGGTGCACATGAAAGAGGATAAATAGCTGGATGAAAATATGTAAGGCCAGGCAGATCTGCCGTGACGTGCATGGAAGAGAGAATCCTAAGCGGCCATGGCAGAATTTCTGGTTTGCATATGAGAATCTGTTAAAATCTTTTTCGGAAAAGAACGTATAATAATTAAAAAAGTACTTGCAAATATGTGAAAATACGGTATAATTATATTCGTGCCTGTTATAAGAGCATGCTGGAATAGCTCAGTTGGTAGAGCACTTCACTCGTAATGAAGGGGTCGTCGGTTCAAGTCCGATTTCCAGCTTATATACAGAATGAGATATAAAGAAGAATCCTTGATGTAAGGATTCTTTTTTTCGTGTATAATAGAATTGTGGGTGTGAAGGGAGAAGAAAAATGAAAAAAATATGGAGGCAAAGACTGTTATTGGCACTGCTTTCGATCTTTATGGTACTGGCAATGACAGGGGTGTCTGTGAGTGTACGGACGCAGGCTGCGGAAAATAACTCAACTGTTCCATCAGGGACAGTGAAAGTGCATTTCCTTGATGTAGGACAGGGATTATCTATTCTGGTTCAGTCGGATGGGAAAAATCTGATCTATGATGGAGGAGATCGAAAGACTTCAAGATTTGTTGTAGCTTATTTGAAAGAACAGGGCGTTACGAAGATTGATTATCTGATCAGTAGCCATTATGATGCAGATCACATGGCGGGTCTGATCGGATGTCTGAAGAGCTTTAAGGTGAAAAATGTTATATCCAGTAATTATGTACATACCAGTAAGTTATACCGGTCGTTTGTAAAAGCTGTGAAAGAAGACGGATTGAAAATGAAGCATCCGCCGGTAGGAAAATCTTACAGGCTTGGAAGTGCTTCGTTTCAAATACTTGCACCGGAGACGATAGAAGCTAAGGAAAGTAACAATAATTCCGTTGCAATAAAACTTACAAATAAAGAGAACAGTTTTATCTTTACGGGAGATGCAGAGCATGAAAGCGAAAAGGCGATGTGCAATTCCGGTATAGATTTAAACTGTGATGTACTGGTACCCGGACACCATGGATCAGCAACGGCAACATCCTGGGATTTCCTTCAGAAAACCGTACCGGAATATGCGGTGATCAGCTGTGGAAAAGATAATAAATACGGACACCCGGACAAAGATACGATGGATAAACTTCAGAGTATGGAAATCCAGGTGTACAGAACCGACAAACAGGGAACGGTCACAGTAACAAGTGACGGTAAAAATCTGAATTGGAGTGCGGCACCGTGTAATGATTATACACCGGGAGATGAATCAGATAAGGGGACTGTGACGGAACAGACGGTAACGAAACAGACAACGCAGAAAGTAACCGAAGACCAGGTATGGGTATCGGCAACCGGTTCAAAATACCATAAAACGAACCACTGCGGTAATATGAATCAGGATACGGCAAAGAAAGAGACAAAGGAAGAAGCAGAGGCACAGGGCCTTAAACCTTGCGGGAAATGTTATTGATACAAAAAATGGCCCGAAAAGAATAACAGTAAATGAATCAGGAGATGGTAGAAGTAAGAACAATAGCAGATGGCTTTCTTAACTATACGAAATCCACTGCAATATCTTTGAACGGGATACGGTTGTTATGTTATCTCGGAATCTTATGCCGGGTGGCATTAACGGATCACAGTACCCGTAAGATCCCCGGCAGATATCATATTTATATATTGCTGATCGCAGCAGCAGATATGGTACTGACAGGGAACAGTGATTTATACAACCGGATCCCCGGGGCAGCAGCTGTGGCAGGACCGATGCTGGTCTTATCCATTCTGATTCCCGGGGCATTTGGAGGAGGCGATATCAAATTCATGGCAGTTTCCGGATTTCTGCTTGGAAAGGAGAAAATCATTTGTTCGATGGCATGTGCGGTTATGCTTGCAGGAGGATATTGCCTTATTATGCTGAAATGTGGAAAGCTGACCAGAAAGGATGAATTTGCATTTGGACCGTTTTTGGTGCTGGGAATTATGATGACCTTATTTGCAGGAGATCAGCTGATCTTATGGTTTTGGCAGGGAATCTGATGCGGAGGTTTAAAAATGTTTAAAATAAAGTTTTTCTCCGAAATCAATCAGAGCGTACAAAAATATCGCGAAGACGCAGAGAATACATATGCTCATAAGAAGCCAATCCATTTTGAAGACCTGGCTTGAGTAGATAATAAGATATCCAAGGCCTTCTTTGGCGGCCAGAAATTCACCGATGATGACGCCGACCAGGCATAATCCGATATTAACTTTCATGTTACTGATAATAGCCGGAATAGAATAAGGAAGGATTACTTTGGTCAGTACATGCAGATGGTTCCCTCTGAGGGTATAGATTAACTTAATCTTTCCGGGATCTGTAGAGCGGAAACTGGTATACAGATTGAGTATACTGCCGAAGATAGCGACGGACATTCCGGTTACAATGATCGTGGTTTTTGTAGCGCCAAGCCAGACAATAAGAAGAGGGGCCAGTGCAGATTTCGGAAGGCTGTTTAATACGACAAGGTAAGGTTCCAGGATTTCCGAAAGGTTATTACTGTACCACAGAAGAATTGCAAATAATATACTGACGAAAATAACAAGAAAGAAACTGACGAAAGTTTCGTATAAGGTGACGCCGAGATGTAGAAAAATACTATGATCCGAAATCATTAAGAGTAAAGCATTCATGATCTTGGAGGGACTGCTGAAGATGAAAGAATCTATGATCTGGTGTGACGCACAAAATTCCCAAAGGAATAAAAATCCCGTTAAAAGGAAGATCCGGAAGAATATAACCAGCAGTCTGTGAAAATGATAATGTCTGAGATAGTGCCGGTGTCCGGTGGAAAGTGCCGCCGGAGCACCGGTACCTGGGCTTTTATGAAGATTTTTCATCCTGATTTAGCTCCTTCCATATCAGATTAAAATAAGATTTGAATTCTGGTGCATTTCGTCTGTTCATAGGAGTATCTTCTTCCAGATGAAAGATAAGCGGAATAGTCTGAATGATGGCTGCCGGACGACGGGAAAGAACAATTACCCTGTCGGCAAGAGAAATGGCTTCCGAAAGATCGTGTGTTACAAGAAGCGCGGATTTCTTCTCATTTCGGATGATCTGTCCGATATCATCGCCAACCTGTAACCGAGTCTGGTAATCAAGGGCGGAAAAAGGTTCATCCAGAAGTAATAGTTCCGGTTCCAGGACTAATGTACGGATCAGGGCAGCACGCTGGCGCATTCCTCCGGATAATTCCGAAGGCCTGGAATTCTCAAAATCACTCAGACCATAGATGTTAAGAAGTTCATGTGCCCGCTTTTTCGTCCGGGCCGTCAGAGCATGCTGGATTTCCAGCCCAAGGATCACATTGTTATAGATCGTGCGCCATTCAAACAATTCATCGTGTTGCAGCATATATCCTACATTAGTTGTACTCTCTTTCAGGTGTCTGCCATTGATTGTGATCTGTCCGTCACTGCAAGGCAAAAGACCACAGATCAGAGAAAGCAACGTGGATTTTCCACAGCCGGAAGGTCCCACGATGGCGGCAAATTCCCCTTTGTTCAAAGAAAATGAGATATCAGACAGGGCCGGGGTTTCCCCTTCTAAAGTATGATACGTATAAGAAATATGCTGTAGGTTCAAAATCTGTTCCATAGGAACCTCCTGGATGTGAAGTATATAATATGATATGACCGGAACAGAAAATAGGTGAATAAAAAAGGCGGGTGTGGTAAAATGCTGATATGTAGAGAAGAGAGGATAATTAGATGTTAACAAAGATAAATTACCAGAAAGAACTGGATAAACTGATTGATCATCTGCAAAAAGAAGAAAAGGTACCAACCCTTCTCCTTCACAGCTGCTGTGCTCCGTGCAGCAGTTATGTACTGGAGTATCTGAGCAGTTATTTTAAGATCACAGTACTTTACTATAATCCGAATATTTATCCGGAGAATGAATACAGCAAACGTATCATTGAACAGCAGACACTGATTGGAGAGATGGATACAAAATATCCGGTACAGTTTATTGCAGGCGGCTATGATAAAGAAAAGTTTTATGAGATGGCAAAGGGACTGGAAAAAGTGAAAGAAGGCGGCGTGCGCTGTTTTAAATGTTATGAACTTCGATTAAGAGAGACCGCCGAGATTGCAAAAGAAGGCGGGTATGATTACTTTACGACGACACTCAGCATCAGTCCTTTGAAAAATGCAGCCAAATTGAATGAGATCGGATTAAAACTTGCAAAAGAGTATGGCGTATCATATCTTACATCCGATTTCAAGAAAAAGAACGGATATAAAAGATCTGTAGAGTTATCCGCACAGTATGGCCTGTACAGGAGGATTACTGCGGATGTGAATTCTCGATGCGGCAGCGTCTGGAAGAGCAACGGGCAAAAGCATAGTAATAAAAATGCATAAAAAGTAAGAAGAAATTGCATGGATTCATGTAAGTAACTGCATTTTGTGATGAATAAATATGTAAATTCCTGTAATAATATTTGCTTTTATGCGGAAATGTGTTAAAATCGAAAACAGTAAACTTAAAAATGAAAGGAAGAATCCATATGGCACAGTTATGGGGAGGTCGTTTCACAAAAGAGACAGACCAGCTAGTATATAATTTTAATGCTTCCATTACATTTGATAAAAGATTCTATAAGCAGGACATCAGAGGAAGTCTTGCACATGTAGCTATGCTTGCAAAGCAGGGAATCTTAACGGAAGAAGAAAAAGAACAGATCACAGACGGATTAAATGGCATTCTGAAAGATGTAGAATCCGGTAAATTAGAGATATCAGACAAATATGAAGACATTCACAGTTTTGTGGAAGCAACATTGATCGACCGCATCGGAGATCCGGGAAAGAAACTCCATACCGGACGAAGCAGAAATGACCAGGTTGCATTAGATATGAAACTTTTTACCAGAGATGAGATTCAGGAGATTGATGCTCAGGTAAAAGAACTTCTGGAAGTAATCCTTCATGTAATGGAGGAAAATGTCGAGACATATATGCCAGGATTCACACATCTTCAGAAAGCACAGCCGATCACACTGGCTCATCATATGGGGGCATATTTTGAAATGTTCCGAAGAGATCATGAGAGACTGAAGGATATTAGCAAACGAATGAATACATGTCCGCTTGGCTCCGGAGCACTTGCTGGAACGACATATCCACTGGATCGTGAATATACAGCAGAATTACTTGGATTCGACGGACCGACACTGAATAGCATGGACGGTGTATCAGACAGAGATTATCTGTTGGAACTGTTATCTGCACTGAGCATTATGATGATGCACTTAAGCAGATTCTGTGAAGAGGTCATCATCTGGAATTCGAATGAATACCAGTTTGTAGAGATTGATGATGCGTACAGTACAGGAAGCAGTATCATGCCGCAGAAGAAGAATCCGGATATCGCAGAGCTGGTAAGAGGAAAAACCGGACGGGTATACGGCGCATTAAATGCACTCCTTACTACGATGAAGGGAATTCCGCTTGCATACAATAAAGACATGCAGGAAGATAAAGAATGGGCATTTGATGCTATGGATACAGCCAAAGGATGTATCACATTATTTGCCGGAATGTTAAAGACGATGCAGTTTAATAAAGACCGCATGGAAGAAAGTGCAAAACACGGATTTACCAATGCGACAGATGCAGCAGATTATCTGGTAAATCACGGTGTACCATTCAGAGATGCACATGGTATCGTGGGAAAACTGGTACTGACATGCATTGAGAAGAAGATTCCGTTAGATGAACTTCCACTGGAAGAGTACAGAAAGATTTCGCCGGTATTTGAAGAAGATATCTATAAAGCAATCGATCTTGAGACATGTGTGAATAAGCGTGTCACCATAGGAGCACCAGGAAAAGATGCTATGGCAAAATCAATTGCGGCTTATCAGAAATATATGGAAGAATATTAAAATATACATTTATAAATACTAGTACATGTCATACGGATGAAGGTAGCGTAAGGCTGTATTAAGGAATGATAAAAGAAAGGGAGAGAACAAAGATGGAGAAGAAATTAAGAGTAGGTATTTAGGAGCAACAGGAATGGTTGGACAGCGTTTTATCTCATTGCTTGAAAATCACCCTTGGTTCGAGGTTGTAACCGTAGCAGCAAGCCCACGTTCAGCAGGAAAAACATATGAAGAAGCCGTAGGCGGACGTTGGAAAATGGATACACCGATGCCGGAAGGTGTAAAGAACTTAATCGTAAAGAATGTAAATGAAGTAGAAGAAGTTGCTTCTACTGTAGATTTTGTATTCAGTGCCGTAGATATGACAAAAGATGAGATCAGAGCGATCGAAGAAGAATATGCAAAGACAGAGACACCTGTAGTATCTAATAACAGTGCTCACCGCTGGACAAAAGACGTGCCGATGGTAGTTCCGGAGATCAATGCAGCACATTTTGACCTCATCAAGACTCAGAAAGAGCGTCTCGGAACAACACGCGGATTTATCGCAGTAAAACCAAACTGCTCAATCCAGAGCTATACACCTGCACTTGCAGCATGGAAAGAATTTGGACCAAAAGAAGTTGTTGTAACAACATACCAGGCAATCTCAGGAGCAGGAAAGACATTCAAAGACTGGCCGGAAATGATCGAGAATATCATTCCATACATCGGCGGAGAAGAAGAAAAGAGTGAAAAAGAACCTCTTCGTGTACTCGGAACACTGGAAAACGGAGAAATCAAACTTGCAGAAGAACCAAAGATCACATGCCAGTGCTTAAGAGTTCCTGTACTCAACGGACATACAGCAGCTGTATTCATCAACTTCGAGAAGAAGCCAACTAAAGAACAGCTGATCGAGAAACTGGAAAGCTTCAAGGGATTCCCACAGGAAGCAGAACTTCCAAGTGCTCCAAAGCAGTTCATCCAGTATCTGTCAGAAGACGACAGACCGCAGGTAAAAGCAGATGTTAACTACGAAAACGGAATGGGTGTATCTATCGGACGTCTGAGAGAAGACAGCATGTATGATTACAAATTCATCGGACTGTCACATAATACTGTCCGTGGTGCAGCAGGCGGAGCTGTGCTTTGTGCTGAAGCACTTACTGCTAAGGGATATATCCAGGCGAAATAAATGTAATTGCTATTTAATCCATGAAGCGGCTGATATCCGGCCGGAAGAAAAGTAAGAAAGTCCGGTTGCGTGCTGATTCGATTATGGAGTATTTCTTAAAGTAATAAAAATAACTAACCATGATCTCATATGCACGCAACCGGACTTTCTTACTTTTCTTCCTTACGTTATCGCATGCTGTAATGTGTTAAATAACAATTGCATTCATATATACTTCCATGTTAAAATAATCCAAAGCATATTTTCAAAAAAAGTCTACGGTGATATCACTATCTTAAGTCTTACAGCATTTCGGAAATCTATGCTTTTATACCAGATTGATATAATAAGCAGGAGAGATTTCGAGTGAGAGACGGAAAAATCCTCCTGTAAAAAAGAGCAAAGGAGGAATATAATATTTCAAAATATAACATAAAAAACAACCTCAACCCCAACATCAGAAACGGAGGCAGACCTTATGGACAGAGAATTATTAAACTACACACAAAACAGAGAACTTTCCTGGCTGAGATTTGACCAGCGGGTATTGGAAGAAGCAAGAGATAAGAGTGTGCCATTACTGGAACGCATGAAATTTGTAGCCATTTTCACGAGTAATCTGGATGAATTCTTTATGATCCGTGTCGGAAGCCTCTATGATATGGTGCAGACGGATGAAAAACACAGGGACAGCCGTTCGGGAATGACACCGCAGGAGCAGCTGGATGCGATCTATGAAGCGGTTGCGCCGCTATACAAAGAACGGGATAAGACCTATACAGAGATCAAGAAAGAATTGTCCCCATACGGAATCTGCGGGCTGGATTTTAAAGAACTGGAAGCGGATGAGAAAAAGTACGTGAAGAAATATTTCAAAGAGCAGATCCTTCCGGTACTGTCGCCGCAGATTGTTGACAGCAGTCATCCATTTCCACATCTGCTGAACAAAGATATTTACGTAACAGCAAGTCTGAACAAAAAAGAACAAATGCTCGGCATCGTTCCGGTGCCGACGTATGTATCCGACATCCTGATGCTTCCGGGACACGACATCCGCTATATCCGCATGGAAAAGGTAATCATGGAATACCTGCATCTGGTATTTGACCAGTACGAAGTATCCGATCCGAACTATATTTGCGTGACAAGAAATGCAGATGTATCTCCGAATGATGAGGCACTGGAAGTGACCGATGATTTCCGCAAACTCATGCAGAACACGTTACATAAACGCCGCCGGATGGCAGTCGTAAGATTAGAGACAGCAGAGAAATTATCAGCAAAGATGCAGGAATATTTCTGTGAAAAATTCAAGATCACACCGGCACAGATCTTCAGACAAAAATGCCGATGAAATTGGATTACATGTTCTCCATCGCAGGAAATCTTCCGGAATCCATGAAACGGTCACTGGTCTATGAACCATTTTCCCCGCAGAAATCTGCACACGTACAGGAAGGAAGTATGTTAAAGCAGGTGAAGAAACAGGATATCCTGTTATTCTATCCATACGAAAGCATGGATCCGTTCCTGAAGCTGATCAAAGATGCATCTGCCGATCCGAATGTCATGACGATCAAGATCACAATCTACCGTCTGGCGAAGAAGGCGAGGCTGGTGGAATATCTCTGTGCGGCCGCGGAAAATGGCAAAGAAGTCACGGTGCTGATCGAGCTGCGTGCCAGATTCGATGAACAGAATAACATCGACTGGTCGGAACGACTGGAAGAGGCGGGCTGCCGTGTTATCTATGGATTTGACGGATATAAGGTGCATTCCAAGATCTGTCTGATCACATACAGGAACCGGAATGAGATCCAGTACATTACTCAGGTGGGAACCGGCAACTATAATGAGAAGACAGCTGCCATGTACACCGATCTGTCCCTGATGACAGCCGATCCGCGGATTGGACAGGATGCGGCAGAATTTTTCAAAAATATGTCCATCGGAAATCTTCAGGGCAGTTATCAATATCTGATCGTGTCACCGGTCAGCTTAAAGAGCAGTATCCTGCAGATGATGGACGAAGAGATTCGGAAGGGGAAAGACGGACGCATCGTGATGAAAATGAACTCTGTAACCGATGTGGATTTCATTCGAAAAGTATCCGAGGCGTCGCGCGCAGGAGTCCGGGTAGACTTGATTGTTCGCGGAATCTGCTGTATACTACCGGGAGTACCGGAATATACAGAAAATGTCAGAGTGATGAGCGTGGTTGGCCGATATCTGGAGCACCCGCGTATCTTCAGTTTCGGAACCGGAAAAGAACAGAAGATCTATATCGGTTCCGCTGACATGATGACAAGAAATACAGAAAAACGAGTGGAAGTTGCGTGCCCGGTATTAGACGAACAGATCAGACGGCAGATCAATCATGATCTGAAAGTCATGTTAAGCGATAATGTCAAAGCCAGGGTGATGCAGAAGGATGGCACTTATACAAAACGTAAGTTAAAAGATGAGTCTTCCGGGAAAATGATTGATTCGCAGGCGGTTTTTATGGAAGAAGCGTTAAAGGCAGCGGAAGAGGTGCAGAAGAAAGAGCAGGCGAAGGCCCAAAAGAAATCAGGTGGATTTGCAACGAATCTGGTCAGGAAAATTTTGCATATGCTGCATAAGTAAATATACCAGAGACAGACAGTGGGAAGTGTCCGGATAACTAAGTAGAAAAGCTGTCACTCGTATACACAGACAAAGGAGTAACATAATTTCATGGGGAAATCATTATACATTGCCGAAAAACCCAGCGTTGCGCAGGAGTTTGCCAAGGCATTGCATATCAATACAAAACGAAAAGACGGATATCTGGAATCGGAGGAGACGATCGTAACCTGGTGTGTCGGACATCTGGTCACGATGAGTTATCCCGAAGAATATGATCCTGCATTAAAAAGGTGGAGTCTCGAGACTCTGCCTTTTATCCCACAGGAGTTCAAATACGAAGTCATTCCTGCGGTGGCGAAGCAGTTTAGGATCGTGTCGGGACTTTTAAACCGTGAAGATGTAGATACCATTTATGTCTGCACCGACTCGGGGCGCGAGGGAGAATACATTTACCGTCTGGTAGAACAGCAGGCAGGTGTGAAGGGAAAGAACCGGAGACGTGTGTGGATCGATTCGCAGACAGAAGAAGAGATCCTGCGTGGAATCAAAGAAGCAAAAAATTTAAATGAATACGACAATCTGGCAGCATCCGCATACTTAAGAGCGAAAGAAGACTATCTGATGGGAATCAATTTTTCCAGACTTCTGACTTTAAAATACGGCAACAGTATATCCAATTATCTGAATACGAAATATTCTGTCGTATCGGTCGGACGTGTGATGACCTGTGTCCTTGGCATGGTCGTGCGAAGAGAACGGGAGATCCGCGAGTTCGTAGAGACGCCGTTCTACAGAGTGTTAAGTACAATTGGAGAGAAAGGTTCGACGTTCGAGGGAGAATGGAGAGCGGTCAAAGGTTCAAAGTGGTTCGAATCTTTTGATCTCTATAAGGAAAATGGATTTAAGGAAAAAGAAAAGGCAGAAGAACTGATCCGGTATTTAAGCACAGACCAGCCGGTTGGAAATTCCTCGCTGACCTGCCAGATTGTATCCATCGAAAAGAAAAAGGAAAAGAAGAATCCGCCGCTGTTATTTAACCTGGCAGAGATTCAGAATGAATGTTCCAAACGTTTCAAGATCAGTCCGGATGAGACCCTCCGCATCATTCAGGAATTATACGAAAAGAAACTTGTAACCTATCCGAGAACCGATGCCAGAGTTCTGTCAACGGCAGTGGCAAAAGAGATCCACAAGAATCTGAATGGTCTGATGCAGTACGAACCGGCAAAACCGTACCTTCAGGATATCGTAGGATTCGGAAGCCACAAAGGACTGGAGAAGACAGATACGTCAATGACAAACAGATCACAGATCACTATGCGATCATTCCGACCGGACAAGGGACAGGAGGATTAAAAGGACTTCCGAATTTGTCACAGAAGGTGTATGATGTGATTGTGAGACGTTTCTTAAGCATCTTTTATCCGCCGGCTGTGTATCAGAAAGTGGCAATCGTGACGAAGATGAAAGAAGAGTCATTTTTCTCGAGCTTTAAAGTGCTGGCAGAAGAAGGATATCTGAAAGTAGCCGGTGTACCGGGAAAGAAAAGCGACGGAGAGGATACAGATGCAGCCTTTTTTGCCAAGATCCAGGGTCTGAAAAAAGGCATGACACTTCCGGTGCAGTCTTTGGACATCAAAGAGGGCAAGACCTCACCACCGAAGCGTTACAATTCCGGTTCGCTGATCCTTGCGATGGAAAATGCAGGACAGCTGATTGAAGACGAAGAACTCCGTGCCCAGATTAAAGGAAGCGGAATCGGAACCAGTGCGACCAGAGGAGAAATCCTGAAAAAATTATTTAATAATAAATATCTGGCACTGAATAAGAAGACACAGATCGTAACACCGACCATGCTGGGCGAGATGATCTACGATGTCGTAGACCATTCCATCCGGCCGCTTCTGAACCCGGAGCTTACGGCAAGCTGGGAAAAAAGGGCTGACTTATGTAGCGGAAGGGATATCACTTCCGATGAATATATGAAGAAGTTAGACGACTTCGTATCAAGAAGGACACTGGCGGTGAAGAGACTGAATAATCAGTATCAGATGCGGGCGTGTTATGATAAGGCAGCGCAGTTTTATAAGAAGCCGGCAGGAAAGACCGGAAAAACTAAAAAATAAAAAAGGAGAACCAACATGTTAGAACAATTAACAATCAAAAACCTCTACAACCACATGGACGAAACCATCGCAAAGGATATCTTCGAAGGTGTCACTTACCCATGGGAAGTCCTTCCAAAAATCAGTGACTTCATCAAAGAACTCGGAAAGACACTTCCGGCAGACGAATACGATCAGGTAGGTGAAGATGTGTGGATCGCCAAATCCGCAACAGTCTTCCAGACAGCATACATTCATGGACCGGCGATCATCGGAAAGAACGCGGAAGTACGTCAGTGTGCATTCATCCGTGGAAACGCGATCGTAGGCGAAGGTGCAGTGGTAGGTAACTCTACAGAATTAAAGAATGTTATCCTGTTCAATAAAGTACAGGTTCCGCATTATAACTACGTCGGAGATTCTATCCTCGGCTACAAATCCCACATGGGAGCCGGATCTATCACATCTAATGTAAAATCCGACAAGAAACTGGTCGTAGTAAAAGCCGGAGATGAAAAGATTGAGACGGGACTGAAGAAATTCGGTGCGATGCTTGGAGACGAAGTGGAGGTTGGATGCGGAAGCGTCCTGAATCCGGGAACCGTAATCGGAAGCCACAGCAATATCTATCCACTGTCAAGCGTCAGAGGATTCGTACCGGGCAACAGCATCTATAAGAAGCAGGGCGAAGTTGTGGAGAAGGTAGAAGAGTAAAAAACGGTGCAAGGTAATGAAACATTAACAAACACACGGAGGAACAGTCATATGAAAAAAATAGGATCATCGGCGTCGGCATCATGGGAAAATCCATGGTCCGCAACCTCATGAAAGCAGGATTTGAATTACACATTTATGCAAGAACCAGATCCAAAGTAGAAGAAGTGATCAGTGAAGGAGCAATTTTCCACGAGACGATCGCAGACTGTGTGAAAGACTGCGATGCGGTTATCACGATCGTAGGATTCCCTGTTGACGTAGAAGAAGTATACTTCGACAAAGGAAATATCTTGGACAGTGCAAAAGAAGGTGCATACCTGATCGATATGACGACCACAAGTCCGATGCTGGATCAGAAGATCGCAGAAGAGGGAACCAAGAGAGGCTTCCATGTACTGGATGCACCGGTAACAGGCGGAGATACCGGGGCAAAAGCGGGAACCTTATCCATTCTTGTTGGTGGTTCCAGAGAAGACTACGAAGCATGTATGCCGTTATTCGAGGCGATGGGAACCAACATCAACTACCAGGGAGAATCCGGCTGCGGCCAGCACGCCAAGCTTGCGAACCAGATCATGATCGCCGGCACCTTATCCGGAGTCTGCGAGGCACTCACCTACGCAAAGGCCAAAGGCCTGGACCTTCAGACGCTCCTCGATTCTGTATCGACCGGAGCGGCAGGAAGCAAGCAGTTAGATACCTTCGGACCGAAGATCCTGGCAGGAGATTACGCACCGGGATTCTTCCTGAAGCACTTCGTCAAAGACATGAAGCTCGCCCTTACCGAAGCGAACATGAGCAATCTCAATCTGGACGTATTAAGCCAGGTGCTTGCCAACTACGAACTCCTTCAGGCAGAAGGCTGCGGAGATCTCGGCACTCAGGCACTGATCAAGTACTACGAAGAAGAGATGGACGTATAAAACATGTCGAAAAAAAGATAAAAAATGGGTAAAATTGTACAAATTGTTGATACATAGTTGAAGCCTGCTTAAAGATATGATAAAATCATACATATTTATGAATAGATGAGGGATGTGGACAAAAAATGATATATAATAATCCCAGTTATTTATTTGCGTTTTAAAGACAGAAAGCCAAATATAGAGATATTACATAACACTTATAAAATGTATAAATATACGAAGAACTCGAGAGATACCCTTCCTTTCATTGGTATGAATGATAAGAATACCGGGGGGGTATTTTTGCGTGCAAAAAATTGCGCAGAGAAGAAAAAGGTATAATGAATTTATTCCAACTTATAAGAAACCGATGAAAAAGCAGAGAATAAAGGAGTAACCACCAGATGAAAGAATGTTACATAGATATGCATTGCCACATTCTGCCGGGAGTCGATGACGGGGCGAAAGACCTTGCCGAGACGAAGAAGATGCTTGAGATCGCATACGCAGAAGGAATCCGGTGTATCATAGCAACCCCTCACCACCATCCGCACCGCGGAAAGACGCCGGCAGAGAAGCTCCGTGAAAGGGCAAAGTGTAATGGCGAAAAGATGTGAAAACATGATTAGATATAATGTGAAAATAAATAATCAAATATATCAGGTGGATTTAGAGAAAGACACAGCAGTAACGCAAGATGCTGAAAATATAGAATCAAGTGCCGAGATCTGTTTTGAGGCAATAAAGGCGGAATATGATTATTGTGTTACTATGCACATGGGGGTCTGACCCTGTGGCTAAAGAGTAACTAATTAATGAATGAAGTGTGAACATAAGCACCTTTCATACTGGAATCTATTATGAAATAATTACACTCATCAAAGATAGTCAGTCAAAAAAGTTAAGTACTCAACTTTGACCGGCTATACTCAGAAGGTGTGTTATGACTACACAAACTAGTCTTATGGCAGAACAGGTCAGACTCTGTATATCACGGCAGGAGTAAGGTATCTAAGTGCTTGATGGAGGTTAGTGCGATAAATGGGGCAAGTCGGTGCAATAGGACTGATGGGGTACTACGGTTTTACTACGAATGAGGACAGGAAAATAAAAAAGTGTAGATATTTATTTTTCTTGGAAACTATGGTAGTATAAGCATATAAAATGAAGAAGGAGGTGGCGCTGTATGACTAATAAATTTGGAAAATTATTCAAAAATTTATCTACGAATAAAATTTGCTGTTTTTCATACGATGAGAAACAGAATTATTATGTTTTTATTCAAGAGATATTACAGCAAGGGTATCATCAATGCATAGTTACCTCCGATATAATGATAAAAATAATTGAACATTATATACTCAGTGGAAATGTGGAAGTGACTTCTATAGAATTTATGACTGAAGAAGATGAACTGGAGAATGATATTGTTCAAATTTTAGAATCAATGAAAAAAAATCGGGCTTACTGGGACATTCTTAGGGAAAAGATATCTTTTTTAAGTGAGAATGATTCTATTGAAATAAAAAAGGTTAGCTTTAGAAATGTAGCGGGAAATGGAAGTTTATTTTCTGTACAAGTAAATGGGGTTATAATAGTTTCCGAAATTGATTTTGATAGTGTTTCAAATTCAATTTCAAAGATAATGGGGGGATGCATTAAGTGAACGTATCCACCATAATAAAAATATTCCTAAAGGCTATTCTTATTCCTATAGTCACTGTTTGGGGCTTGAGCAAATTCAATGTATTTGAGTATATTACGTTTATACCTGAAGATTATCGATATGAAATTGGATTGACTGTTTATTTGGCTCTTATTGAGGCGTTATACGAATTTGGTGAGAAGTTTGTTGATTCAAAAAAGGCAAAAGTTGTATGTATCTTTTTTAAATCGGAAACGGACAAGGACGGGAAGAATATTCCGACTATAATATGTGATGCAACTATAGGGGTTGCAGTTATAAATTGTTATATAGAGTTAACAGGAAATTTGGGGCGATTAAGAAAATGTAAGTTGCAGATGGAATTACCATCATGGTTAACGGCACAAATTAGTGCTTCGGATGCGGTATTAAGTTATACCGGTAATTTATTGACTTGGGAGTTTAGCAAAATGTTGCCGGAAACGGGAATCGGCGATCAAAGTGCTACTTATAAAAGTAAAATTTCATTAATTAGGAATACTAGTGAAAATAATATATCAATAAAGCTAGAACCCCAAATGAAAAAAACGAAGTGCATAAGTTTTGAGACAAATGGGTTTAAAGTACAGAATGGGGTGTGAATAAATGCAGATAACCAGATGGACTGATGAAACGGGAACAACTATACAAGAAGTGGAAAGAAAATTGCTGACTGTTCATGGTGATGAACAGTCAGATACTGCTACGGGTTATATTAATTGGGTTATTGAAAAGCAATTTTCTCAGAATAAGAACGGGGTCTTTAACGGTAAAAATGTAGAATATAATCTATTTACATTTTCTGTTGATCAAATACCAGTCGGTGTAGATGTGGATGATGAATCTGTTACGAAAAAAACAGGGATTCTTATTGTGTATGTTGTTTCAGATAAAGTGAGATATATAATCAATCGAAATTCAGGAGCGTTAACACTTATTAGAAAAATGCTATTTTATACTGGAAAAGGAGAAGTTGTAAAAAATAAATTACCATTTACCGCTGACAAGTTTGTATGGCTGATAAGTAAAGTATATAATAGTGAAAATATTCTTGAAGGCG
>ENA-OQBJ01000606-OQBJ01000606.1-human-gut-metagenome-genome-assembly--contig:-NODE-606-length-18168-cov-2.068012_pt1 | contig 18168 bp, 20 predicted proteins | sample MGYA00242743_ERZ504545 | MGnify/ENA primary metagenome ERZ504545 (study PRJEB26092, sample SAMD00036252) | human gut metagenome | host: Homo sapiens | study: EMG produced TPA metagenomics assembly of...
CATAAATTGGCAAACGACCAAATAAAGATAGCCACTTGATAAACATGGAAATAATATATAATCCGGTAGATACAATTGACATATTTGCACAAAAATTGATTACAGGATCATTTTCATAATGAATGTATTTCAGTCCAATAAGAGACAAAATCGTTGGTACAGAATACACTAAAACCCTAAATACATTAGTTCCATCATCTCCCCACAAGGTCCAGTCATTCACCATGTTTGCATACTGCGTTTCCTGCATCATATTATCCAGTATACTTGTAAACTGATTTACAAAAGTCACCGCCACTAATGCTGCACTTAAAAACAAAATCGTCCTTTTATTCCATGCTTTACCTTGCACAATTATCACAATAGGTATCATCACTAACGCTGATTGATGCATTGTAGACGCAAGTAAAATCATCAAAATAGTAGGAACCCACTTTTTTTCTAACATAAATTTTGTTGATGCAAAAATTATCGTTACTGCGGCAAACTGTCTTACACCGTTAAACATCCATGATAAGTAATCTGTTGACGCAATAAACAAAAAAATAGACAACAAATAATTCGTGGAATACTTTCTATAAATCGTAACAAGTATTATAGCTTGAATACTTGCTAACACACAGAAATATACTACATCATTACTTCCAAAGATGCATTTTATAATACCGCTTAATGCAGAAAAACCTTTATCCTTTGTTACAGATGGGATATAGTTTAAAAGACCAGATATTGTGTTGGGCAAGTTTCTAAACATTGTCTTATATGCATAGCTGTCCCCCATATCCCCTCTAAATGTTGCCATTATAACAACTGGACAAAAAGCAAACGCCGCAAATCCCCACGAAACCCTATACTCTTTTTTACCTAATATGTTTTCTACACGATATCCACCACTCATTACTGACTTCAAAAAAAAACATTGCTGCAATCCACACCAATATAAAAATATATTGTGACATACAATTTCTCCTTTATAGTTTTAATTATACTATGCAATGCTAACGGGATAATTCGTCAATGTCATGTCATTCTCTCCAGTTCCCTTTTATAATCCAATCCCTCACTCTTTTCAAGTCCTACTCTTTCCCAATTCCTCAAATATAAAACAGCTTATATGCACACGTCCAATCCCTCGCACTACTCCTCCCCAAAGAACCTGCATTTATAAGCTGCTCTCTATCATCCGTTTAGCTTTTCTCCAACTCCCATTTCCCTCGTAAGTTTCCGATCCGATTTGTCTTTGCCTGTTTTTACTCCAGGCTCCTCACCGTTCTCTCCACCACAGCTTCCTTCCGAAACTCTCTTTTCATCTTCTCTCTTCCTGCTTTACCCATTTTTTCCCGTTCTTCTCTGCTGCAATGCAGCATCTTTTTCATTGCCTGATACAGCATCTCTTTGTTTTTTACTTCAACCAGCAGACCGCTTTTTCCATTTTCTACGCTTTCCCGGCAGCCCGGGATATTGCTTGTGATAACAGGGCGGCCGGTTGCCGCTGCTTCCAGGAGGACGTTGCTCATGCCTTCATGATAGCTGGGAAGAACGACACAGTCTGCTTCTGCATAAAATGGGCGCGGGTCTGACTGAAAGCCGTAAAAATGGCGATTCCAAGCTGTTCCAGTTCTTCTACCTGCTTTTTGTAGATATCTTCAAAAGAATCCGGCCAGATCAAGGACAAAGTCTTCGTTTTCTTCTTTCAGCCGCCGAACGGCATAAAAGAGTTCTTCTATTCCTTTTTCTTTCATGATTCGTCCGAGATACAGAAAATGGACACGGCTGTGATTCGGGTAAGGTTCCATTTTGTATTTTTCCAGGTTAATTCCCGCACCGGGCAGAACAACCTGACGATCTGCCGATACGATGTTTCGTTCGCCAAATTCGCGGGCGTTTTCTTTATTTTCAAAAAAGACATATTTTACTTTTCGGAAAGCGATTCGATACAGTACCGTAACAAATCCGGCCAGTACTGGTTTTTGGAATGCAGTTCCAAGTCCCTGTACGTTGGCATAATAGGGAATCTTTTTGCAACTGCAGAGCAGACCCATATAGATATTTGGTTTAATGGAATATGTAAGCACAAAGTCCGGGCTGATTTTTTGCAGAAGCCGCTTATAGTCCCGCAACAGCTTTGCCTCGGCAAAAGGATTCACGCCACGTCGGTTCATGGATACGGGAATACACTCGATTCCCATTTTCCGAAAATCTTCTTCATGCCCGACAAATGGCATGGCAAGAATCACTTCATGCTCTTTCTGCAAGGCTTCCACCAATTCTTTGCGAAACTGCCAGACATATACGAATGATTGGTTACAATTAGAATTCGTTTTTTCATTTTTCTTTCCTGTTTCGGTGTAATATTCCGCATTGTTTCATTACTAATTTCATTATTTTCTTTACAAATTATATCATCTTTCAATCAATATGCAATTACTTTTCTCATTATTTTCCAGCTTCTATGTAAAACGAGGCAGCATGCTTTCCTTCCCAAAAACATCCTGCCCGTTTCTTCCTATCTTTTGCTATCTTTGCTATTTTTTCTATCTTTTGCTGTCTTTTACTACTTTTTCTATCTTTTGCTGTTTTTCTATCTTTCTCTGTCTTTTTCTATCTTTTTTATCTTCTTCTATTTTCCAACCTTCACAACCTCTTTTGCACCCTTCATCTGCTGTTTTTCCAGTCTGCCTTCGTGAATTCCATCCTGCCGCAGTACGGCTCCTGCTGTTCTCCAGAGACATTCCAGATCCATTTTGAGCTGGATATGGTGCACATAATATCCATCCAGTTCAGCTTTTTGCCGGATCGCAGCTCATCCCGTCCATGGATCTGTGCCCATCCGGTAAGACCCGGACGGACGCTGTTTGCGCCGTACTGCTCACGCTCCACAAGGAGGTCATACTGATTCCAGAGTGCCGGACGCGGGCCAACCAGCGCCATATCGCCCTTCAGGATATTAAAGAGCTGTGGCAGCTCATCGAGGGATGTTTTCCGGAGAAACCGTCCGACTCTTGTGATGAAAAGATCGGGATTATTCAGCATATGGGTCGGCATATCATGTGGGGTATCGATACGCATCGTGCGGAATTTATATATGTAAAAATACGTGCCGTTCTTTCCTGCCCGCTTCTGCCGGAAGAAAATCGGTCCCGGCGAATCGAGATGGATCGCTATGCCAAGCAAAATCAGCAACCACGACAGTGCTGCCGTTCCAACCAGTGCAAGCAGCCGGTCCAGCAGATTTTTCAGATACATTTGATAAATTCCAGATTCCCTCATGTTTTCTTCCCCCTATTCTTTCACCGACTGGTTACTTTTCCGGCCTTCTTTTTCTTTTCCATAGCCGTACTTTCCGTAACCATAACCATATTTTCCGTAGCCATAACCGCCATAGGTGCTGTATCCGTAGCCTGTCGCACCCTCCGGCACGCCGTTCAGTACATAGCCGCAGACCGGAATTTGCGAATCCTCGAAGAATTCCAGTGCCCGCTGTACTTCACGGTCCTTGGTAGTTCCCTGGTGTACGACAAGAACTGCAGAATCTGCGATTCCGCCCAAAAGGGATGCATCCGACAGTACTCCGCACGGCGGCGTATCAATAATCAGAAGATCCGCATCCTCTTTCAATTCTTCGATCAGCGTTTTCATCCGCGCGGAACGCAGCAGGCCGGCCGGATTTTGTGTACTTCCGACACCCGGCAGAATTTTCAGCGACAGATCCCGATAATCGGTAAGTGCCTCATCCAGGCTGATCTGTCCTTTCAGCACTCCTATGATTCCACGTCCCTTCCGCTCGGAAAGTCCGATACACTTCAATACCGACGGATTTCGCAGATCTCCGTCCAGCAGCACTACGCGGTACTTCTTCTTTGCAAATGCTTCTGCGAGATTCACGGCAACGGTTGTCTTTCCCTCTCCCGGCACAGAGCTTGTCACAAGCAAAACAGGACAGTCGGCTTTTCCAAGCCCGTCCTCTGTTCTTGTCCGGATGAGCTGCATTGCTTCTTTGAAGGAATCCGGCACTTTGGGGTTACAGATCGTGATGGTCTGTTCTTTTACGTTGCTTCGTTTCTTGATTTTCGCCTCCGGCAGATTTCCAAGGAACGCTGCGTTCGTCAGCTTTTTCACGTCATCTGCCTGGCGAATTGTTTTTCTTGTTCTCACATAGATGAAGACCAAAAGCAGTGCAACGGCAAGTCCCGCCGCTGCTCCGATCATTCCGGCATGTACCGCATCCTGGCTGTTGATCGGGGATACCGGTACGCCGCTGTCGTCTACCACCGTCAGCGTTGTCGCACCGATTATGTACTCTGCTACCTCCGGATAATTGGTAATGACGGACTGAAGTACGCGATATGCCGTATCCGGTGAAGAATCTTTTACGCGAATTGTGAACAGGTTGGTGTTTTCCATCACGCTCGCCTCAATTTGGGATGTCACTGCTCCCACCTGAAGATCCCGTGCTACAACATCCTTTAATACACCGCTTGTTACGATATAAGGAAAGGTTTTTCCAAGCTGCTGCGCCGTCACATTGTCATAATAGGAATAGCCGACCGCGCGGTTTGATCCGACCACAAATGAGGTGTATGCCTCATACATGGGCTGATACCGCAGCTTTGCCGTCAGAAAGGAGCCGCCTCCCATGAGGATCACAAGAATCAGCACGCCCAAAAAGAATTTTCGGAATGCCTGGAAATATTCTGCCAGAAAGGCGATCAGATCGATTTTCTCCGGTTCCGCCGAATAGGTTCATACGTTTCTCTGCTCATGCTCTTTGCTCCCTCTTATCGTTCTGCCCTGCTGTAGGTGCCGTATCCATATCCATAACCGTAGCTGTTGCCGATCCGCTCACCGAATCCCGGGTAAACATTTCCAAATACACAGCCGATCACTTTTTCCTCTTTCTGGTTCAATGCATCAATCGCATCGTTGATATCCCTCGTCAGTACGCCGTCCTGCCGCACGGAAAGAACTGCCGCATCGGCATACTCTGCAAGCTCTTCTGCATCCGCCGTCATTCCCATCGGCGGCGTATCCAGAATAATGTAGTCCATATTGGTCCGGCATGTCTCCAGAATCCGGTGGAAAATCTCACCGCCGATTGCAAGCGACGGCTCTTCCAGACGATTACGGCAGATTCCGGTATATACGTTGGTATCCTTGTGTTTCTCAAAAACGCCGGATGCCGACTCTTTTCCGAGGACAACCTTTCCGAAATCCTTTCCGTCTTTTTCCGGAATCTCAAAGATTTTATGTAACGCCGCTGTCGGAAATCGCAGTCCAAAAGCAGTACACGGTTCTGCTCTTCTGCAAGAGCAAGCGCCAGATTTGCCGCAAGGGTTCGATTTTCCTTCATTTTCCGCCACACTGGTCACCAGCAGCACTTTTCCGCCTTTTCGGTCCAGACGCCCCCGCACACGCGATGCAATACGCTTTAAGGATTCCACATACAGAAAGCTCCGCGCCGGATTGGTAATCAGCATGGAGCTGTTTTTCTTCTTCTTTTCGTGATACACAACGCCCAGCAGGTCCGCATCGATTTTGCGGGTGAATTCTGCCTCATTTTTGACGGTATCCCGCAGAAAGGAAAAGAGTCCGATGAGTGCCGCCATAGCAAGGGCTGCCGCAAGAAATGCGGTCGCGGCATACTTTTTGGTCGGAATCTGGTTCGATGGCACACCGGAAACCTGCGGCTGCTGCAGTGTCTCCAACACTACATTCGGAATAATATAGTCGGAAATGCTCGTATAATTGTTCAGTACCGACTTTAAGATCCGAAATGCCATTTCCGGCGAATCTGCGGTCACAGACAGCTCCATCAGATTGGATTCCGGCACAATGGAAGCATTCATTTTTGCCGGAAACGAGGACAGGCTGAGCTCCTCCATCACTTTTTTCTTCAAAATCGTATTTTCCAGAATTGCTTCAAATTTCTGTGCCATCTCATATGTGGCCGACAGGCTCGATGCCGCATTGGCATCCACCCCGCGTCCCATAACGGCAAATGTGGTTTTTACCGTATACCGGTCTTTGTGTACGGTCGCCATCACAGTATAGGTTATCATTGCCGCCGAACAGGCAATCAGAAGGATGACCCACCAGTTTTTTGCAATGTCGCACAGGATACTTCGGAGATCCCAGTCTGTTTTGCTGCTCTGCCCGTTTCCTGTTCTGTCGTATTCTCCCATCTGGATCCCCCCTATTCGTTTACACAGACGATCAGGCGGACGGAGCTTGTCTGCCCATCCTCCGCTGTCGCAGTGTATGTCACTTCATAAACACCCGCACTGCCGGTATCGACCGGATTGTCAATGGAAAACTGATTTTCTCCCAGAAGCTCTTCTTCATACGAAGCTGCATGAAGCGCACCGTCTTCTCTCTTTTCATACAGCATCTGATCCACACTCACGCTTTCCAGATATGCCTGCGGATCAAATGGCTGCTGCAGATCCAGATGAATCAGGTAATCGCTCAGGGTAATCTGCGGCCTTCCGTTCTCCTCTGCCGGATCGTAGAGTTCTACTGTCACCGGAAGACTTGTCACATCTCCGGCGCGGTTTGCAACCGAATATGTCACGTGGTACAGTCCCGGTGTACTGCTGATCTCATCCTCGTAAGAAATCCGGATGCGGTCGGTAATCGTTCCGTCCAGGCAGTCCTCCGCGGAAAGTCCCTCTGTCAGATCATCTGCATTCAGGCTGAACCGCAGCGGGCGATCCAGGGAAAAGACCGGTGAGGTGTAATCGTTATACACCAGTTCCCGCTCCGCATGCGTAACGTGATTATCGGAATCAAAGGCGACGATACTGATTTTCCGCCGCCCTTTTTCCACAAAATTCGAAATATGTTCCACAGCAAGAGAACTCGTCACATCGCCGTCTTTTTTATCGTAAGCAGTTACTCCGGCCAGAAGTTCTGACTCCTCTGCATGGATGCTGGCAGAAATCTCACTGTTGTCCATCGTAATTTCCGGCCCTTTTCCGTCTTTTCCCGTCTGCTGCCGCACCAGACACCCGCCAAAGGCAAGTGTGGAAGCCAGAAACAGAATGAGAACTGCCGCTCTCGTTTTGTGCATATCAAAGATGCTCCTTTCGTTTCTGTAACGCCATTCTTCCTGTTTTTAGAGGAACCAGCGTCTTTTCCGTTTTCGTTCCGGGGACGGTTCATAGAAAATCTGACGGTCCTCCAGGATTCTTCTCGGATTCACTTTCACTAAAAGCTGTGCATACGCTTCTCCATACCGCTCCTCCAGAAACTGCCGGACTGGCCGCATGTCCGTGGTCCGGTAATCGGCTCCGTGGCATCGCTTGCCACACAGCCCGCAAGGCGGTTTTCCAGTAGAAACCTTGCTGTCCGCTCAGCCTCTTCTCCAAATCTTCCAAACACGCTTCCTTTGTTGATCTGCAAAACCGCGCCCATTTCCCGGAATTCGTATAGAAGCTCCGGTGTATCCTGCACGCAGAAATACCGCTCCGGATGCGCCAGCACCGGGATTTTTCCCATCGCCGGAAATTCCAGCAGCCGCTTTCTGATTCCGTCCGGCGCCATATCAAACGGCACCTCGATCAGATAATAGCGGCTCTCATGGAGCGGTATCAGCTTTCTCTCTCTGATTTTTTTCTCCAGCGGTCCGATGCTCATGATTTCCATGCCGCGCACCAGCTGATGGGAATGTGTTCTCTGTTGATTTCCCTCTCCAGACGGTAAAATTGCTCTTCTAACTGTTCCGATTCGTAGTTGACGTATCCGTCCTCCACGCCTTCGATTCCCGTCTGGTTTGCATGCGGCGTCACCGCGAGGATACGCACCCCGCTTTGTGCCGCCATTTCTGCCATTTCAAGGGAGGTGGACAAATTCGGGGATCCGTCGTCCACTCCCGGCAGAATATGTACATGAAGGTCCGTCATCCCTGTTTTTCTCCTTCGTACTGGTATTCCGGTACCATTTTCTTTACCAGATAACAGATGTTCGGACATTCGTTTTCCGCTTCCTTCGCGAGTTCCTTTATCTGCTCCCGGAATACCTTCTCGTCAAATGCAATCTGTCTGCCGATAAAAATCCGGCTGTTTTCTGTGGTCTGCATGCCCTCTTCATTCATCAGAAGTTCCTCATACAGCTTTTCGCCGGGTCGCAGGCCAATGTATTTGATCTTGATTCTTTTCCGGCTCATATCCGGAAAGGCGGATCATATTTTTGGCCAGGTCTGCGATTCTGACCGGATCTCCCATATTCAGGACAAAGATCTGACCGTTTTTCGCATAGGCGCCTGCCTCAAGTACAAGGCTGACTGCCTCCGGAATCGTCATAAAATATCGAATGATATCCGGATGCGTAACCGTCACCGGACCGCCGTGTTCGATCTGACGGCGGAACAGCGGAATGACACTTCCGTTGCTTCCCAGTACATTTCCAAAGCGCACTGCCGCAAACTCTGTCGTGCTGTGTCTTCCGATCAGCTGAATCACCATCTCACAGAGCCGCTTGCTCGCTCCCATGATGTTGGTCGGGTTGACTGCCTTGTCTGTTGATATCAGGATAAACTTCTTTACCTGATAATGGCTTGCTGTGCGCGCCGTTTTTAAGGTTCCAATAACATTGTTTTAATCGCTTCATTCGGGCTGTCCTCCATCAGCGGCACATGCTTGTGGGCTGCTGCGTGAAAGACGATGTCCGGCCAGTACTTCGAAAAAATTGATTCCAGCCTCCGCTCATCCCGCACAGAACCAATCAGTACTGTCAAATTGAGATCTGGGAACTCCCATTCCAGAGATTTCTGAATCTGGTACGCATTGTTTTCGTAGATGTCAAAAATGATCAGATGCCCGACGTCGTGTCCGGCCAGCTGGCGGCAGATCTCACTTCCGATCGAACCGCCTCCGCCTGTTACCAGGATTGTTTTTCCCTTCACATAGCCCAGGATTGCATCGAGATCCACCCGGATGGGATCTCTTGGCAACAAATCCTCAATTTTTTATTTTTCTTTCTGATCTTTTTTTCTTCCTTCATAGCTCCCACTCTCATTTCTGTTGCGTTTTTCTCCCGTATTCAGTTATCCTGTTCCTGCAGACAATCTTCCAGTAAATACAGCATTTCAAGTGCTGAACGAAAACCTGCTTTCTGTTTTCCGCAGATCAGAAATCCCTGCAGACTACAGTGCTGTCGGAACTGAATCTGAATACTGACCATACGCTCGGTTCCGGCTGGAAGCGTTGTATCCTGATTGTTCTTCATTTCATCTGTAAATTCCCACTCTTCTTTTTCCCCTTCTGAAAGGCTCCGCATACAGCTTCCTGCATCCGGCATGCCGAGCAGGTCATAAATGCGGTTCATCCGAAGCAGCATTTCTCCGTATCCCTCAAACGGAATGTCATAATGAAGCAGCGGCAGCCGGATCACTCCTTTGGAATGGCTTCCCTTCACTTCCTGAAAGCATAAAAATAATGCTGCATCTGCTGTTGTATGTACTTTTTCTCTGATTGTTTCTACTTCTCTGTTCATATTTCTCTCCATATGATATTTATTCTTTTATGGTAATGTTATATGTAATAATTATTTTTGGAATATTATACCAAATCAATCTCGCATCGTCAATCTTCTCTGCCTCCTTTTCTTTCGATTTTCTTTTGATTTTCCTGTTTTTTTCTTCTGCTTTTTCTGTCTATCGTTCCTTTTTTTACTTTTTTCGCCCCTTTCTGCCATACGGTGTCACTTTCTGTCGAACGATTTTAACAGAAGTCCGTCAATTCGGCTTGAATGAGATTCTGTCACTGTGTTAAACTACACTTTGTATTTTTATGATGTTTGCTGTAATGCTCTCCTCCTGCTTTTATTTTGTACCCTATCATGTTTCTTTGCGCTGGACAACCGCTTCGACTTGAACGGCTGCACTTCGACGCAAACGGTATACTTTCCCGGAGGTGTTTTTCTTGTATTCCAAATTAATATTCCCACTCGATCCGAACGATTCTGTTCTGCTCGAAATTCCAGTCATTATCTCACAGGGTGTTTCCCAAAATACCGGCTGGCGCTCGACGACCTGATTTACGTTGAAGCCTGCCAGCACCGACTGATTCTCCACACCATTCAGGGAGATTTTACAACCCGCTGCACATTTGCCGACCTGACGGTCTGCCTTACACCAAGTGATCGTTTTTCCACGGCGGAAAAGGTCTGCTGATCAACTTTGCCCACGTTTCCCTTGTACAGGTAACTGGCGAAGTTCTGCTGAAAAATGGGCAGATCATTTTCTGCAGCCGCCGGCGGAGGCGTGAGACCCGGGAAGCTTCCTGGTCTACGCCGGAGCAGGAAAGTTTTCCTACGAAACGATATAAAAAAACAGGAGGGCTGCCGCACGAAGAAAAATTTCCACAAAATATAGATTTTGTAGTGTTTTCGCTTTCGTGCGACAGCCTCTCCTGTTAATATATGTTTTTGCTTAATGCTTGTCTGCTGCAAGCTCCATTCGAGCTGCAAACTGTGTATAAAAATCTGTATTTCCGTCATACGGAAGCAGATAAAACAGCTTCAGAATGTTCATGCTGATCTGCTGCCGGAATGCATCGTCCTCGCTTTCGCGCGCCGCATTCTGTTTTTCCTTCAGATAATAATGCCATTTTGTCGTAAAGGCTTCGTATTTCCCAAGCTCCGGCGTATCGAGCCAGCGGCGGACCTTGACCTTTGTCTTGTTCTCCTTCGGACATTCGTTCACCTGAAGGAAGTAAGAAAATGTTCCATCCTCATACAGCCGACCCAGCGGAAACATCCGACAGAAGCCCGGGCGTGCATCGTGGATGCTGCAGCGGCCTTCTTCATTTAAAAAGCTGCACCGGTCTGACTGCTCTGTCATCTTCAGATGTGGCAGAATAACACCGTCCACGACACGAAGCGCCACGTTCCCAGCCAGCAAAATCTCTTCCATCGTCTTTCCCAGCTTTTTCTCCAGGCGGTAGACATCCATCGGGTCGAGTACAATCGATCTCCATCCATGACAGCAGGCGGAGCATCCGCGGCAGTCGTCGCAGCCCACTTTTACAAGATTCATTAGCTCCGTATCGTTTTCCATCTGAAATTTTATCTATCTCTACATTTCGTTCCATTTTTTCTTCCTATCTTTTCTCTTAATCCTTGCTTTTGGTCTCTTCTCTCGATCTTTGCTTTTAATCCTTGCTTTTGATCTTTGCTTTTGATCTTCGCTTTTGATCTTTGCTTTCGATCCTTGCTTTCGGTCTTTTCTCCCGATCTTTATTTCTTCCTCACATTTCTACTCCCACAACATGCAGTACCTCGTCCTTTACCTGGAATTTGATTTCCATTCCCGCAAAGGAAAGTCCGTAGACGCGTTCTTCGCTGTTCTGATACGATGGACGCGGATCCTGCTCCAGCACTTTTTTCAGCGCCGCACGGTGGTCTGCCGGAACCTTTTCCAGCAGCTCGTCCGGAATCTCAACCGGAATAAAGTATTCTTTCGTCTTTTCCGTAAAGCTGCCAAGTGCCTCCACGTGACTGTCTACATGCGGCAGATACGGTTTGATATCCAGAATCGGTGTGCCGTCCATCAGATCTGCTCCCGTAAGGTGCAATACCGGACCAAGCGACGGATGCTGCTCCACATATTCCAGCTTTACCGAAGAAAGACCGATCGGATTCGGACGGAACGGCGAACGCGTAGCAAATACGCCGACACGCTTATTTCCGCCAAGCCGCGGCGGCCGCACCATCGGAGACCAGGTATCCCGCACGGCTTCCGAAAACTCCCAGATCAACCAGAGATGGGAATATTCTTCCAGCCCCCTCAGTGCATTTGCATCGCGGAACTCCGGTTCAAAAACGATCGTACTCTTTAGTTCTTCGATCAGTCCGCTCTGCCTCGGAATCCCGAATTTTTCCGGGAAATCCGTGTGGATTCGGGCGATCACCTTCATTGCAATTTCTTCTGCCACGTTTCTTACTCCTTTTCTTTCCTGCATCTTCTCTTCTATTTCGCATGGCTCTGAATCATTACCATATGTTTTATCTTAACATTTTGTTTTTGAAAAGTCCACCATGCGCATTCCCCTTCGCCGACTCCCCTGCGGATACTACACGTTACGGGTCACGCAGAGCCTGCCAGACGGTGACTTATACTCCAAGCTCCCGCATGCTTTTCAGCAGCTCCTCGATCTGTTCTGCTGTTTCCTTTACTTTCTCTTCCATCCCGATCAGTTCCCTGCGGTACATCTGTTTTTTCTCCGTCACATCCAGCGCATGTACCGTCTGGACCAGAAATGTTTCTGCCTTTGACTGAAGCTCTTCCGGCAGATGTGTCTCTTTCAGACGGTTTCGAAAGCTTTCCAGATCCTTTCCAGCCGCTCTTAAATACTGATTCATATGAAGCCCCGTGTGGCGCATCCTTGCACGCCCCTCGCTTCGCACCCTGGCATACGTTTTCTGGCTTTTTGCTGCATACAGTGTCATCTGTACATACATCAGGCTGGTCAGTGCCTTTTCTCCTGTCATTGCAGTTTCGTACAATTCTTTTTTTACTCTTTGGCTGCTCATACATTCCTCTCTCTCCGCCACGCTTCTTTCGCTGGCAACGGATGGCAGTTCATGTTTGGTATTCAGGAGTCGAAGGATAAAAAAAGACTCCTATCATGACATCTGCAACAATAAAAGTCTTGCGTTCTCATTTGATACGGATGTTTCTCAACATCGGCTGACGGTTTCAAACCCGCACGGGATGTTTTTATTTCAGATCCCGCGGCGTTTCGCTACTCCCTTTTATTTGTTGAGATGAATCTGAGCACACTTATTGCTAAATTGCAAGCATATTTTTTGCATATCATGCATGATTTCATGCATCCTATTATTTTTGACGGTGTTTCTTCCTATATAAATGGAATGCCGGAAAGCATACGGTTCCCACCATTAAAATAAGGAAAACCACATCCGCATATAGCTTCACATATTCTGCCGCCTGCTCCCATGCAGCGCCGACCGCTGCACCGATGCCAACCAGAAGAAGATTCCAGACCGTACTCCCGACTATGGTATATAGCAGAAATCCCGGCATCTTCATCCCCGCCATGCCGGCCGGAACCGAGATGAGACTTCGGATGATCGGAATGCATCGGCCGAGCAGCACAGCCCGCTGCCCCTTTTTCTGAAACCAGGCAATGGTCTTCCAGGCATCCTCTGCCCGAAACCCCAGAAGCTTCATCGGCCGGCTCTCGAGCAGCTCGGCAAGCCCTTCCGGGCTGACGAGGGTTCCGGCTCCGTACAGCACCAGCGCGCCAAGCAGTGAGCCCGCCGTAGATGCCAGCACAACCCCCGCCGGGTGCAGCCGAGTACACGTTGTCAGAAAACCGCCAAAGGTCAGAATCACCTCGGAGGGAATCGGTGGAAATACATTTTCCACCGCAATCAGAATCAGAATACCAAGATAGCCAAAACGGTTGACCATATCCAGAATCACGCTCTGCAAATTTTTCTCTTCCTTTTCATTTCCGGCACTAGAAACCTCTTCCCGCAGCTGCAGATAGCCGGTTTTCCGGTCTTATCGGTTTTCCTGCCGGAAATGCTCTTTTTCTTCTCCTGCATTTTATGCGCCTTTTCCACGGTGCATGAATCCTTTTTGACTACTTCTTTACAATTCCGTCAGATTTTCTTCCTTTTGTTTTCATGTTCTCTTCAGAAAAGCTTTATCCCGTGTACACATTCTGGTCACAATTTTCCCGTATACTAATCTTATCAACAACAAAGGAAGTAAAAAACAACCTCCATTGTTTCTCTATAAATAAACCGGAGACGGCAAAGCATTTCTGGAAGCACGTCTCCAACGCCAACCTTTCTAATAGATAGATTTCTTTTTCATACCGCCGGGGCTTCAACCAAGTCCCGGCCTCTCTCCTTTTGGGGAGATTTTTTTTGTAACGATTCAGATCCATGCGAAATTCCGGAAAAATCGCGAATCATGCTTGCGCGAAGGAGTGCTTTTTCTGAATCGCTTCTATTCCTGCCGCATTTTTTTCTTGCACGTGACTTTTCTCTATAGTAAAATAAAATCAGTTGTTTGTAACTCTTCAGAACCCAATGGGGAAAACTTTGCATCATCCCTGCAGGAATGATCCGTTTCTTTCAAACAAATACCATGGAAAAAAGGGAGAAAAATACCATGAAAATTGGATTTGACAATGAAAAATACCTGAAAAATGCAGTCCGAGCACATCCGCGACCGCATCAACCAGTTTGACAACAAGCTGTATCTGGAATTCGGTGGAAAGCTGTTCGACGATTTCCACGCATCCCGCGTTCTTCCGGGCTTTGCACCGGACGCAAAACTGCGCATGCTGATGCAGCTTTCCGATCAGGCCGAGATTGTTATGGCAATTTCCGCATCCGATATTGAGAAAAACAAAATCCGCGGTGACCTCGGCATCACCTACGACAGTGATGTACTCCGTCTGATCGACGAGTTCCGCGGACGCGGCCTCTACGTCGGAAGCGTAGTAATTACCCAGTATTCCGGCCAGCACAGCGCAGATGCCTTTAAAAAGAGACTGCAAAAGCTCGGCATCCCGGTTTACATTCACTACACAATTCCGGGCTACCCGCACAATGTACCGCTGATCGTAAGCGATGAGGGATATGGAAAGAACGAATACATCGAAACGACACGCCCGCTCGTTGTCGTTACCGCACCGGGACCGGGAAGCGGAAAGATGGCAACCTGTCTTTCCCAGCTTTACCACGAGCACAAACGCGGTGTAAACGCCGGCTATGCCAAATATGAAACCTTCCCGATCTGGAATCTGCCGCTGAAGCACCCGGTCAACCTGGCCTATGAGGCTGCTACCGCCGATCTGAACGATGTCAACATGATCGACCCGTTCCATCTTGAGGCATACGATGTAACAACCGTCAACTATAACCGTGATGTTGAGATTTTCCCGGTTCTGCGCGCCATTTTCCAGCAGATTTTCGGCGAGAGCCCATACAAATCCCCGACCGACATGGGTGTCAACATGGCCGGAAACTGCATTGTCGATGATGCCGCATGCTGCGAGGCTTCCCGCCAGGAGATCATCCGCCGCTACTATAACGCTGTGGACGGCATCGCAGACGGTTCCCGTTCCGAGACAGAGGCTTACAAAATCGAGCTTCTGATGAAACAGGAGAACATCGTTGCCCGCAGACCGCCACCACCGTTTCCCCGGCTCTTGTCCGCGCTGAAGCGACCGGCGCACCGGCTGCTGCCATGGAGCTTTTGGACGGACGCATCATCACCGGAAAGACAAGCGATCTGCTCGGCTCAAGCGCAGCACTTCTGCTGAATGCTTTAAAAGACCTTTCCGGTATTGAACACGACGTACACGTTCTCTCACCGGAATCCATCGCTCCGATCCAGACACTGAAAACAAAGTATCTCGGAAGCAAAAATCCGCGTCTCCATACTGACGAAGTTCTGATCGCCCTGTCCGCTACCGCTGCACAGAGCGAGGATGCACAGAAAGCACTCTCCTGCCTGCCGCAGTTAAAGGGCTGCCAGGTGCACTCCAGCGTTATGCTCTCCGATGTGGACCGCAAAATGTTCCAGCGTCTGGGATGCGATCTGACCTGTGAGCCGAAATTTCAGTAAATAATTTTTATATCTTGGACATAAAAATCCAGGCATACGGTACTTTCCGTACCTGCCCTGGATTTTTTCTTTTCCGGCTTCTGTTTATAAATTTTCTTTTCCGAATCCCATTGGCAGCAGCTCCTCGAGTGTCATTTCTTTCCAGGAACCGTCGCCCTTGCAGAGAAGGACGAGAAATTCGTTCGGATCAACGAATTCCCGCAGCACCTGACGGCAGACACCGCACGGTGTGCAGAAATCCTCCGGCTCTGCCTCTCCCGGGCCGCCGCAGACGGCGATCGCGTCAAATTCCGTTATGCCCTCGGATACGGCTTTGAAGACCGCGGTGCGCTCCGCGCAGTTTGTCGGTGTATACGCCGCATTTTCAATGTTGCAACCGGTATAAATCGCTCCATTCTTTGCCAGAACCGCCGCGCCTACGCGGAATTTCGAATACGGCACATACGCAAATTTCCGCGCTGCCAGAGCCTGTTTTACCAGCTCCTGTTTTATTTCTGTACTGATTTCCTGTTTCATATCCAGCATCCCCTTTCCAGTATCCCCTTATTTTTTCTTTCTTATTTCTGATCTTCCCGGATCAGAATCCGCAGTGCCTCGATGGCTACCTGAATCGCACCTTCCGTATCGTGCGTAATGTGGTTCTCCATGCCGCGTTTCACTCTCTCCTGATTTCCCATCACAAGAAAATCCGATCCGGCACGGACGCCGCGGGCACTTGCCACGATAAAGAGTGCCGCCGATTCCATCTCTGACGCTTTGCATCCAAGCTTCATCCATGCATCCCATTTTTTCAGCAGCTCATCGCCGACCGGCATCTGCTCCGGGTCGTGCTGGCCGTAGAAGGAATCCTTGCACTGTACCACGCCCGCATGCCATTTTTTCCCAAGATTCTTTGCCGCCTGCACCAGCGCATTCGTCACGGTAAGGTCTGCGACTGCCGGGAACTCGATTGGTGCGTATTCCTTTGACGTTCCCTCCGCACGGATCGCTCCCGTTGCCACCACGATATCGCCGCCCTCTACATCGAGTGCCATACCGCCGCATGTTCCGACGCGGATAAACGTATCGGCGCCACACTGGATCAGCTCTTCCATCGCGATGGAAGCCGACGGACCGCCGATGCCGGTAGATGTAACGGAAACCTTTACACCGTCCAAAGTACCCGTATAAGTCACAAATTCCCGGCTGTCTGCGACGAGCACCGGGTTCTCAAAGTAAGCTGCAATTTTTTTACACCGTTTGGGATCTCCCGGCAGAATCACGTACCGTCCCACATCGCCTTTTCGGATCTGCAGATGATACTGCAGCCCTTCTTCTCCTGAATAATTCTGCATATGCAAAAACCTCCTTCGTATTTTCGTACTCTCATAGTTCTATTCTACCACAGGCCGCACCGCAAATACAAGGCTTGACACCATTTCGCTTCCCCTTTCATTACGGATATAATCACGTTCCGCAGTTGCCTTTTTCCATTCGGGATGCTACAATAGGCACAGAAACCAGAGTTCTTACTTTCATTTTTACGAGGAGGGATTATTTTATGAGTTCCTATGTCATCAGCTGCTGCTCTACGGCAGACCTTACCGAAGAACATTTCTCCAAACGGGAAATCTCATACATCTGTTTCCATTACAAATTAAATGACACCGAGTACGCGGATGATCTCGGCAAATCCATGCCGTTCGATCAGTTCTATGCCGCCATGCCGCCGGCGCTTCCACGAAAACATCCCAGGTGAATGCCGATGAATTTGAAGCCTATTTTGAAACATTCCTGCAGGACGGCAAAGACATTCTCCACGTCTGCCTCTCCTCCGGCATTTCCGGTGTACTGAATTCCGCGATGATCGCCAAAGCCGACCTTGAAGAGCGCTACCCGGAACGGAAAATCCTCATCGTGGATTCCCTCGGTGCTTCCTCCGGCTATGGTCTTCTGATGGACCGCCTTGCCGACCTGCGCGATGAAGGAAAACCGCTGGAAGAGGTTTACGATTTTGCGATGAAAAACCGCCTCAAAGTCCATCACTGGTTCTTCTCCACGGACCTCACCTTCTACGTGCGCGGCGGCCGCATCTCCAAAGCCTCCGGCGCAATCGGCGGCCTCCTCGGTATCTGCCCGCTGCTCAACATGGACAACGAAGGACGGCTGATTCCGCGGTTCAAAATCCGTACGAAGAAAAAAGTCTCAAAAAATCGTCGACCAGATGGAAGAAAACGCCGAGGGCGGCCTCTCCTACTCCGGCAAATGCTACATTTCCCAGTCCGCCTGCTACGAAGATGCGCGGGCCGTTGCGGATCTTATCGAGGAACGCTTTCCCAATCTGAACGGAAAAGTCGAGATCAACAACATCGGAACCACCATCGGCAGCCACACAGGACCAGGAACCGTGGCATTGTTTTTCTGGGGGAAAGAACGGGTGGATTAACTCTCCTGCACTTCCATCTATAGCAAGACCCGAAAATAATGCAAAAAGGCAGTGCTGCAGAGCGCGAATTACTGCGTCACAGATTTTCGTCGTACCCCGGTACGCCTTCAAATCTGTTCCTTGCAATTCGCGC
>ENA-OQBJ01000607-OQBJ01000607.1-human-gut-metagenome-genome-assembly--contig:-NODE-607-length-18159-cov-2.764973_pt1 | contig 18159 bp, 19 predicted proteins | sample MGYA00242743_ERZ504545 | MGnify/ENA primary metagenome ERZ504545 (study PRJEB26092, sample SAMD00036252) | human gut metagenome | host: Homo sapiens | study: EMG produced TPA metagenomics assembly of...
AGAAAAAGAAGCACAGATCGCAAGTATCCCAATCGGTACGGTTATGTCCGGTACTGTAGAGACATTACAGAACTACGGTGCATTTGTCAAACTGGAAAACGGTCTTTCCGGACTGGTACATGTTTCTCAGATTTCTCAAAAACGCGTCAAGAATCCTGCAGCTGTTTTGAATGTAGGAGATGAAGTTCAGGTCAAAGTCATCGGTATTAAAGACGGCAAGATCAGCCTGAGCATGAAAGCTTTGGAAGAACCGGAAGAAGAAGTTGTAGAAAAAGTTGAGATTCCAAAAGCCGAAGAGATCGGTACAAGCTTGGAGATCTGTTCAAAAATATTCAGTTATAAAAATCTGTGATAAAAAGCCGCCGCCTCAAAGATTCAGCACTTTGAGACGACGGCATATTTCTGCACATTTCCAGCACAAGCCTTCTTTTCTTTCCCAGTCCCTACAAATCGATCTCTTTCAAATACGGGTTCGTCACTTCATAAAATTTTTCTGCTTCTACTGCTTCTGCGATCGCAGTGTCGATCGGCATCTTGCCAAGTACCGGTACTCCCAGTTCTTTTGCAATCTCGTCAATATGACTCTCGCCGAACACTTTGATCTCTTTTCCGCAGTCCGGACATTTGATGTAACTGTAGTTTTCCACGATTCCAAGAACCGGAATGTTCATCTGTTTTGCCATGTTGTACGCCTTCTTTACGATCAGCTGTACCAGATCCTGCGGAGAGGTGACGATCACAACTCCATCCACAGGCAGGGACTGAAATACAGTCAACGGAACATCTCCCGTTCCGGGAGGCATGTCAACGAACAGATAATCCAAATCTCCCCACATCACATCTGACCAGAACTGTGTCACAACGCCTGCGATCACAGGACCTCTCCAGATGACCGGTGTGTCCTCCTCTTCCAAAAGCAGGTTGACGGACATGATCCTTGTTCCATCCGGTGCGCTGCACGGAAGCATTCCCATCTCGTTTCCGATTGCCATCTCGTGCACTCCGTACATCTTCGGAATGGATGGACCTGTAATATCTGCATCCAAAATTCCTGCCGTATATCCTTTTTCGATCATCATACGTGCCAGGGAAGCTGTTACCAGCGATTTTCCAACGCCACCCTTTCCGCTGATGACTCCAATCACTTTTTTCACCTGGGAACCTACATTTGCCGGTGCTTTGGATGGCGCCGTATTGCCTGCATTCTGCTTCTGGCTTTCACAGGAACCGGAATGAGAACATCCTGCACAGGACTCTTCGGAACATCCTTCTGTATATTGTTCTTCCATTTTCATTACCTCTCTTTGTTCTATAAATTCATCTGTCTCCATCTTTGAAAACAGGATTTCAGACTGATTCTATTGTACCACAATTTGAGGATAATGCACACAACAACTTTTTACAGGGACTCCTCCAGATCAGAAAGCATCACATCCAGTGCAGTGATTCCGCCTTCCGCAGTGTACCATACTGCCGGATGTTCCAGATAGATGATTTTTCCATTTTTGTAAGCATCTGTCTGCATAACAAGTTCATTTTCCATAATTTCTTTTGCCGTCTGTGCCCCGTCTGCCCCGATTGCCTGATCACGATCCATCACGAAGATATACTCTGGGTTTTTCTCGACAACCGTTTCAAATGAAGCTTCGTTTCCATGTGTAGAGGTACTTTCAGCAGCTGTCAGATTGTCAAATCCGATCTCCACTCCGATAATGGAGCATCTTCCGTCATTTCCCATTAAATTAAAGCTTCCGCTTGTAGTCATTCCTACCAGTGCTGTTATGCCCTTTTGCTTTTTCTGCCAATGCTTCAATTCTTTCATCAAAACCGGCTGTCTTTTCTTTTACTTCATCTTCCAGCCCCAAACATAGAAGCAATCGTCTCTGCATTTTTTTGTCACGCTTTTTACGACACCTGTCTCCACATCTGTCGAAAGGTATACAACCGGTGCAATTTCACTGAGCGCGTCATAGGAAGAAGCCAGACGTCCGCCGATGAAAATCACTTCCGGCTCACACTCCATCACAGCCTCCAGATCTGCCTCTTTGATCGTTCCCAGATTTGCAACCTTTTCATTATCCACATAATCAGAAAGGTACTCCAGAGAAGTAGATGCAGAACCTACTATTTTGTCTCCAACACCAAGATTATCCAGGATATCCAGTGCTGCCATATCCAAAACAGCGATACGTTCCGGATCATATGGTACTTCCAGAGAAATTTCTTCTCCGTTTGCATTCAGAGACTGGATCTTGATCTTCTCAGGTGTTTCCTGTTGTTTCTGCTCCTTTGCCGTTGTATCTGCAGAACTTCCTGTTGTTCCTTCTGCCTGCCCGCATGCTGTCAGACTGAGTGCTGCCACTCCTGCCAATAATACTTTTGCTAATTTTCTCATCTTCTTCCTCCATCTTTGTTTTCTTCCATTTTCTGTCATCAATAATATACCGATAATGGTTTTCCTTTGATATTTAAAATTTCAAAATCCACCTGGTAAATCTCAGAAAGGACTTCTTTTTGAATGACTTCTTCAACGGTTCCATATTTCGCGATTTTTCCGTTTTTAAATGCACAGATATAATCTGAATAAAAGGCTGCATAATTAATCTCATGAAGCACAAGGATCACTGTTTTTCCCAGCTCGTCACTTAACTTCCGCACCATCTTCATCATATTCGAAGCATGATAAATATCCAGATTATTCGTCGGTTCATCCAAAAAGACATACTCCGTATCCTGCGCAATGACCATGGCGATGTATGCTCTCTGCCGCTGTCCTCCGGACAATTCATCCAGAAACCGGTCTTCAAACTCTTTTAGTTCCATATAATCGATCGCCTGTGCAACGATTTCTTTATCCTGCTTGGTCATCCGCCCTCCCGAATGCGGGAACCGTCCGAATGCAACCAGCTCTCTGACTGTCAGCTTCATCTCAATATGATTACTCTGTGTCAGAATCGCCAGATGCTTTGACAATTCTTTACTCTTCCAGTGCTCCAGCTTCTTTCCTTCAAACTCTACCACTCCTTCATCCTTTGCGATCAGTCTGGAAAGAATGCTCATCACAGTAGATTTTCCCGCTCCATTGGGACCGATCAGAGCAGTTACTTTTCCTTTTTGAATTTCAAAAGAAACGGAATCCACCACGGTTTTTCCGTGATACTGTTTTTTTACTCCACGTATCTTCACTCTTCTAACTCCTCCTTTTCCTCAACAGAAGATACAAAAAGTATCCTCCTCCGCCTACTGTAATAAATACACTGACCGGAATCGCATATACAAAGATCTGTTCCGAAATCATCTGCCCTGCCGCCAGAACAAACATCCCGAAGAAGACAGATCCCATGATCAGCTGCGAATGCCGGTATGTTTTCAAAAACTGTCTGGACAGATTTGCGATGATCAGTCCGAGGAATGAAATCGGTCCTACCATCGCTGTGGCGGTCGCGATACAGAGTGTCACTCCAAGCAGAAGTTTCCGGATGGCCCGGTCATAATCCACACCCAGATTGATTGCCTGATGTCTTCCAAGAGACAACACGTCCAAAAGCGCAAGTTCTTTTCGCAACACAAACACGATACCTGCCAGAACCAGGACTGCTGCCAGAATAATTTCCGAGTTGACGTTGTTAAAGCTTGCTACCAGCGTTGCCAGAAGGCTGTCATATTCATTGGGATCCATGATTCTTGTAAGCGTACTCTGAATGCTTCCGAAAAACGAAGTCAAAACCGTTCCGATCAACAATACATACAACACATTATAGTTTGTTTTTTTGAACAGATAGCTGTAGACCAAAACAGCTGTTGTACTCATTAAAAACAGATCGACCACAAAAGACACGTTCGCATTGACAGCGAGAAAACTTCCGGAACCTGCAAAGAATACCACTGCTGTGTGAATCAGCGTATACAACGAATTCATTCCCAACAGACATGGTGTCACAATCGTATTGTGAATAATAGTCTGAAATACGATCGTTGCCCCTCCGATGGCAGCAGATGCCACCAGCATGACCATCAGCTTTGGAATCCGGATTTCATAGCATACCGAAACAGACGCTCATTTGAAAAAGAAACATCCACAAACAGATAGGCGATTGCTGCTGCCGCCACCAGTATCCCTAAAACAAGAAGCTTTCTGCTGTTTGTCTTATGAACTGCACTGTGCATCCTGTCTGCCTCCTTTCCCCAGAAGTATTCTTCTTCCTCCGTTTTTCAGTCGATACAGCAACAGTCCTACAAACAGGATGCTGCCGAGAATTCCTACGATCAGTTCGATAGGCAGCTCGTAAGGGGCAATCACCACTCTCGAGATCATGTCGCATACGATAACGAACAAAGCGCCAAACAGCGCCGTATCTGCCAGCGTTCCGCGGATCTTATCACCCTTGAACATGGTGACAATATTCGGAACGATCAGACCGATATAAGAAATCGAACCAACCACTACCACCACCGACGCCGTAATCATTGCCGCAATCGTAAGGCCCATAAAAAGCACCAGATTATAAGGCACTCCCAGATTCTGAGAGAATTCTTTTCCGATCCCCACAATATTGAAATGGTTTGCAAATACAAATGCCAGCACAACCAGCGGTACTGTCAGATACACAATCTCATATCTCCCGCGCAGTACCATAGAAAAATGCCCTACCAGCCAGGTGGACAGCGCCTGATTCATCTCGTATTGATAGGCAATGAAGCTGGTGATCCCTCCGATCACATTTCCAAACATGATTCCGACCAACGGTACCAGCACCACATCTTTAAAACGGATTTTCTGAACAAACCACACAAAAATCCAGGTTCCCAGAATCGCCGCCACAAACGCAAACACTGCTCTTCCAAGAAGTGTAGACTCCGGGAGAAATACCAGAGCCAGCAAAATTCCAAGCTGGGCCGAAGAAATCGTTGCTCCCGTAGTCGGAGACACAAACTTATTCATACAAAGCTGCTGCATGATCAGCCTGCTGTACTCATTCCGATTCCTGTACACAGAATTGCCAGAAGCCGCGGAATCCTTGAAATCAGAAACAACCGGATCACTTCCGGATCTCCCTGCATCAGCGACGCCAGATCCGCATCCATCACCCCGATAAACAGAGAGCAGACAGAAACTACGAACAACACCGCCGCCAATATGATTGTCGATACATATTTTTTGATACCACCACCTCCATTAGTTTTTATTTACTCTTATTAGTTTTAACTAACATATGTATAAAAAAATATGTCTTCTCTACTGACAAAAAGACTATACACAATTCACTCACATTTCGCAATACCTTACTTTTTAGTATGTATATGCTTTTTTGCATACCGATTGGCAAACCGGTGTGCCGCATCGATCAGTGCCCTGACCTCCACGCCTTCTTCTGAAAGACGGTAACGAATCACGGACGGCTTCTTTTCCTTGATCACTTCCCTGTATAAAAGCCTTGCATCCTCCAGTTCTTTCAAATTCGAATATAACACTTTTTCCGAAATACCCGGGATTTCCTTTTTTAACTCCGAAAATCGATTATCGCCCTGCAGAATATGCCACAAGATCTTCAGCTTCCATTTCCCTCCGATCAGACTGTGTGTCAGGATCAGCGGACAGTGATCTTTCTTTATTTTGATGTCTGCCATGCAGAAAACTCCTTCCTAAAAATAATTCTTTACAAAAGTCACTTCTGCATTTTATAAGATTGCAGATAATTTTGCAAGATTTTTTTAGAAAGGAGCTTCCCCTACAATTCTTCTCTTGTTACATCCTTCAGCCATTTATAGCTCTTGTACCGGCGCCAGGTGATCGGAATCTTAATGATCTCATCACTCATCAGGATCATATACACCACCGGAACACTGCAGTGGAACACAAACGCTGCGAGCGCACCAAATAAAATGGAACATCCCCACATGGTAGACATATCCAGCAGCAGGCCAAACCGGGTATCTCCGCCGGAACGGAAGGTTCCCACGACCATCGTTGTGTTGAACGCCTGCCCTACCACAAAATAGGACATTACAAAGAACATGAACCGCATATACCCTTTGCTGTTTCAGACAGAGTCATCGTCTCTGCCATAACCGGTGAGATCAGAAGGATCAGCACACCTCCCACAACTCCCATAATCACACTGAGCCATACGAACCTCTTTGCATATGCTTTTGCATGCTCATACTTTTTCTCTCCAATGGTTTTGCCCAGATAGATCGCTGTCGCACTGGAAAGTCCGAATGCTACCACCGTTGCGAGCTGTCTGGCCACCTGTGCGACCGAATTCGCCGCAACTGCAGCACTTCCCATATGACCAAGCACTGCCGTATTTGTCGCAGTTCCAAGTCCCCAGAGCACCTCGTTTAAGATCACCGGGAATGCGTATTTCAGAAAATCCATATTTAAAACGTGCTCTGTTTTAAAAAAGTAGGCGATCCTGAACTTGATATCTTTGTTCCACACTTTCGAGTACACACATACCAGTACCATCTCCAGGAGCCTGGAAACCAGCGTTCCAATTGCCGCACCCTGCACGCCCATGGCGGGCATTCCGAGAAGCCCGAAGATCAAAATGGCATTGATCGTAATGTTGCAGAGCAGGGAACACAAATATACCACCGTTGCCACAACGACCCGTTCCACACTTCGCATAATATAAAGATAAGTCTGTGTGATCCCCATAAAAATGTAAGAAAAACTAACAATCCGCAAATACTTCACGCCCTCTTTGATCACCTCTGGTTCACTTGTGAATATCCGCAAAAGCTGCTCTGGCATGATCTGCGCTGCCAGAAAGAATAATGCAGTCACAAAAACCGCAGCCCGCATTCCAAGACCCAAAATCTTCTCGATTGTCCGCAGGTCCTTTTTCCCCCAATACTGTGCGGTCAGAACCGTTGCTCCGGATGTCAGCCCGAACAAAAACAACGTCATAATATACTGCACCTGCCTGCAAGAGAAGATCCGGACAGCGCTGTCTCTCCTACGCGCCCCAGCATCACCACATCCGCAGCCGTTACACCCACATTGATCAGATTCTGAAGTGCCATCGGAATGACCAGTGCCAGTACACCCAAATAAAAATGCTTCCAGTCAATCTGCAGCTCATTTTCCTTTTTTCTCATAAACATCTTTTCTCTCCCATAAATTCCTATTTCTTGTTTTTCCATCCCCTTTTCCCAAATTTGAAAAACACATGGCAATTATAACATGTTTTGAGATTTATCATATACTATACAGAATAAAATTTTTCAAAAGGTATTTCTTATGACATCATGTAATTATGAAACAGACTATTCTACTGTTATCGGCGAGCGGATTTTGCCGTTCGTTTTTTCACTCAATACGGAGACTTCCGTTTTAACCCCAAAACCGGGAGAATACCAGCGATTTTGCTATGATATTGCGGGTGTTGGAACAGACACACCTCTCTATGCAGACTTAAGCCATTTCCTGCTTGGTATCTGCAGCGCGATCACGCAGGAGGATATCCTGGATGTTACGGTCGTAATCGACGGAAAATCGCAGAACGTAATCTGGGGTGAAAATGTAGAACTCAAAACAATCCAGCATCCGGATCCGCCAACCGGATGTACGGGACTGAAATTCGATTTCCCACTGGATAAAGTGGATGGTGAGATGCAGGTCTGCTTTTCTCTTGTCAGACCTTATGCGGTCGGCCCAGTCAATCTCTGTCTTTTCGGCGGCGGCCAGACCGCTTCCGGCCTGACCATATGCGGGCCTTCCTGCGGTTCCACAGAATCCTGTGAATCTACGTTTTACCAGAAAGAAACCGTTTGCGTTCCTGTAACGGTCTCCCCGTTTGCACATCCCGGAACCGCCAGAACAATCTGCTGCGGCGATCCTGTCATCCACACTGATCCACAGTGTCCGGGCAGCAAAACCTCCTGCACGTTTACTGTAACCCAGAGTCTCTGCATCCAGATCCCGATTGCTTTTGGTGCCGTTATTGAAACCGGAGAGGCTTCCGTTCAGTGCGGCGAGGCTTCCGAAACACCTTGCGACTGCTCTGATGAACCTTCTGTGGAAACTCCAGTTGAGAGAACCCAGCCGGAAACCAGAGAACACAAATTTTTCACCCGTTAAATTATTTTTAGACTGTCTGCGCTATTGGGTCACTGACTACCGGGTAGACGGTTTCCGTTTTGACCTGGCTTCCATTCTCGGAAGAAATGAAGACGGCTCTCCAATGAGTCAGCCGCCCCTTCTGCAGAGCCTTGCCTTTGATCCGATCCTTGGGAATGTAAAACTCATTGCCGAAGCATGGAATGCGGGCGGACTCTATCAGGTTGGCTCCTTTCCGTCCCGGAGACGCTGGGCCGAATGGAACGGACGCTACCGGGATGACATGTGGCGTTTTCTAAAAGGGGATGACGGACTTCATGAGACTGCTCTGAAACGGATCTTTGGCTCCCCGGATTTATACAATCCGCAGTACCGCGGGGGAAATGCTTCCGTCAATTTTCTGACCTGTCACGACGGATTTACACTGTGCGATCTATACAGCTATAATCAGAAGCATAACGAGGCAAACGGCTGGAACAATACCGACGGCTGTGATGACAACCACAGTTGGAACTGCGGAGAAGAAGGAGAAACTTCCAATCCCGAAATCCTCCGCCTGCGGCTGAAAATGATGCAAAATGCCTGTGCACTGCTGATGTGCAGCCGGGGTACACCAATGTTTTTATCCGGAGATGAATTTGCAGATACACGATTTGGCAACAACAATCCATACTGTCAGGATAACGAAATCTCCTGGCTGGACTGGAGTCTGCTGTCCAAAAATCAGGCCCTGTTTGCGTTCTTTCAATATATGATCGCATTTCGTAAACAGCACCCATCCATCCGCAGAGATCTGGAGCCGAGCTACACCTCATACCCTTCCATGAGCAGCCACAGACTTACCCCAGAGCCGCCTGTTCCTTCCTCAGATTCTCACACTGCCTGCGTGATGTTCTCAGGATTTGATGAAAAGACCGGACAGGAAGATCTTGTATTTCTTGCAGTCAACGCACACTGGATTGCAAAACAACTTGTGCTCCCATCCCTTCCAAACGGTTATGTCTGGAAGATTGCAGTCAATACCGGGGACTTGCTGCATCAGACATTTTCCGGGAACGATATGCCGACTGCAGGACAGACTGTTTTGCTGGGAGAGCGATCTGTTATCGTATTTGCAGGCATGAAACAAGCAGAGACAGCCTCTCTATGAGACTGTCTCTGCCTGGCTTCATTCTGAATTTTAATCTTCCCCTTCAAAGGCTTCTTTTACTTTATCCATGAAACCTTTTCTTTTGGTTTTTTTCTCGCTTTTTTCCGGATTACTGTCATTTTGATGCAGTGAGTTTCCACTCAGTTCATCAAATCTGCGCAGTGCCTCTTTTGCCTCTGCACTGAGTTTTTCCGGCGTCTGGATCACCAGTGTCACATAGTGATCTCCACGCACTGCGGAATTTCTCAGGGACGGGACTCCCTTGCCTTTTAATCGTACCTTTGTATCGGTCTTTGTACCTGGCTTAACATTGTAGATCACCGCTCCGTCCACAGTCTGAATCTTCACATCTCCACCGAGTGCTGCCTGTGCAAATGAAATCGGCACTGTTGAGAAAATGTGCATATCCTGACGCTGGAAGATCGGATGTCTGGATACGTTCACCTCGACCAGAAGATCTCCTCTCGGACCTCCGTTTGTACCCGGCTCTCCTTTTTCGCGGATGCGTACACTCTGTCCGTTGTCAATTCCTGCAGGAATGGTCACTTCAATCTTCTTCTTACTTGAAGTGTATCCTGTTCCGGAGCAGGATGTACATTTTTCCTTGATCACCTTACCGGAACCACCACAGTTCGGACAGGTCTGGACGTTCTGTACCGTTCCGAAGAAAGACTGACTCGTATAGACAACCTGACCTTTTCCTCCACACTTCGGACACGTCTCCGGAGAAGTCCCCGGTTTTGCACCTGTTCCTCCACATGTCGTACATGGATCTTTTAAAATCACTTCCAGTTCTTTCTTGCAGCCAAACACAGCTTCCTCAAATGTAATACGGATGCTCTTTCGAATATTCGCGCCTTTCATCGGGCCATTGTTCGCACGACCGCCTCTTCTTCCGCCGCCGCCAAACAAATCGCCGAAAATGTCTCCGAAAATATCTCCAAAATCTGCGCCGTTGAAGTCAAAGCCTCCAAATCCGCCAGCACCGCCTGCGCCACCTTCAAACGCAGCATGACCGAACTGGTCGTACTGACGACGTTTTTCAGCATCACTCAGTACCGCATAGGCTTCGGATGCTTCTTTGAATTTCTTTTCTGCTTCGGCATCGCCGGATTCATATCCGGATGGTACTTCTTCGCCAGTGCACGATACGCCTTTTTGATCGCAGCATCGTCAGCATCCTTGCTTACACCAAGCACCTCGTAATAATCTCTTTTTGACTCCGCCATAATAATCTACCTTTCATCCTTGATCCAACTCATAACCAAACAGGCGAGGGCACACCGCCGGAGCCTGAAAGACATGCCTTCCAGACTCCGGAAAAGAGTGCTCTCTCCCGTCAGATTGATCTCTTAAACTTCTTTGTAATCTCCGTCTACTACGTCATCTCCCTGGAATCCTTCCGGTGCAGGACCAGCCTCCGGTGTCGGTCCGCCTGCAGCCCCTGCTCCTGCTGCACCTGCCTGCTCATACATCTTTGTGAACAGTTTCTGTGCACTTTCCATCAGTTTGTCTTTTGCTGCTTTGATCTCAGCAACCTGTGCATCGGATGTATCTTCCGGTGTAGATTTTGCAAGGATATCCTTGAGCGCCTGTACATCAGCTTCTACAGAAGATTTATCTGCTGCATCCAGTTTGTCTCCCACTTCTTTGAGTGCTTTTTCTGTCTGGAATACCATCGCATCAGCTTCGTTTCTTGTATCGATCGCTTCTTTTCTCTTCTTATCCTGTGCTTCGAATTCAGCAGCTTCTTTGACTGCTTTGTCGATATCTGCATCGGACATATTAGATCCTGCTGTAATTGTAATATGCTGTTCTTTTCCTGTTCCCAGATCTTTTGCAGATACATTTACGATACCATTTGCGTCGATATCGAATGTAACCTCGATCTGCGGGATTCCACGTGGAGCCGGAGGAATTCCATCCAGTCTGAACTGTCCGAGGGACTTGTTGTCTCTTGCGAATTGTCTTTCTCCCTGTACAACGTTGATATCAACTGCTGTCTGATTATCTGCTGCTGTAGAGAAGATCTGGCTCTTCTTTGTAGGAATTGTTGTATTTCTCTCGATCAGTCTTGTAGCAACTCCTCCCATTGTCTCGATAGACAGTGACAGTGGAGTTACGTCCAGAAGAAGGATATCTCCTGCACCTGCATCTCCTGCAAGTTTACCACCCTGAACAGATGCTCCTAAAGCAACACATTCATCCGGGTTCAAGGATTTGCTAGGCTCTTTTCCTGTGAGGCGTTTTACTTCTTCCTGTACTGCCGGAATACGTGTAGAACCACCTACAAGAAGTACCTGACCTAATTCTGCTGCTGTGATTCCTGCATCAGAAAGCGCACGTGTTACTGGCTCTGCTGTTTTTTCAACAAGATCATGTGTCAGCTCGTCAAATTTTGCTCTTGTCAGGTTCATATCAAAATGCTTCGGTCCTTCAGCTGTTGCTGTGATGAACGGAAGGTTGATGTTTGTTGTTGTTGCAGAAGAAAGTTCTTTTTTCGCTTTCTCTGCTGCTTCTTTCAGTCTCTGAAGAGCCATCTTGTCTGTTGACAAGTCTACTCCTTCTTTTGCCTTGAAATCAGCCAGCATATATCTGTGATCTTCTGGTCAAAGTCATCTCCACCAAGTCTGTTGTTACCTGCTGTAGATAATACTTCAATAACTCCGTCTCCGATCTCAATGATGGAAACGTCGAATGTACCACCACCAAGGTCATATACCATGATCTTCTGCTCTTTTTCGTTGTCAAGTCCATAAGCAAGTGCTGCTGCTGTTGGCTCGTTGATGATACGTTTTACATCCAGACCTGCGATCTTACCTGCATCCTTTGTTGCCTGACGCTGTGCATCGTTGAAATAAGCCGGCACTGTAATAACTGCTTCTGTTACTTTCTCTCCAAGATATCCTTCTGCGTCTGCTTTCAGTTTCTGAAGGATCATTGCAGAAATCTCCTGTGGAGAATATTTTTTTATCATCGATCGCTACTTTATAATCTGTACCCATCTCTCTTTTGATAGAAGAGATTGTCTTGTCTGCATTGGTAACTGCCTGACGTTTTGCAGGCTCTCCTACCAGACGTTCTCCTGTTTTTGTAAATGCAACTACAGATGGTGTTGTTCTTGCTCCTTCTGTGTTGGCGATAACTGTTGGCTGTCCACCTTCCATAACAGCTACACAGCTGTTTGTTGTTCCTAAATCAATACCAATGATTTTTCCCATGATTATTTCCTCCTTATTAGTTTGCCACTTTTACCATACTATGTCTTACTACACTGTCTCTGTACAGATAACCCTTCTGGAATTCTTCTGTAATGATATTCTCTCCAACTTCTTCATCTTCTACATGCATCACTGCATTGTGAAAATCCGGATCAAATTCCTGGCCAACCGCTTCAATCGGTTTTACGCCAATCTCTTCGAGTGTAGTCATCAGCTGTTTGTAAATCTTCTCCATTCCTTCTGCAAACGGGTTGGACTTTTCTTCCTCCGGTACAGCTGCGATTCCTCTTTCGAAGTTATCCACAACCGGAAGAATCTTTTCTATGATATCTTTCGCACCGATTTCGTACATCTGAGATTTTTCTTTTTCTGTACGCTTGCGGAAGTTATCAAACTCTGCCATCTGACGAGTGAGTCTGTCAGTCAGTTCCTCAATTTTCTCGTCTTTTTTATCTTTTTTATTCTTTCTGCCAAACTTCTTCATGAAACCGGATCCCTCTTCAGAACCCTCCGTTTCTTCTGTTGGCTCTGCAGCCTCTTCAGCTGCTTCTTCCACAGTCTCTTCTGTGTCCTGTTCTTCGGCCTCTTTGTAAGCTTTGGCTTTTGCTTCTTCCACCGCTTCTTTGACCATCTCTTCTTTACTCATATTCTCTGCCACCAGCAATCACCTTCCTATTCTTCCGGGTCTTTATAATAAATTGCATCCAACTCGCTCTGCAGAGTTTTCAGCGTCTTCATGACATGTTCGTAATCCATACGCTTGGGACCGATGATACCGATCGTACCTTTCATGCCTTCTCCCATTCGTAGGTTGCTGTTACGACGCTGCAGTCTTTCATTGTCTTGACCGGAGTCTCATCCCCAATGTAGACCTGAATCCCGTGATTTTCTTCACTTGCCAGTGTCTCTGTCACCAGATCCGCCAGCTGCTGCTTCTCTTCAAATGCACTGATAATCTCCTGAGCACTCTGCTTATCGCTCAGCTCCGGATATTTGAAAATGTTCGTCGCACCACTCGTGTAGATCTCCATATCATCATCTACATGAATAATCTCCGCCACGGCATCCAGCACATCACTGATCACCCGGCTGTGGATTCCTGCCTGCTCCTTCAATCGTGCGATCAGACCAAGATTGATCTGTTCGATCGACATGCCGTTGAGTGTTGTATTCAAAAGCATATTCAGCTTCAGAAGCGTCTCACTGGCAAGCACCTCACCAACCTGTATGATCTTGTTCTTGATCACGTTTCCATTCATCACGATCACTGCCACAATCTGTTCCTGATCCACCTGTGAAAGCTGAATGAACTTCAATGTGTTCCGGCTGTTCACAGGAGCGGAAACCATCGTTGCATAATTGGTATTCACAGCAAGCACTTTCGCAGCCTGCTTCAGCACCTGATCCACTTTATCGGATTTTTCAAGCATCGTGTTGCGCAGCTCTGTGATCTCGTGCTCCTTTTCCTCCATCAGCATATCCACATACAAGCGGTAGCCTTTGTCGGAAGGAATCCTTCCTGCCGAAGTGTGCGGCTGGAAAATGTATCCCAGATCCTCCAGATCAGCCATCTCGTTGCGTATCGTCGCAGAACTCAAATTCAAATCCGTGTATTTGGAAAGTGTTCGGGAACCAACAGGCTCTCCGGTCTCCAGATAGTTTTGGATAATCGCTTTTAAAATCGTGAGCTTACGCTCGCCAAGTTCTGTATTCAATCCCATCAGACCTTCCTTTCTCTCACCTGAGGTTTTTCTTATTAGCACTCCTTTGTTTTGAGTGCTAACACCTTCCGTATATTAAGATAGCACCATGGTCTGTATTTGTCAACCATGTTTATATATTCTTTATACTTTTTATATTTCCCCTTGTTTCCAATTTATAACCCTGTACTTTTTTCACTTCTAATACAACAGCTTATTTCCTTTTTCGCAAATCTCATAAATCTCATCATACTTCGCTTCGATCATCGGCGTCAGTTTTTCCGTCTGGTTTCTCACAATTTTCTTATAAAGGAAATACGGCAGGATCCATCCCAGAAATCCGGGAATCGCAAAAATAATACACAAAAGGATTTTCGGCGGATCTGCTGTCACCGCAAACGTAGAACATGCAATAAATGCAGTTCCGATCACTCCTGCTGCCAGCGCCCATATTGTCGCTTTCGATGTCTTACTGTTTTCCAGCGACTGAATTTCCCGGACACAGGCTTCAAAGTTTCGCTGCAGCCTTGTAAGCTCCGTTTTATTTACAATTTTCCGATCACGTTTCAATCGCAGAGTCATCATCTTCTCGACCCCCGGATGACGACTCTGGCTGCTCTGCGGCAGATTGTCATCCGGTTCCCACCCAAAATTCTCATATCCATCTAACAAAAAAGAGGCCTGACTGCTGTTTGCACTCACTTCTTTATATTCATATGCCACAAAATTTCTCTGTGACTTTTCTGTCTTTTTCATAACTGACCAAACTCCTTTCCCGCCATGGGCAGTGTCACAATAAACGTACTGCCCTGTTTTTCTTCACTTAGGACCTGAATCTCCCATCCATAAGCTCCAGCACCTGTTTTACCATTGCCATCCCCAGTCCGTTTCCCTCTTTGGAATGAGACGTGTCTCCCTGATAAAATTTATCAAATATATGTTTCATGGTATTTTTGCTCATACCACAGCCGGTATCCGATACAGAGATTGTCACCCCCTGCTCATCCGACAGCTGACGAACCGTGATCACACCACCCAGCTCGGTAAACTTGACCGCATTAGACAACAGATTATTCCACACCAGTTCCATCAGATCCTGATCCGCATAAATTTCTGCCCGATCCTCCATTTCTACTTCCATCTCGATCTCTTTTTTCTCCCAGGCAGATTCATATTGCAGAATGCAGTCACATAACTGTCTGCACACATCATACACTTCTGCCTCCGGCTGTATTTTCTGGTTTTCCAGCTTATTCAGCTTTAAAATATTGCTGATCAGATCAGACAGGCGCGTTGCTGTATTTTCAATGGCTTCCCCATATTCTCTGCGCTGTTCCTCCGACAACGCATCCCTCTGCAAAAGTTCCGCACAATTTTTAATAATAGAAAGCGGTGTTTTCATCTCATGAGAAACATTTGACACAAAATCTGTTTTCAGCGTTTCAATGCTCCCTAGTTCTTCCACCATCTTATTAAAATCCAGAATCATGACATCCAGATAATCCCGTTTCTCCATTGTATGAAATGTAGGTACATAGACGGAAAAATCTCCGTTCGCCACTTTTCTGGTAGCCTCTGCCATTTTATACAGTGGTTCTTCGTAGGTTCTTTTTACCTTCCATCTGGTAAACAGCGTCAGTCCCATGGCAACCATTCCCCAGTAACACATCGGCACCACGGTCATCACCGCTTTATTCCAGCCTGCCGAATTCATAAACACGATCAGTCCGGTATGTATCCCCGACATCAGAAACAGAACCCCAATATAGATTCCAAATAAAGAAACCGGAAATAAACTTTGCTTTACTTTTCCCCTTTGTTCCTCTCGTTCTTTCATTGCAGCACCACCTTGTATCCAAGCCCGCGGACTGTCACAATCTTAAATCCGTCACAGGCTGACAGTTTATCTCTGAGTTTTGTAACATAAACATCCACAGCCCTCAGACTGGTATCTGTCTCCACACCCCAGACTCGTCCATGAGCTGCGCTCTGGAAAACGTTTTTTTCGGATAAGACAAAAGCTTGTAAATAATATTAAATTCTCTTGTAGTAAGACTGATCTCTTCTCCGTCAATTTCTGCACTCATAGCATCCGCATCCAGTATCAGATTTCCCACCGTAATTTTTCTTTCCATCTCTATATTTGCCCTGCGAAGCAATGCCCTTACACGAAGAAGCAGTTCATCCAGTTCTATCGGCTTTACCATATAGTCGTCGATCCCGAGCTGAAACCCTTTCCGCTTGGAAGGCAGATCATCTTTTGCCGACATAAACAGGATCGGAATCGTCTCATTTATCCGGCGAACTGTCCCGGCAAACTCAAACTCGTCAATCTCCGGCATCATAATATCAGAAATAATCAGCTGGTACACCGTATGATACATTTCCTCATATGCCGCAGCTGCCGACAGACACCCCTTCGCCTGAAAACCACTGTCATTCAGATAGGTACATACAATCTGATTTAATTTTTCATCATCTTCCACTACAAGTATACGAATCATTTTTATCTTCTCCTTTTGTATCTCTTCCCATTTTCCTAAAATACAGGACGATCCTAACACATTTTTGTTTTCGTTTTGTTTGTGAATTATGTACAAATTGTAAACAAAAAACAAGGTGCGGTCAATTTTTTCTTCTGACGCACCTGTTTCTGACTCTTTTATTTTAAAGATTTGATAAATTAAATGAGACAAAGTAAATCCACAACTCCTTTGCAATCTCTGGTGCTGCATAACTCCATGCAATACTCATGCACATCCCGATTCCAACTGTACCAATCATTGCAATCAATACTGTAGCTATCGTCTTTTTGGACACTCTGCCTGCCTTGTTCTTTTCTTTCATATTCTCATACCAGCCTTTCTTTGTTTGATGGTATGAGAATAGCACTCTTTTGTTTATCCAATGTTTGATATTTGTTTCTGAATTATTAAAAGCTTCAAAATCTTTTCCTACAGCAGAAATTCGCAGAACACATAATTGCTGACATCAATCCCTCTTTTTGTCAGCCGGATTTTATCCTCTTTCACTTCTAACATTTTTTCCTGCTCCAGTTTTTCAAGCACGTCTCCGTAGATTTCTTCTATCGTATTTCCAAAACAATTCTCAAACTGGATTCCGGAGATTCCCTGCATCTTTCGAAGTCCCAGAAACATAAATTCTTCCATGGCATCTTCCTTTGTCAGCACTTCGATTTCTTCCCGCAGATCTTCTCCTGATCCTATTCTTTCTATATAAGAGATCATATCTGTACAAAGATGGTATCTGGTATTGGAAATAAAAGACGAGGCTCCCAGACCGATCCCTAAATACTCTACTCTGCTCCAATACCCCAGATTGTGTCTGCACTCTTTTCCTTCCCGTGCATAATTGGAAATCTCATAGCGATGAATCCATATTCTTCCAGAATTCCCTCTGTCCGCTCATACATCTGCCGCTCTGCATCTTCATCCGGAAGAGGCGGATATTTCTCCTGATCTGTCTGTCCTTTTCCATACCACTGATAAAATCGGGTTCCTTCCTCAATGATCAGACTGTACGCAGAAATATGCTCCGGATGTAATTCTGCCACCGTACGAAGGGTGTGCTCCCAGCTTTTTACGGTCTGTCCGGGAATGGCTGAGATGAGATCAATGTTGATATTATCAAATCCTGCCTGCCGTGCCATGTCATAGGATTCCCGAAATTCTTCATACGTATGGATTCGTCCCAGCATTTTCAGTTCCTCATTGTTGACAGACTGTAATCCGAAACTGATCCTGTTGATTCCCGCCTGTTTCCATCCTTCTAGTTTTTCTTCCGTCACAGTTCCCGGATTTGCTTCGATTGTAATCTCCGCATCCCTGTCGATGGTAAATACCTGTCTCAGCATTTTAAAAATCTCACCCATCTGTTCACACGACAAAATGGACGGAGTTCCTCCGCCCACAAAAACAGAAGATACCTGGTAAGATGAAGCAACCTCGCGGTATCTTTGTATTTCTTTTTTTAATGCATCCACATACTCCGCTTTGGCTGCAT
>ENA-OQBJ01000608-OQBJ01000608.1-human-gut-metagenome-genome-assembly--contig:-NODE-608-length-18142-cov-3.324008_pt1 | contig 18142 bp, 32 predicted proteins | sample MGYA00242743_ERZ504545 | MGnify/ENA primary metagenome ERZ504545 (study PRJEB26092, sample SAMD00036252) | human gut metagenome | host: Homo sapiens | study: EMG produced TPA metagenomics assembly of...
GGCGCCAAATCCAGCCAAAACGACGATGTCGTCGCGCTTCATGCGGCCTTGACGCAAGGTTCATCGAGGGCAATGGGAATGGATGCCCCGGACGTGTTGGCGTATTTATCGATATTGACAAAGACTTTTTCCATGGGAAGGTGGAGCCGTTTGGCTGCCGATTGAATGATGCGGGTATTGGCCTGATGAGGAACCATGAGGTCGATGTCTTCGTAACTGAGACCGGCCCGTTCCAAGGCTTTTTCCGCCGTCCGTCCCATGACTTTGACAGCAAATTTATACACTTCCTTGCCGTCCATCTTGATGTACGTTTCATGTTTCGCCCGAGCTTCATCGGTCGGCAAAATAGCGACCCCGCTGGACGGGATGTTCAGGTATTTGCCGCCGCTTCCGTCGGCGCCCATGTCAGCACCGAGGATGCCGTAGCCCTGCGGTACGGGACCGAATACAGCGGCTCCGGCGCCGTCGCCGAAGAGGACGCACGTATTGCGGTCGGTCATGTCGAGGAAACGGCTGAGGATTTCAGCCCGATGACCAAAACGTGGCGGTACATGCCCGTTTCGATGTACTGTGCCGCCGTAATGGCGCCATAGGCAAAGCCCGAGCAGGCTGCATACAAATCGAAGACAGCGGCGTTCTTGGCACCGATATTATCCTGGACGATGCAGGCCGTTGACGGGATGGTCATGTCCGGCGTCAAGGTGCAGACGATAATCATATCCAGGTCTTCAGCTGACAGATTGGCCATTTCCAAAGCCTGTTTCGCCGCGATGGTGCACATATCCGACGTATTCATTCCGTCTTCGGCAAAGTGACGCGTTTTGATGCCGGTACGGCTCTGAATCCATTCATCCGATGTATCGACATACTTTTCCAATTCTTTATTGGTAACGACTCTATCGGGTACATAATGGCCCGTACCCAGCACACCGGCTGCGTTAGCTTTCACTATCATACTGTTCTACCTCTTCTTCCTCTATACTTTTTCGAATATGGCCGATGACGTCTTGCTCTGCAATTTCGCCGGCCACGCGGACAGCGTTTTTAATGGCCTTGGCCTTAGAGCTGCCGTGGCAGATGATAAAGCTGCCGTTGACGCCAAGTAGTGGCGCTCCGCCGTATTCGGTAAAGTCTAGTCGCTTCTTGAGCGATTTCAAAGCCGGATAGATGGCAAGCGCCCCTAATTTAGCGATGAAGCCGCTCTGCTTGATCGTGTCGCGGACGAGACGGATGATGAACATGGCCATGCCTTCTCCAAATTTCAAGATGACATTGCCGATGAATCCGTCACAGACGACGACGTCGACCGTTCCTTTCGGTATATCTCGGCCTTCTACGTTGCCGTAGAAAGTAATGGTTTTCAAATTTTCCAACATGGGATAGTTTTTTGACACAATTCATTGCCCTTCGACGCTTCTTCCCCGATATTCAGGAGACCGACAGCCGGCTTTTCAATGCCGAGGATGTATTTGGCGTAATGGCAGCCCATGATGGCGCTTCAACCAAGTGTTTCGGCTTGCTGCTGGAGTTAGCCCCGGAATCGAGGAGGACGGTAATCCCCTTTTTAGAAGGGATCGGCGTCGCAATGCAAGGGCGTTCAATCCCCTTGATGCGGCCCAGTTCGAAAAGGGCAGCTGTGACAGCGGCCCCGGTGCTGCCGGCGGCAACGACAGCATCACATGCGCCGTTTTTTACCAAGCGTGCAGCAACGACGATGGATGCGTCTTTCTTGCGGCGAATGGCCTGAGCTGGATGCTCGCCCATTTCGATGACTTCACTGGCATGGACGATCGACAGGCGTTCATTTTCTTTCGCCCCATACGTCGTCAATACCTGGCGTATCTTCGTTTCGTCACCGACCAGGACGACATCGTAATCATATGCTTTGACGGCTTCGATGGCACCGAGGACAATTTCTTCCGGTGCGTAATCGCCGCCCATCGCATCTACTGCTATTTTCATGATACTACCGCTCCATTATTCCAAAGATTCTATAATAAATTTCGCCCGGAACACTTCTTTTCTCATCTTCCGAATCGTAACCCATACGTAGTATTTCTGGTCGCGCTGGCGGATGACGTCAGCTTTGGCAATCAGTTTATCGCCTACGGTGACGGGCTGTTTATATTTTACATTGGCCACTGCCGTGATACAGACAGGAAGGTTTAACACTGTCCGTGCCAAGGAGCTGGCCTGGGCATACAGGCATTGGGAGCGCACGATATGGGCTTCGTCGACCATATCATCCGTAGCCGTCATAATCGAAATGGCATTCTTTCCGATGATGCAGTCTACGAGTTCGCCGACGACGGTCGCATTTCGCAGTTTGGGCTGCGCCTCCTCCGCCTTTTGGCGGATGCGGATGCGCATTTCAGGGATCCCCAAGGCCATTCGGTCCAAGCGGATTGTAGCTACACTGACGGAAAGTTCTTCAGCTAATTCTTCGTCATTTATAAAAGGATTATCTTCAATTCGCTTCTGTAACAAAGCATGTCGCTTATCTCTTGCTATACGGACCATGTCATTCACCCTTGAAATTATTACCAAGTATTATTAGCACATACAACTAGAGATTATATAATGTTTTGACGATTTTGGCAAGGAAAATAAAAAAAGTATGCTTTCATCCCATTCATTCTCGTTGAATTGCCGAAAGCATACTCCTCACTCCTTAGTATTTATCGAAATCCATTTCGTTCAATACGTCACGCAGTTTTTCCAACTCTTCCTTGGTCATGGTAATTCCCTTGGTCATCGCCTGGTAATCCGGATCCCACGAGCGCAGATCGAACTTAGGAGCCCGATTATTCCAGCTGATATAAGTCAATTCTTTGCGCCAGCCGTCTTTATTTTCAGACAAGGTGCCGCAAATATCTTCGATGTTAAAATTTAACTGTGCCATTGTATACCTCCCGATAGCGTTCATTGTTTGCATCATGTCAGGTTACGTCCATAACCCAATTATTTTATATAATAGCAAATATGCAAATTATGTCAATACAGCAGATTCGCCAATAATGTCAAGCTTTTTTTCCCTTATCCGTGGCTCTTTCTCCGCTTGAAAAGCCCTCCGTGGGCCTCGCTGATATCGAAGACGGAGACGAAAGCGGCCGGGTCGATGGTCGTAATGGCGTCGCGGATCTTGGTAATTTCAAGACGCGATACGACGCAGTACAGGATCATCGTCTTTTCCCGACGATAGGCGCCTTCGCCGTTGATGAGGGTCACGGCACGGCCCATATCCTGAGTGAGGCACTGGGCAACGGCGTCGTGTTTTCCCGTTACGATGAGCATACCCTTCATTTCATCGAGACCGGTCGTAACGACGTCGATCATCTTATAGGCAATGAAGTAGGCGACCAGGGAATACATGGCACTGTCCCAGGAAAAGACGAAGCCCGAACTGCCTAAAATGAAGAGGTTAAAGAACATAATGATTTCGCCGACGGAAAAAGGCATCTGCCGATCGGCGATGATGGCCAACACTTCCGTACCGTCAAGGGATCCGCCCCAGCGAATGATGAGCCGACGCCGAGACCGATGATGATGCCGCCGTAAATGGTCGACAGAAAAGGATCTGACGTGACCGGCGGATAGTGAAGGAAATCACTCCATACGGACAGACAGAGAATAGAAAATAAGGATGACACGGTGAAAAAAGCACCGATCTTTTTATACCCGAATATAAAAAAGGGAATGTTCAATACGATGATGAAAATACTGAAGCTGATTCCCGTGATTTCAGCAGCCATGAGGCAATACCGACGACACCGCCGTCAATGACGTGGTTCGGAACGAGGAATACGTCGAGCCCGATGGTATAGATAAAGGCACCGAAGGCAAGCCCTAAGGCGCGTAAGAAATATTTCATAGATTACCTCCCTGTTTTTTCGTAATATAGCGGCGGCCGATAATCCAGGCGACAAAATCGTCGACCGGTTCCGGCGGATATTGAAGTGACAAGGGGATGAAGCGCCGCCACCCCTTGCGCGGTGTGCACTGAAAATAGAGATTACGGCCTTCAACGGTCGTAAATTTTTCATCGATGAGTGAAAAAGTGACGGCACGGCGGCCATCGGCAATCCACTGCTCGACTAAAGGCTGCAGATGCTTATGGTTCGTCCCGTCACCCATGACGATATGAGAAAAAGGTACTTCCCATAGATCTCCTCTACGTAAGAAAGGAGGTCCGGCGTCGGCACGATGGCTTTCGTGACCAGGCTGCCGTCGTCATTTACAACGGCGGTCCCAGTCTTTTCTGAGCCGGGTCAATGGCAAAAATCATGGTCTTCCTCCCCTACTTACCGGCTTCGACGCGGATGTCAATCTGCAGCGGACCAGCCGTATAAGTATCGGTTTCGGCGACGGCTTTAAGGACAACGCTGGTCCCGGTATGACTCTTGATGCGATTGATGGTATCGAACATTTCCGAGGCCGTCAAGGCGCCGACGTTACCCGTCAGGGGATCTGGCAACAGGCCCTTAGCCTGAGCTGCTGGTTGACATTATGCAGGAAACGCATGACCTGAAGTTCCGTGTTGCCCGACAGTTCCTCGCCGGTTAGCTCTTCTTCAAAGACGACGTCGCCGCGATGATAAATCAATTGGTTATCATACATTTCAACATGGACCAGGGCCGGTTCGCCGAGGATGATGTTCCCGGCAGCAATGATGCGCAATAATTTTTGCGACTTGCCGGCTTTTTGTAGGGCATCGACGGTGGCATTGAATTCTTCCGGTGAAATATACAGCAAAATCGTATTTTCATCGGTAACGCCGAGATGACGGCCAATCATAGTATTGGTCTGACTCATGGCCCGGCTCAATTCTTCCCGCGTCTGTTCAATGGACAGACGCCGCGAAGGACGTTGCTCGAGAGGACTTCGCCGACGCGGAAGACGACCGTACCTTCACGGATATTGGTCATCGTCGCGTTGAGCAGCTTAATGCGCTGGTCGAGGCCATCGATGGTTTCCATCATTTTATTCTTCGTTTCTTCCAGCATAGCTACGTCCTGACGGGCCTTTTCACTGTCGGCCAGGGCCGAGTCACGCTGCTTTTTCGCTTCGTCCATGGCGACTTGAATGACCGTCAGCTGACGAGCTTTATCGTCGCGAGCCAGTTGGGCCTGCTGGAGGTCCATCTGGGTAGCGCGGATTTCTTCATTTTTCCCGTCGAGCTGTTCCTGCTGCTGTTTAAGCAGTTCTTCATTGGACGCAATCAGTTCATTCTTATCATCGAGCTCCTTGCCGAGTTCAACGGCCTGCTGCATGAGCTGGCTGCGCTGGGCTTCAAGCTGGGCTTTCTGCATCTGAAGCTGATGCATGCCAAATAAAGCGATGCGGACGTTTTCGGAAAGGATGGACATGACGCCTAAGGTAATGGCGGCGATACTGATGCCGGTCAGGATGGTGACTAAGATCGACGTGTACTTCGGCCGAAGTCCGAATAATTTAATTTTCTGTTTGCCAACCCGAGAGCCGATTTTATCGCCAAGATAGGCAATGATGCCGCCCATGACGGCTAAAACGACCAGCATAATCCATCCGTATTCCATAAGCCACCACCTTTTCTTATCATTTAAGTTCATTATATTATAGACTATAAAGGAGCCTTCCTGCAAGCGTGAAGGGTCAGAAAGGCTCCAATTATCCCAAAACCGATGAGGTCCTATCTTTCTTCGGTCACAATCGACACCCTGATTTTAGAATGCTATTTTATATTGAATCTCAAAAAAAAGGAACTGCCGGTTAGACAGTTCCTTTGCTTATTTCGATTTTTTATAGACTAAGATGACGCCGGCGATGCCACAGATGATGTCGGGCAAAAAGGCGGCGATATAAGCCGGTATCTTACCGCCATTCCCCAAGGCATTGCCAAGAGTCATGATCGAGTAATAGATAAAGATGACGACGACACTGATGCCGAACCCAATGGAAGAGCTTCCACGCTGCTTCTGCATGCCTAGGGGCGCGCCGACGACAGCACAGACGAGGCTGGCCAGGGGCAGGGCGAAGCGATTGTACATTTCGACTTTCATCTTATTGGTATCGACGGAATTTTGGTCGAGGAGTTTGATTTGCTCGCGCAGTTCACGAATGGTCAATTCTTCCGGTTTTTTCTGAGAAGACGCGATTTTATCGGGCTTCTGCGTCACCGGCAGTGCCTGGTTCTGGAACTTCATAGACCGCGTCGTCCGTTCATCCGTCGATACGTCAAAGATCGTGCCTTCATGCATGATCCATTTCTGGCCGTTCCAATCGGCGCGGTCGGCCTGTTCGACGCGCATAAGCTGGTCGTTTTCAAATTCCTGGACGGTAATATCCTTCAATTCCCGCGAGGTAGCGTCGTACTGACGGGCATACATCAGGCTGGAAATATCGGAGCCATCCGTATTTTTGATGATGATATGGTCCTGGGTCGTCGGCGCGACGTTGTGCTTTATTTCTTCATTGATGATCCGGTTATAGCATTATTGGCCCGCGGTACGACGTATTCATTGAAGGCCGTCGCTCCGAGAGAAATAAATAAGGCCGCGACGAAGACTGGCATGGCCAGACGGATAAAATTTTGACCGCCGGCCCGCATGACGATCAGTTCACTGGAGCTTGACAGGCGGCCAAAGGCCATGAGCGATCCCAGAAGGACCGACATGGGAAAGGTAATGACGACGATAGAGGGTATGGCTAAGACAAAGACGCGAAAAGCCGCCCAAGGAGAGGCCCCGTACTGATTGATGAGGTTGGCGATACGGTACAGCGTTCCCGTGCCGATGAAAACGGCCGTAAAGGCGCAGACGCCAAACAGAAAGGGGCCGATAAATTCTTTTAAGATATACTTGTCTAATATTCGCATTCCATACTCCCTGTTACATCCTGAATTCTTCGCCTAAGTAGAATTTCTTGGCGACCGGGTCATTGGCGATGAAGTCCGGACTGCCTTCGAGGAGGATTTTCCCATCACTCAAAATGTAGGCTTTATCGACGATGCTGAGCGTTTCCCGGACATTGTGGTCGGTAATGAGGACGCCCATGCCGCGCCGTTTTAAATGGCTGATAATGCCTTGGATGTCGTTGACAGCCAAGGGGTCGATGCCGGCAAAGGGTTCATCGAGGAGAATGAAAGCCGGGTCGGTCACCAGACAGCGGGCAATTTCGACGCGGCGCCGTTCCCCGCCGGACAACTGGATGCCCAATCGGTCCCGCAGCTGGGTGATGGAAAACTCTTCCATCAAGGCTTCGGCCTTCTCGTGCTGCTGCTTTTTGCTGAGCTTCGTCGTTTCCAGCAGGGCCAAGAGATTGTCCTCTACGGTCAGCTTGCGGAAGATAGACGCTTCCTGAGGCAGATAGCCGATGCCGTGGGCCGCCCGCTGGTGAATGGGAAGCTTGGTAATATCATTGCCATCGATGGTGATTTCACCGGCCGACGGCCGTTCAATGCCGACGATCATGTAGAAGGTCGTCGTCTTCCCCGCCCCATTGGGGCCGAGGAGGCCGACGATTTCACCCTGGTCGACGCGGATACTGACGCCGTCAACGGCATTTCTTTCTTTATACGATTTTACGAGATCTTTAGTCTGAATGAACATGGATACCCCTTACTCGTTGCCCGGCACGATGACGATGGTTGAGCGGCTGCGAGTCTGAACAGAATTATCGGCAAGCTGAATATCGACACTATCCCCGTTTAAGGAATTGCCGTTCTGTGTCGCATTGACGTTCCCACGGAGGTGGACGACGCCGTCATTTTGTCCCGGCGTCTGGGTGTAGACAGCCTGGTTGGCATAGGCGACGAGATTGTCTGACGGCGATTGACGTGGACGTTGCCCGTACCGACGGCTTGATCTGCTTAAACCAGGCATCGATATGGTCGGCCACATCTGCGAGCCTGGGCTTCAAGATAGCCGTTGCCGGTGACGATGCTGTAATCTTTATCGAGGTAGTATTCTACCTTATCGCCGCGAACTTTTTTTATCTTCATAGACACCGTGGACGTTGCCCGTGGCTACGATATAATTGCGGTTCGTCGAATGCATTTTATCCGAATTGAGCTGCATATTCGGCTGCTGGACGGCAACGTTGCTTCCATGTCAGCTTCAGACGTCTTTAAGTTGTAAACGCCTTTATTCCCGGTCATCGTCGCCTGATCGCGGACGATGACGACGTTGCCCGTAGCCGTGGCGACCTGGGTTTTACCGTTGTATTCGAGTTTGTCGGCCGTGACCGATACGGCAGAATTGCCGTTGTTATCGGCGGCGATGACCCCGGCAGACGGAAGGATCAGGGACCCGATGAGGGCAGCAACTGCCAATTTTCTTGCCAATAATTCCATCATAATTATTCTCCCCTTGTCACTTGCGCATGGCCGGTCAGCAAGACCTTGGTCAGGCTGCTGTCGGTTTCAAAAGCATCGGCTTTCAGCGTCGTATTGTCATGGCGTTCCATGACAACCTTGCCGCCCTTAATCATACGCGTATCCATATTATAATACACACTGCCGTCAGTCTGCAACGTATCGCCCTTATCGGTCTCAGCCTTAACCGGCTGCTTGATTTCGATGGTCCGCTTTTCACGGTCGACGATGCCCTTATCGGAGGTAATGGTCATCTGCGTCCCGTCTTCAGCGACGACCAGGGCTTTGGGATTGGTGAAGTACATGATCTGTGTATCCGGATCGATTTGAATCTTATCGGCCGTCAGTCTCCAAACGAGTTTGCCTTCCTGTTTTTCTTCGAGTTCCGAACCTTCGAATTCGACCAGCTTATCCGGACTTACCATCGTGTCTTCCGACGTATTGGGATTCATGAAGACGTAAAGCATGACAGCAAAGCCGACGACGGCGATGACGGCAATCAAGGAAAGTTTATTCTTTTTCAGCTTCTCGACGATCATCGATATGCGCCTCCGGTTTCTGTTGTAATGCAATGATTTCTTCCGGTTCTGTACTCCAGCGGTGCTGGAACCACAACCATTCGGTCGGATGTTCTTTGATGAAATTTTCCGTAATGACCGCCATCTTCCGGGTCATGCGGGCAATATCGGCTTCTTTATCGCCCGTGTCTTCATAATGCATGATTTCCCCGATCGCCAGATGGGTGCGGTGGTTTTCATCATGGATGGTAAAGACCGGAATGATGGGTGAATGAAATTTTTGAGCGAACATGGCCGGTCCCTTCGGCGTCGAGCTCATCTTGCCCAAAAAGGGCTGGGGCACACCGTAAAAGCCGCCGTCCTGGTCGGCCAAAAAGCCGAGGAGCTTCTTGCGCTTCAAGGCACGGGCTGCGATGATCATTTCATTGCCGCCGCGGGCAAAGACTTCAAGGCCCATGCCTTCCCGATTTTCATTGAGCAGTCGGGTAACGGCACTATTGGCCTGGTTTTTGACAATCGTCGACGCCGGATAGCCATACATGGCCAGGGCACCGAGCCATTCCCAGTTACCCATATGCGCCGTAAGGACGATGACCCCTTTGTCCTCTTTCATCGCTTCATCGAGTCGTTCCGGGTGGTCGAGCGTAACGTATTGGCGAATATTGTCAGGATTCAGCCGCGGTGTATAAAGAATTTCCATCAGCGATTGACCCAGATTGCGAAAGACTTCGGTCATGATGGCTTCCGCTTCCGGCCGGCTGCATTCCAGTCCGCGCTGAATTTGGAAAATACCGCGTTCGCGCTGCTTTTTCATAAGTTTCCCTACGAAAGGACCGAGTGTACGGCCCAAAGAAATGATGAGCGGATACGGAAGACAACAGAGAAATTTCCCAAATCCGCGAGCAACGTGGTACTGCCATTCCTTCCCCACAGTACAGACTCTCCTTTCTTATTGGCGCAACGTAAATGCCGAATCCCCCAGATATTGGCGCAGGACGTCATCCCAAACGTGTTGACTTTTTAAAATATATTCGGCAAACTCCCGAAGGGCTCCATGGCCGCCGGGATAGGCAGAAACAAAAGCGGCCGAGTTTCGTGCTTCTTCACAGGCATCGAGGGGGGCGGCACCAAAACCGGCATTGGCAATGAGTTCAACGTCATTCAGGTCATCTCCCATGTAAGCCACTTCATCGAGGGAAAGACCGATTTCACTGCATAATTGCTGCATCGAACGAAGTTATGTGAGCAATCCTGCAGGACGTAATCGATATGCAAATCTTTGGCCCGCTGTTCGACCATCGGCGAGCGGCGGCCCGTAACCAGGGCTGTCTTGAGGCCCGCTGCCCGGACCAGGGAAATCCCCATGCCGTCACGGGCTGAAAAGCCTTTCATGGCGTCGCCCGACGGGCTGTAGTAGATAATCCCGTCGGTTAAGACGCCGTCGACATCGAGGGCCAGCATTTTAACGTGTGTCAAAAAGCCCATCAGACCACTCCCTGCCGCAGTAAATCCGTAATGTGGACCATGCCGACGACCTTCTGTGCTTCATCGACGACGGGCAGGACCGTAATCGGCCGCGGCTGATTCTTTTCCATGATGTGCAAGGCTTCTGTCGCCAGTTTATGGTTGACGATGACCCGCGGTTTTTGGTCATCATGGCATCTACCGGCCACTGCAGGAAATTAGAGCCCGTTTCAAGACCGCGGCGGACGTCGCCGTCGGTAACGAGGCCGATCAGTTTTCCGCCTTCATCGATGACGGAAACGGCACCGAGACCTTTTTCGGTCATGAGGAACAAGGCGTCCTGAACGCTGCTGTCTTCGGTGACGACCGGATTATCCTCGCCTTTATGCATGACATCGTCGACGGTGAGCAGCAGTTTTTTGCCAAGGGCACCGCCGGATGGAAGATACCGAATTGTTCTTTCGTAAAGTGGTGTTGCGTAAGGAGAACGACAGCCAAAGCATCGCCGAGGGCCAGTGAAACGGTCGTACTCGTCGTCGGAGCGAGCCCTAAGGGGCAGGCTTCTTTTTCGACGGAGGCATCGAGGATGATGTCGGCGTGTTTGGCCAGTGTCGAATTGTGGTTGCCGACGACGGCGATGAGTTTAGCCCCAATGCGCTTGAGCGACGGCAGGGTATTGAGGATTTCAACGGTTTCACCGCTGTTTGAAAAAGCCAGGACGATATCGTCGGCCGTGACCATGCCCAAATCGCCGTGAATCCCTTCGGCAGGATGGAGGAAAATCGACGGCGTCCCCGTACTCGACAAGGTAGCCGCTACTTTGCGGGCAATGTGACCGGATTTCCCCATGCCGGTCACGATGACCCGACCGCCGGACTGAAGGATGAGGTTTACGGCATTGACAAAGTTCTGATCCAACGTCGGAATTAATTTTTCAATCCCCTGTGCTTCCTGATGGAGCACGTCTCTTGCTTCTTCTAAAATATCCATCATATCGACTCCCCTCACATTTCCGTGCTTACGCTGTTTTTGGCAATGTCCCGAATGGCGACCATATCGCGAAGGACGCCTTCGACCTGCGATAAATACAGCATATTCGGTCCGTCGCTGAGCGCTTCGGCCGGGTTGTCATGGACTTCCATGAAAACGCCGTCAATACCGGAACCGGCAGCGGCGCGGGCAAGGTTTCCGATGAACTGGCGCTGGCCCGACGATTTGGTGCCGGCACCACCCGGCAGCTGGACGCTGTGAGTCGCATCAAAGACGACGGGATAACCGAGGCTGCGCATAATCGGGAAGGAGCGCATGTCGACGACCAGGTTATGATAGCCCAGCTGACGCCTCGTTCGGTGAGCATGATGTTTTCATTGCCCGTATGGACAATTTTATCGACGACATTCTTCATATCGTCCGGGGCCATGAACTGGCCTTTTTTCACGTTGACGCATTTTCCCGTCGCAGCAGCCGCTTCGAGAGATCGGTCTGCCGGCACAAGAAAGCCGGAATCTGCATGACATCGAGGACTTCTGCAGCCGCTTCCACCTGGCTGACTTCATGAATGTCACTGATGACCGGCACTTGGAGTTCCTTTTTGATGTCGCTTAAAATACGCAGGCCTTCTTTGAGGCCCGGGCCGCGGTACGACGTGTACGACGAGCGGTTCGCTTTATCAAAAGAGGCTTTAAAGATATAGGGCAGCCCCAAGCGTTCACAAATCTCTTTCATTTTCCGGCCGATATTAAGCGTCCGTTCCGGATCTTCGATAACACACGGACCGGCCATGACAAACAGATTGCCATTGCCGCCGACGAGCATATTGCCAACATGAATTTGTTTCACTGTTTCCATAGTCTATTCCCCTTTATGAGCAGATTCAGCAAAATAACGGCGGATGCGTGCGAGGTCATCCGGAGTATCGATGCCGATGAATTGATGATGCGTTTTTATCACTTTTATCTTATAACCATTTTCAAGAACTCGCAACTGTTCGAGGGACTCAACTTTTTCTGCCGGCGTCGGTTCCATGGCAGCATAGGCAGAAGAAAGTCCCGCCGGTAGGCGTAAATGCCGATGTGTTTATACGGCACGATACCGCCCTCTTCAAAGGTATGACGAGGATACGGAATGAGGGACCGTGAAAAATACATGGTTCATCGCGCTGATTGAGGACGACCTTTACGGCACTCGGTTCCTGATATTCTTCTTCGGCCAGCGGTGCTGCAACGGTAGCCATGGAGAGGCTGGGATCGTCTTCAAAAGCATGGCACAAGTCGTCGATGACATCCGGCGCAATGAGCGGTTCATCGCCCTGGACGTTGATGATGACATCGGCATCGGGAAAATGAGCCACAGCCTCGGCCAAACGGTCGGTCCCATTGGTATGGTCTTCCCGGGTCATGACAGCCCGGCCGCCAAAAGAAACGACCGTATCATAGACCTTGGGATTGTCGACGGCGACGACGACAGCCGTCAGTTTCGAGGCCTTGGACGCCTGTTCATACACGCGTTGTACCATCGGTTTGCCGGCAATATCACATAAGGGCTTCCCGGGCAGGCGCGTCGACGCGTAGCGCGAGGGAATGATGCATACAAAATTCATAGTTTATCCTCCAATACAGATTGCAAGACGGCATCTATTTGTTCTTGCCCTTCTACGATTTCAAGGGTAATGGCCAAGACGTACAAGGAAGGTTGTATTCTTTTACAAGGTCGGCCGGCAGTTTTACGGCGTCTTTTCCGTCGTCACCAGGATGCACTGCTTTTCGGCAGCCAGGTCGGCCATGCGCCGGATATCCGAAGGCCCGTAATGGTGATGGTCTTCATAGCGAAGGACACCGGCTACGGTAAACCCGGCCCCCCGCAGGGTTTCTTCAAAAGAAGCCGGATTGCCAAGCGCCGATACGGCCAGCACGGGGCGCTCCATAAGGCCCGCTGGTATGGCATCTTCCGGATGAAGGCCTTGGTCCCAGTTCAAAAAGGGAAGGACCGCCGAGGTTTATGGACCGATAAGGCGACCGGCGCCGATGCATTGTATCGACGAAGATCCTCCCGAATCTGGGAAACAGCTTCCTGGGTTATTTGGTCCACCTTGGTAATGATGAAGATATCGGCCCGGGAAAGATGTTCCAATGGCTCACGCAGGATGCCTCGCGGCAGGACGTGACCATTTCCGAAGGGATTGGTGCCATCGACGAGGACGACGTCGACATCGCGATAAAGCTGCCAGTGCTGGAAGCCGTCATCGAGGATGAGAACTTGGGCGTCGAATTTTTCGACGGCCATGCGGCCGCTGACGGCCCGGTCTCGACCGACGAGGACGGGAATGCCCATGAGCTTCTGGCCATGAGGCTCGCTTCGTCGCCCCCTTCTTCAGCCGTAAGGAGTACCATGCGGCCGTCGGACATGACCGAAGCGCCGCTCTTTTCCCGTTTCGAGTGATAGCCTCGATTGAGGAGTGCCACGCGCCAGCCTCTGGCGGAAGTTCTTTGGCCAGCATACAGGCCATGGGCGTCTTCCCCGTCCCGCCGACGGTAATATTGCCTAAACTGATGACGACGGCCGGGAGCCGTTCCTGCCGCTCTTGGTGATCGGCAAAGGAACGGTACTTCATGATGACGGCCTTTCGATAAATCCAAGAGGCACCGCTCAACAGGAGCAGGGCCGGCCAGTCCCACCAGTGATGTTCTTTATTTCCTGTCAAATAGTGAAAGTAAGCGGTTCCTGCCGTTCTCAAGGACATAGGCTCACCTCCCGGCCTGAATCGATTCCAACATTTCCTGCAGTTTATCTAAATTCTTGCGCGTCGCCCCCTGGTTTTCCTGGACGACGGCAATACAATTTCGCTTCATCGCTTCAGCGATCGGGGTTGACCAGGATATCGAGGCAGGTTTCGATGAATTCGTCTTCGTTATTCACCATAACGCAGGCGCCGTGGCGACTGAGGAGTTCGAAAATTTCGACAAAGTTAAACATATTCGGGCCGACGACGATCGGTTTCCCGTGAGCTGCCGGTTCGAGGATGTTATGGCCGCCGATATGAGCCAGGCTGCCGCCGACGAAAATCAAGTCACCGAGCTGTAGACCCGTCCCAATTCACCGATGGTATCGAGGATGACGCCATCATAGGCGGAACGAATAGCCTTCCCTGCCATCATGTCACTGCGCTTGACCATGGTCACGCCATGCTTGATGCCTTCATCGACGATGAGGTCGGCCTGGTAAATATAGCGCGGCGCAATAATCAACTTGGCCTCGGGAAAATGGTCGCGAATCTTGACGAAGGCCTTGTATACCGGACTGTTCTCGCCCCGATGGGTACTGCCGGCAATCATGATGGGACTGCCTTCATCAAAGCCCAGTTCATGAAGAAAACGCTTCTTTTCTTCTTCCGTTACGATGCCGTAGGTCTGATCGTACTTGGTGTTGCCCGTGACGATGACCTTATTGGGATCGGCGCCGATATCGATGATGTACTGGGCATCGATATAGCTCTGCATGCAGAACATGCGAATCGTCGACAAGACGCGGCGCGTAAAGAAGGTAATCAGGCGGTAGCGAACGGCACTGCGCTGACTGATGCGGCCGTTCATCATCATGACCGGAATGTGTTTATCAGCGGCAATGCGCAAAAAGTTCGGCCAGATTTCCGTTTCGACCAAGACGATAGCCTGGGGATTGACGATGGTCAGGATGCGGTTGGTAAAATACGGCAGATCCAAAGGAAAGTAGAGGATACCGTCGGCCCCTTTAATGATCTGATGGGCCATGCGGAATCCCGTCGCCGTAACGACCGACACGATGATGACTTCATCGGGGTGATTTTTTCGCATTTCACGCACAATGGGGCTGGCCGCGACGATTTCACCGACCGAGGCGGCGTGGACCCAAATAGCATGACGGTTCGATATTTTTTCTTTTAGTTCTTCCGGCAAAAACCGATGCTCTGTTTGATGCGCTGATAGAACCCTTCTTCATGGATCAAGCGGTAGATCAACATGGGAATGAGGGTCGCCCAATAGATGAGAAGGAGGATGTTATACAGCCAGTACATCGGATGCGATTTTAGATTTTTCATCACGCTCAACCTTCTGAAGCTTCTTTCTTATCGTTAAATTGAACAGCATAGAGGTGTGCATAGAGGCCTTCTTTGGCCAATAATTCGGCATGGGTCCCCGTTTCGACAATATGACCGTGATCGATGACGACGATGTTGTCGGCGTTGCGGACGGTGCTCAGGCGATGGGCGATGAGACGGCCGTCCGGCCTTCCATGAGTCGGTCCAGGGCAGCCTGAACGATCTTTTCACTTTCCGTATCGAGGGCCGACGTCGCTTCATCGAGGATGAGGATGCGGGGATTTTTAAGAATAGCTCTGGCGATGGCAATGCGCTGCCGCTGACCGCCGGACAAGGAGTTGCCCCGGTCGCCGACGAGGGCCTCGTAACCGCCGGGCAGTCTCATGATAAATTCATGGGCATTGGCAGCCTTAGCCGCAGCGACGACTTCATCATCCGTCGCGTCGAGGCGGCCGTAGAGGATGTTTTCGCGAACGCTGGCGTTAAAGAGCATCGTTTCCTGGGGCACGAGGCCGATCTGCTGACGAAGGGAGGAAAAGGTGACATCCCGTACGTCGATGCCGTCAATCAAGAGCCGCCCTGCCGTAACGTCATAAAAGCGAGGCATCAGGTTGGCCACCGTCGACTTGCCGGCACCACTGGGGCCGACGAGGGCGACGACTTCCCCGGGACGGACTTCGAGGTTGAAATCGGTCAAAGCCGGGTGTTCTTTATCGTAGGCAAAGGAAACGTTATCGAAGGTCACTTCCCCTTTTACCTGGGGCAGGACCATGGCACCTTCTTTTTCCTTGACATCGGGAACGGTATCGATCGTTTCAAAGACGCGATCGGCAGCGGCCAGGGATTTTTGGATATCGCCGTAAATTTCACTGATGCGGCGAACGGGGTTGGCCAGGTTAATGGCGTAGATCAGGAAGGCGATCAAGGCGCCGGCCGTCATTTCCCCATTGATGACGCTCATGCCGCCGTACCAGATGATGCCGGTAACGGCGATGGCCGCAAAGAACTGAATGAACGGCGTCAATAAAGACGTCAGCCGCGTCGTATTCATCAGGGCCCAGAAATTGCGGTCATTCTGAAGGATGAAGCGACGGATTTCAAAATCTTCGCGGTTAAAGGAGCGAATGATGCGGATACCGGAAATGGCTTCTTCAAGAAGGGACGTGATATCGGCCATCTTGCCCTGGACGTCGTGACCGGCCCGGCGCAGGCGGGAGCCGAAGAAATTAATCGTAAAGACGACTAAAGGCACGATGACCAGGGTCAGAAGGGTCAGTTTCCAGTAAAGGAAAATCATCGATACCAGGGAGCCGACGAGGATGACCGCTTCCTGGACGAAAGAAATGAGGTTGCCGGCAATGGCCGTCTGGAGCGCCGTGACGTCATTGGTCAGGTTACTCATGATGTTGCCCGTCTTGTGCTTATCGTAATAAGACAAGGACAGGGTCTGTAAATGGCGATACAGTTTTTCGCGGATATCGTTGACAATTTTCTGACCGACGAAACTCATGAGATAGCGTTCGCCAAAGTAGAAGAACCCGCGCAGCAAAAACAGGATCAGGATGCCGACGACGATGAGGTTCAGGGTATAAATATCTTTATTGGCCAATACCTTATCGATGACGTCCTTGATCAGCCAGGGGACGACGACGTTGCTCGCCCCGGACAGGGCCATACAGATGACGGCGAAAACGAGCCGTGTCTTATAGGGTTTTATGAAAGTTAATAATCGTTTATAACCTTGCCAACTATTGTACTGCTTCATGAATACCTCTTTCTCTTGCAAAAGTTAAGACAGCTTTGGCTGTACGCATGACAGCCCCCGATTCTCCCATCGTACGGCGCACGGCGGAAAGGCCCTCACAGAGCTCCGTGCGGCGCGGCCCGTCGTCCAGCATGGGAAGGACGGCATCGGTGATATTATCGGGCGTCACGTCATCCTGCCACAATTCGGGAATAACCCTGCGTCCCATGATGATGTTGGGCAGGCCGATACTTTCAATATGTACTAAAACTTTGGAAAGCCAATAGGTCAGGCGATTGACGCGGTAGACGAGGAGCGTCGGAAGGCCCATGAGGGTCGTTTCAAGGGTCGCCGTCCCCGAGGCGGCAATGGCTGCTGTACTGATGTTCATCATGTCGTAGACATTGCCTTCCCCGACGGTAACCGGGACGCCGGAAGCTTCGATGATATCATCGAGCATCGCTCTATCGATCGTCGTCGCTCGCGGGACGAGAAACTGCATATCTCCGTGGTCGCGGCTGAGTTTTTCTGCCGCTTCCAGCATGCACGGCAACAGGCTCTTTACTTCCTGGACACGGCTCCCGGGCATGAGCAGGACCGTCTTTTTTTCTTCATCCAGGCCAAACTTTTGAAAAGCGTCATGACGGCTCAGGCTCGGATGGACGCTGTCCAAGAGCGGGTGCCTGTATAGAGGACATTCGTACCGAGGTCTTCATAGAGCTTGGCTTCAAAGGGAAAGAGGGAGATGGCCAAATCGGTATATTTTGCAATCGTCTTTCCGCGGCTCTTATGCCAGCCCAAATGGTCGGCAGGATGTAATAGATGACAGGAATGCCGGCGGCTTTCGCAGCCTTTAATGAGGCGCATATTAAAGCCCGGATAGTCGATGCAAAGGAGGACGTCGGGCTGTTCTTTTTTCATCGTATCGACCAGAAAATCGCGAAGGCGAAAAGAAAAAAGGAATCTTGCGGATAATCTCGCCGATGCCGATG
>ENA-OQBJ01000609-OQBJ01000609.1-human-gut-metagenome-genome-assembly--contig:-NODE-609-length-18121-cov-7.498666_pt1 | contig 18121 bp, 18 predicted proteins | sample MGYA00242743_ERZ504545 | MGnify/ENA primary metagenome ERZ504545 (study PRJEB26092, sample SAMD00036252) | human gut metagenome | host: Homo sapiens | study: EMG produced TPA metagenomics assembly of...
ACTGCTATCAGGCAAAGATTCAAAACGAATTCAAAAAGAATGAAGCACCTGTACCAGAGAAACTCAGACTAAAAGTAAGGCGCACAAGATCATATTCTGCCGCAACAACATAGGCAGTGGTTATATGAATGGAACAATCGGTAAAGTTTCAGAACTTGGCGATGATAAAATACAAGTGACTTTGGAAAGCGGCAAAACCATTGATGTCAAAGAAGTGACATGGGATAATGTCAAGAGCAAATACAATCGTCAAACCCACAAAATGGAAACCCAAGTTGTGGGAACCTTCACGCAATATCCTTTGAAATTAGCTTGGGCAATAACCATTCACAGATCACAGGGAATGACCTTTGAAAGAATGCACTTTGACTTATCTCATGGCACATTCTTGCCAGGACAAGCTTACGTCGCTATCAGTCGCTTACGTTCTTTGGACGGATTGACACTTAGTAATCCTATCCGCCCTTATCACGTCACCCAAAATCAAGAGGTAAGGGTATTTGCCAACTCTTACAATGACACAGAGATGATAGATGACGTATTAGGTGCGGAAAAGCGAATCTACCAATATCTAAGCACAAAAGACTACGACATGGCCTCAAAAACATGCCTGATTCTTATGCAAGACAAGATTCGCAAGAATGACTACCGAAACGCAGCCTTAATGGCCAAAAGAATGTTTGATATCATGCTGGATGACAATTGCCTATTAGGAAAAACCCAGAATGCTCAACTATTAAAGGATTGTAGCATGACTGCCAACTTCCTTAATGCCGTCATCTGCCTATATGGCAATCGTTATGAGGAAGCTATTGGTTACACAGACATGGTATTGGGGAGAAGAACCTGTCTTGAAGCGATGTTCATTAAAGGGCGTGCTCTTTATGAACTCAAGCGATATGACGAGGCATACGATGTAACGTTCCAAATTGTCAGCATATCTCAGGAAGGTGAGGAGAAAAAGGCCATTGACAAGAAGTTACTTCTCTTTGAAGCAAGAGTCAATGAACATATTGGCAATCCAATAGCACCATTCTGCAAAGAACTATTCGCGCTCTGCCCAGAATTTCTTTCTACCTATATTATGTTGAGAAAAGTGTTTCAAAACTCTCACATAGGAATACAGTATGACAAGGAAGAAGAACACATCGAATTGATCGAAGCGTTTAATGACCAAAGCCTTTCTCAGCAAGATTTCTTGAAGAAGACGCAAGAGTGTAAGGACGAAAAAGAACTTAAAATGCTACGCAGATATCTTATAAAGAATATGCAAAAGCTACGCCCTTAAACTTAAGAGACAAACTGAAAAAGAACTTTTCATAACCTTAAAAAGTACAAACATAAAACAAGGAGTAACGCAATTTTATTGTTAGCTGCAAACAAAAGGTGGATTTTCATCAGAAAATCCACTTTTTACACTATAATTCGCTTTTTGTCCACCTCTTCTTTGTGTTTTTTGTGTACTTTTGCAACTGTGTATTAATAGCGGCATGAATTCAGGCTTTGCTTGGTTTCATGCCAACCAACAAGTAAACAAACAAACCTAAGAATAAGAAATGAATAAGAAAAGACAGATTTTACTTTCAGTAGTGTTGGCCTCTGCTTTGGCATCCAACGCACAGGTTACCATCAATGTAGATACCTCTAACCCAGGTATCAAGGTATCTCCTAACCTCTATGGTATCTTCTTCGAGGATATCAACCATGCTGCAGATGGCGGTCTCTATGCCGAACTCATCAGCAACCGTTCTTTCGAAGACGATGACAAGAATATTCCTACCTGGAAAACTGCCGCTCAGGAAGGTGCAAAGATCAATGCACAACTCATCAATAAGGGTTTGCTCAACAATGCACAGGGCAAGGCACTCCAGCTTACCATCGCTGCCAAGCCAGCTGCTACAGCCTCTCTCATCAACGAAGGTTTCTGGGGAATCAACGCCGTGCAGGGCAGAACCTACAAACTCTCTTTCTGGGCGAAAGGTAGCTACAAGGGCGGATTGAAGCTCGCCTCACCAAGCCAAGGGCGACAAGGTGTATGCAGAAACCGCACTCAATACCAAGGTTGGCAAGAAGTGGACCAAATATACGGCTGAGTTGACTGCCAACGGAAACGATGCCAAGCTCAGTTCGAACTCGTAGCCAACGGAAAGGGTACCATCGTTCTCGATGTGGTAAGCCTCTTCCCTCCTACTTTCAAGAATCGCGAGAATGGCTTGCGCCTGATTTGGCTCAGCTTCTCTATAACATCCATCCTAAGTTCGTCCGCTTCCCAGGCGGCTGCTACGTAGAGGGACAGGAATCTTCTGAAAATGCTTTCCACTGGGAGAAGACCATCGGTCCTATCGAGGAACGTCCGGGCCATAAGAACGTAAACTGGCGCTACCGTACCAGCGATGGTATGGGATTCGATGAGTATCTGCAGCTTGCTGAGGATCTGAACGCCAAGCCTCTCTATGTTGTAAACGTAGGTTTGTGGCACGGCGGTATGACTCCTGTAGACAGCATCCAGCCTTGGATTGATGAGTGCATGAATGCCCTGGAGTATGCCAACGGTCCTGTTACCTCTAAATATGGTGCGCTCCGTGCCAAGAACGTCATCCGGAACCATACAATATCGAGTATCTGGAGATTGGTAATGAGAACAACCAGCCAGATCCTGCGGCTCAGAGCGACCATTACTACGAGCGCTTCAAGAAGTTCAAGGATGCGGTTCTGGCAAAATATCCTAAGATGCACCTCATCGGTAACGTGGTGGCTTGGGGCGATGACAACCCTAAGTGGGAAAGCAACGAGAGCGTAGAACTCCTCGACGAGCACTACTACAGAAATCCTGCCTGGTTTGCCGAGAACTTCAACAAGTATGATAACTACGACCGTAAGGGCAGCGAGATTTATGTAGGTGAATATGCCGTAACCCAGGGCTTCGGCAATATGGGCTCGCTCGATGCAGCACTCGGTGAGGCTGTCTATATGATGGGCATCGAGAACAACTCAGACATCGTGACCATGGCATCCTATGCTCCTATCTTCGCCAACCTCAACAACCGTATGTGGGCACCGGATATGATTCAGTATACATCAGACAAGGTATTCGGAACTCCATCTTACTACGTTCAGAACGTGATGGCAAACAACATCGGTACCCGTGTACTGAAGGTGAACCAGGAGAATCCATACAAATATGAGCAGACTCAGGTGAAGCCAGCTATCTGCCGTGTAGGTATGGGAACATGGGGCACTCAGGTTTCTTTCGAGGACAAGGGCTACAGCGATGAGAACGGAAAGGCGCTGCCGATGACCTTGCAGGAGTTGCCTACCGATATCCGTGGACAGTGGAAGGCTGAGGGCAGCCTCATCAAGCAGGCCAGCAACGAAGAAAGCTGCATCCGTCTGAACCCAGGCGAGATTACCAGCAACGGCTATATATATAAGGTACGCGCGAAGAAGGATGCCGGAAACGAAGGTTTCCTTATCATCTTTAACTACGTGGATAAGAACAACTACTGCTGGTTGAACCTCGGTGGCTGGAACAATACCCAGCACGGTGTGGAGTCTATCGTGAATGGTGCCAAGAGTCAGATAGCTACTACCCCAGGCAGAATCGAGACCGGCAAGTGGTATGACATCGAGCTGAAAGTAGTAGGCGACAGCATCTTCGCCAAGTTGGATGGCAAGGAAATATTCTCTACCAAGTTGAAGGCAAACACCCTTCCTGGCATCTTCTCTACAGCCACACTTGATGAACAGACGGGCGAGGTAATCCTGAAGATTGCCAACACCAGCACCGAGCACACCACAGCGAAGATTAATCTTCAAGGCAAGGAAATCAAGAATGGCAAGCTCATCCGCCTTTCTGCCAAGAATGGTCTGGAGGAGAACACCATCGACAATCCTACCAATATCTATCCTGTAGAAAACTACGTAACTACAGAGAAGAACGGTGCTACGGTAGAGATTCCAGCCAGCTCGCTGAATATCATCAGATTGAAATAACAGACTACATCCAGGGCAGAATGCCCTGGAATCCATATATAGGTAATAACATTTTGAATAGTTGATAAGAAAGTTAGTTAGAAAAGAGAAGGCGGCAACCTGCGTGATGCAGTTTGCCGCCTCGTTTTTTATGATTGTCTATCACCTTAAAACTTATTTTACTATCAACTTATAAGTTTGCGCACAAAAATTTGGTAATTGAAAATAAAAGTTGTATTTTTGCACGATATTAAACAAAAACAACAGATGAAAAGAAAGCAATTCGTCATATCAACAATTATCATATTACTTCTTGCTCTTTTTGCTGGATGTAAACAGAGTTTTTCTCCTGCACTCAAGAAAGCAGACCAAGTGCTTTCAGCAGATACAGAGAAAGGAAGCAAAATGCTTGACAGTATCTGCCAGGCAGAGCCGAACATGTCCACTGCCAATCAAAGGTATTGCCAGCTTTTGAAATTAAAGGCAAGCGACAAGGCATATCGTCCCATTACGAATCAGAAACTTGTCATCGACTCATTAGTTTCATATTTTGAGCATGCAGGTGAAGACAACCTGCTTGCCGAAGCATACTTCTATGCAGGAAGAGTATACTACGAAATTGGCGACAAACCCGAAGCACTCAAGTTTTATCAGAAAGCGAACGAGAAGGTTGCCAAGGACAACTATGCCCTGCAAGGAGACATCTATTGCCAAATGGCAAACGTGTATCGCTATACAGACTTAAATAAAGAAGCATTAGCGGCACTGCGCCTTGCCTATCAGGCAGACTCGCTCAGCGGAAATATCAGAAATATGCTTTATGACATAAGAGATATGGGAGAAGTATATTTAGGACAAAATAATATTTTAAAAGCACAGAAAAATTTCTCATTAGGAGTAGAAAAGGCAAAAAAAAATAAAGACACCTTACTTCTTCTACTTTTCCATCATGGTCTTGCAGTGGCTTACAATAGAAAAGATGAGACAACTAAAGCATTGTCTCACATAAACTATTGCATCAACAATATTAATATACTTAATGACAAAAACGGAGTTTATGTTACTGCTCTTGACATATATACAAAAAATAACAACAAGAAACTTGCAAATATATATCGAAACGCTATTTTAGATTTCGGTAATATCACATCCAAACGCTACGCTTTAGAGAATTTACTAAAAGAAATAACATCCAAAGATGCTATTACCAATAAGTACTTCAAGAAATTTACACTCTACAATGACTCTGTTCAAAAACTCAAAAACTGCGAAGCTACTAAAAAAGCAGAGCAATTGTACCAATACAATCTAAAAGAAAGAGAAAATACGAAACTCAAAGCAAAGAATCATTTCAAAAATATTTCAATTATAATAGCATTTTTTTTCTTGATTATCATATTCTTTAGCTTTCAAATGAAAATTAAGAATATGAAGCAAGAGCAAGAATTGCTTAAACTTAAAATTGATAAATTGAAACAATTAGAAAAACTTGCAGAATTAAAAACACAAGCTAAACTCAACTCAGAGCAAAACTCTATAGGCACTTCCAAAATACAAAATACAATTAACAAAGAAATAAAGGAAGGTACTTATAAACTATCAGAGGAAGGTTGGAGGAATCTCAAAATATTAATAAACTCTACGTATCCGGAATTTGATAAAAATCTAGAGGCATTCCTCTGTACAAATCCTGTAGAATACAAAATCTGTTTAATGATAAAATTAGGTGTTACCCCTTCAAATATTGCAAAATTTGTTAATGTAACAAAAGAAGCAATAACAGCATCTAGAAGAAGAATGTATATAAAGGTTTTTAAGAAAAAAGGAACACCTTCAGATTGGGATAAAGTAATCCTCTCCTTATAGTCACCTGTAAATCAAGCATATCCATTAATATACACGTTTGTGTACATCAATGGATATGCTATTGTACACTCTCTGTACACTCTTTTTTTTTGCACTTCATCTGTTTTTCTATATCTTTGCAACCGAATAAAAAATTTATTAGATTATGAAACATTTATTATTTACCGCATTGCTAATTGTTGCAACAACAAAAGCTTATGCAGAAAGGGAGTTTATTCCTTTACAAGTACACTCGTCAGACCCGACTGATAGTTATGGTCAAATTCGTCATGCTCCACCTAGAGTTAGCACACCTATTGTAGAGATTGTCGAGAACGTTATTTACATTCGTTCTCGACAAACGGGTGTAGACTTAACTATTGCCTTAGAAGATATTGACGGAAATAACATATATAATGTATGTACTACCACAAATGACAATTTGTCTATTTGGATATCACAAGATATACTAAATAAAGCTCACATCATCACAATAAACATAGATGGAAAAGAGTATTTTGGAGAGATTTAATAATATTATTAATAATAAAATAACAATTATGAGAAAGATTTTATGCATTTTAGTAGCCTTTGTGCCTTTCGTGTTCAGTTCATGCTCTAATGACATGACTAGTGTTGCAACCTCTACAACAGCTAACAATTCTTTTACACAGCTTTGTACTTCTATTGACAGTTTAAACAACACCTACAATGTAGGACCTCAAACTAGAAGTCTCAATAAATGGGGTGGTAAAGTATTCTCAGCTGTAGTTGATGGCATAACAGGATATATTACCGGACCTGCTGGTCCTATTGTAGGCACTTTATGCTCATGGGCCTTTGATGCCCATTGGGAAAGCTGTTCAAAAGCTATGGCAACAAGAAGTAGCATGAAGATACCCTTAAAAGATTCGCTACTTCTTACAACAGAATCACCTACATATGTAAATGCAAATAATACTACACTTAAAACAGATTCCATCGGATATTATCACAACAAGATTTTAGATAAAATCAGCATGTCAAGCTCCAAATATATAAGGGAAGATAATGAAATTGATTATGATAATTTATTCAAGGACTGTATCAATTATGCTAAGAATTATGGCATAAACACTTCTGAAGCAACACAAAATTATGCAAAATATTTAGCTCTATCAAAAGACATAATTAATGCATTTTCAAAATGTGTACAAGAGAAGAACGATATAGAAAGTGCCTATGATGAGGTTAACAAATCATACATAAAACGATTCGAAAATAACAACAGAATAAAAGATGCTGAAATAATCCAAAAGAAGATAGTTACAAAATTATCAACTCTAGACAAAAAAGAGGATATAAAAAAATACGCAGATCAAGTATTCCAACTCTATGATGAAGCAAATATTGAGCCTCAACAAAAACAAGATTTCAAAACGATTACAAATGTAACAGTTAATAGTAAATTATATTGGGACAATGCAAAACTACAAGAATTTGAGTAAATGTTTAATGGTCATTCTTGGCTTGACCATAGCATTTTTTATTGGAAACTTGATGATCGATGCCATATTCAATGATAGTATTGAATGGAAGACATCGCTATTCAAAGCTATTATAGCTGTATGTATTATTTATATCCTCAAATACTTTGAAAAAGTGTTTCAAAGGAAATAAGAACGTGCAAAATATCATAAAAGATACGGAGAATGGCTACACCCGTAGCCATTTTCGTACTTTTGCTTACGTTTTCGTTCTTTAGACCATTACAACAAATGGGCTATCGGACCATATATTAACATTACAAGATAGATCATTATGAAGAAAAGTTTAATTCTAATCATGGGTGCCGCAACTTTGGCGATGCCTATGCACGCCCAAGAGGAAAGTAATGCCTCACATTACTCCATCTTAGACCATCTGACATTTGATCTCGATGCTAGCGTGGGAATGGAGAACAAAGGTATGACACCTACTACTTTGAACTTCGCCCTTGGCTACCAACTTACTCCACGCTTCTACGCCTTCGCCAAAACTGAAGGTAGCATCAACCTCTACAAGAAAGATGATGTGAAGACTTATTTCAAGAGCCAAGCTTTAGGTGGTGGACTGGGCTTCAAACTCTTCAACCCTAAGACTACCGCACAAGGGGTAGATCTTCGTCTCTCCATAACCAATACTATCGGAAATGCCGACTGGAAATACACCTCCTATAATGCTGATCTCATCCTCTATCCGAACTGCAAGAAGAGTAGAAGTGTTCCCTATATCGGACTAGGTTTCAGACACATTAATTCTCACACCTCAGGATTATCCAATTGGAATGGCATCACTGGAACCATCGGTTTCAGATTCTAGAGATTACATCTTCAATATGATGATAAGAGCCAACAATATAATGCAAGATATTTATCAATATGCCAAGAAAATTGATACAAATAAATCATTTCTATCTGGAAGTGGTTAACAAAATAAACCAATATAAAGGCGATAACCTGCGTGATGCAGATTGCCGCCTCGTTTTTTATCTGTCGTTTAATTAACCGAAAACATAATTGAAGAGCAGGAAGATGCTCAGGATATACAGCGTAGGATTCAGATCCTTGAACTTGCCCACCATCATCTTGATCAATACATAGCTCAGAATACCAAGCAGATGCCATCGGCGATGCTGTAGCAGAGCACCATCGTAATCATCGTGATAAAGGCAGGGAATGATTCTGAAATATCCTCCAACTCAATCTTCTTGAACGAATCAATCATCAATACACCCACCATTACCAGGGCACCACTGGTGGCTGCGCTCGGAATCAGGAGGAAGATTGGAGCCAAGAAGATGCTCAGGATAAACATCAAACCCACAAAGAAAGATGTCAAGCCCGACTTACCACCCTCGGCAACGCCCGAAGCACTCTCCACATAAGTGGTAATGGTAGAGCTACCCAGCAATGCACCAGCTGTAGTACCGATGGCATCACTCATCATCGCCTCCTTCACACCCGGAATCTCACCCTTCTCATTCTCCTTGACACCGAGTTTGGAAACCAATCCCAGAACCGTTCCGATGGTATCGAAGATGTTGACAAGCAACAGCGAGAATACCACCATGAACATCTTAGGAGTAAAGAAGCCGGTGAAATCGAACTGGCAGAAGATAGGAGCAATGCTGTGAGGGGTAGATACCGGCATCCAGTTGTCAGAGAACTGGGTTACGCCCATCGGAATACCAATCAAGGTAGAGATGATGATGGCGATAAACAAAGAGCCTTCACTCTTCTCGCCATCAGACAGCCGCAGAGCAGGATGCTGATGAGCCCCAGGATGCTGACTGGTGTAAACTTGCCGAGCTGCACGAAAGTATCCGCATTGGCAGTAATGATGCCCGCATTCTTCAAACCGATAAAAGCGATAAACATACCGATACCGGCAGAAATGGCGAATCGGAGATTCTTCGGAATACATTCCAATATCTTGTCACGGATATTAAGGAAGGTGATGGCTAGGAAGATGATACCCTCTACGAGCAATACCGCCAAAGCCTGCTGCCAGGTCAAGCCCATAGCCTGACAAAGGGTGAAGGCGAAGAAGGCATTCAGTCCCATACTAGGAGCCTGGGCGAAAGGCAACTTTGCCATGAAAGCCAGCAGGAAGGTGGCGATGGCTGAAGCGATGGCTGTGGCAGTAAAGAGAGCTCCCTTGTCCATACCTGTGGTGGCAAGGATGGTAGGGTTCACTGCCAGAATGTAACACATGGTCAGGAAGGTAGTCATACCAGCTATCAACTCCGTCTTGACCGTAGTAGTCTTTGGGTCGAAACCCAATAAAGCTTTTAATTTGTTCATTTCTTATATTACGATTATTTTTCTCAATTTTTCAATATTATCTCTATATTCTCTTCCCCATTTCCACAACCCAGTCATATACCGGTCGTATCTTGATGTCAAGGCCTTTTTCTGTAACTTGGTTGTACTCATGGTCTGTGAGCAGCAGCAGGTCGGTGCATTGCGTCTTGCGATGAGCCAGAAGTAATCCTTCAATCTCCCGTTTGCGAGTCTTGGGTGAAGAAATGTCATACGATACCTGAATGGCTTGTTTCACCTGATTATTTTTGCAAACCACAAAATCGCATTCTCCCGAGCGGTCGCTCAGGTAATAGATATCATACCCCTGCGGCTTATAAGTTCTAACCAGCTGCAGATAAACAATGGTTTCCAATCTCCATCCCAGATTCTCTCCCACCAGCGCATTATCTCGCTGATCCATCAAAGCCACATCTATCGGATACACCTTCTCCTGGGTTATCCTCATCTTGCTCTTGGCAGAATACTTCTGAAGCCCCAGCAGCAGATAAGCCTGCTTCATATAGCCGATATAATTCTTGATGGTATGTTCCGATTTTACCCCCAGTGTAGCCGACAGTTCCGAAGGAGACACGATGACCGGAGCCACATTGAGCAAATGATGAGCCAACTGCTCGAAGGTGGCCTGATAGGTTATCTTGAAACGCTGTTCGATATCTCTCTGCAGAATATTGCTTACCAGATTCTTCACATAATTCTGGTGTTCGCCGATAACGAGCAGCTCAGGAAATCCTCCCTGTTTCAGATAATGATCGAAGGCAGCTCTCCTGAACGCCTGTACCTTGGTAGTCATTCCTTCTGTATCCACCTCTTTCATCAGACAATACTCATAAAAGGAGAATGGAAACAAAGGTATCTCCTTGCAGCGCCCCGAGAGATGAGTAGCCAGGTCGCTGCTCAGAAGTTTGGCATTAGAACCTGTTATGATGACATGCATCCGCCTGCGAAGCATACGATTCACGAAGAGGTGCCAGCCCTCGATGTTCTGTATCTCGCCAAGAAACAGATAATTGAAATCACCATATATCTTATACAGTACTTCCAGAACATCGTTCAAATCTTCTGCCTGGATGTTAGCCAACCACTCATCGTCAAAATCTACATAAGCGTATTTCACACCCGCTTTCTTCAATGCCTGGAAGCATAGAGTAGATTTGCCGCTACGGCGCACACCTATCACGACCTGAGCCTGCGTACTGCCCAAGTCTATCTGCGCCTCTTCTGTCGATGACACAAAGTTTCGCCTCTACGTATCTCCAGTTCTTCCTGCTGATCAGAAAGAATCTGTTCTAAGTTTCTCTTATCCAGCATAATATCTCTTACTTTATCTGGATGCAAAGATAAGAAAAAATAATGAGGAATGCCTTATTTTACATGTTTTTAACTACACAGAACGCCTTATTTTACAAGTTTCGGGATATCAGAATGCCTTATTTTACATATTTCAAGGTGTTCCCGAATGCCTTATTTTACAAAACATTTTATTTTTAACCATTATGCTTGGCTAATTCGGATTTTCTTTGTAACTTAGCAGCGCAAAACGTAAAGCATGTAGGATTATGGCAAAAATAGTAAATTTCTATCCTGTAGGAATACAGACATTCTCGAATATCAGAGAGGGTGATTATCTCTATATAGATAAGACCAAATACATCGTTGATTTTCGAGAGAAAAAAAATGAGGTATGTCTTTCTGAGTCGTCCGAGACGATTCGGCAAGTCGCTCTTTGCCTCTACCTTCAGCCTATTTCGAGGGCAGAAAGGAACTGTTCGAGGGATTGGCCATTGCTGATTACGAGAAGGATTGGGTGAAGCATCCTGTGCTCCACTTCGACATGAGCGGTGCCAAGCATTTTGATGCTGATGGCTTGAAGCATTATCTCGACTTGCAGTTGAAGCCATACGAGAAACTCTATGGCAAGGATGATGATGAATTATATCCAAACGACCGACTGGATGGACTCGTGAAACGTGCTTACAAGCAGACGGGCGAAAAGGCGGTGGTCATCATCGATGAATATGATGCCCCATTGCTGGATGTGGTGCATGAGGAGGATGATCTCAAGCAGTTGCGTCTTATCATGCAGAACTTCTACAGTCCTCTGAAAAAGCTCGACCCATATCTGGAGTTCACCTTCATCACGGGTATCACCAAGTTCTCACAGCTCAGCATCTTCAGCGAGCTGAATAATTTAGACAACATCAGTCTGTTCGACCAGTATTCAGCCATCTGCGGTATCAGCAAGACTGAGCTAACCACGCAGATGAAACCGGATATTGAGGCTATGGGAGAGGCTATGGGATTGACGTATGAGGAGTGTCTGGCAGAACTGACACAATTCTACGACGGATATCATTTCAGCAAGAATTCTGAAGATATTTTCAATCCGTTCAGTCTGGTAAAGGCTTTGAATGCTCGGGATATTGCTCCTTACTGGTTTGGTTCCGGCACTCCATCCTTCCTCTTGAAACTCTTGGATAAGTATCATGTCAATCTTTCTACTTTAGAGAGTCAGGAGACAGTATTGAGTTCCTTCGACCAATCTACAGAGGAAATGACAGAAGCCTTGCCATTGCTCTACCAGAGCGGCTATCTGACCATCAAGAAATATGAACCGATGTTTCAGGAATACACGCTGGGCATCCCAAACAAGGAGGTACGCGACGGACTGCTCAACTCATTGATTCCTCATTATGTGAACCCTCGCCGTTCTGACAACAATGCCTTCCTCTTGGGATTCTGCAAGGCGGTTTATAGAAATGACATCGAGGCGGCACTGGAGCACATGCGCACCTATATGGCTACGATACCATATGATTTGGAGAATCACAGCGAGAAGCATTATCAGACTATCTTCTATCTGATGTTCAGTTTCCTCAACATCTATATCCGCACAGAGGTGAAGAGCGCCATAGGCAGAGCTGATGCCGTGATGTACATGCCAGATACAATCTACGTCTTCGAACTGAAGGTAGATAAGAGTGCTGATGAGGCTTTGGCACAGATAGACGAAAAAGGCTATATGCTGCCATATCATGCAGAAGGCAAGCGACTGGTAAAAATCGGTATCAGTTTTGACAGCACCCAGCGCACTATCAGCGATTGGAAGATTAAGGAAGAATAAAGAAAAAATCCGAAACAGAAGCTTACCAAGTTATCTGTTTCGGATTTTTTGATGCTTATATAGTTAGGATGAACCGAGTACTTCGAGCCGACTTGATTTGTTAAAAAAACTAAGTCAACTCGTTGGCGGAATTAAAAACCGCCTAAAAATTAGTGTATTTTATGGAGAAAAAAGTTGTGCATCTCGCTGATATTTAGTAACTTTGTGGTGTCAAAACATAAAGTTATAATCTTTCACGCTATGCACAACTTGTATGCAAATTTCGCAAAAATTCTTGAGATATGCAAGGATTTCTCCAAAAATTTAGTTAATGAGCTAGGAAATATTCCTCGCCCAGGAGTCGTACCACGTTTTTCAGACCTCGAAGTTGTTGCTTTGAGCTTAACTGCCGAGCATCTAAGCATCGACAGTGAAAACAACTTGTTCGACAGACTGAAGGAGTATAAGGCAGAAATGCCAAATCTGATTTCTCGACGCCAGTTCAATGACAGGCGAAAATTCACAGCGGAATTATGCGAGAAGATTCGTAAGCGCATAGCTTCAAAGATGGATGGTGCAGAAGAATATTTCTGCATCGATTCCAAGCCAATAGAGATATGCCGTTTGTCCAGAGGATTGCGTTGCAAGATGAAAGGAACAGACGTAACAAACTCTCCTGCATTTGGCTATTGTGCTACTCAGAAGATATACTACTTTGGATATAAACTCCACGCTATCTGTGGGTTAAGTGGAGTCATCCACTCGTATGACTTGAGTCCAGCTAATGTTCATGACATTCATTTTCTTAAAGATGTAAAGTTTCAATTCCATGACTGTTGTATCCTTGGTGATCGAGCTTACCTCAGTGCAGAGCTACAGCAAGACTTGTTTTCTTCTGTAGGCATTAAGTTGGAAGTTCCATATCGCCTGAACATGAAGAATTGGCGACCAACATTCAAGCCTTATGCCAAGGCGAGGAAGAGAATCGAAACGAATTTCTCCCAGCTATGTGATCACTTCATGCTCTTCAGAAACTACGCAAAACAAACACCAGGACTGTTTACCCGAATCATCGGGAAAATTAGCGCATTCACAGTCTTGCAGTATATAAACTATGTAAACAATAGACCGATTGGCTGGGTTAAGTATGCGCTAAACTAATTCCGCCAACGGGTTAAGTCATAGTTTTCTCCCCCACAACTCATAGTTTCTTTCATCATAACTCATAGGTTTCTTCCCGCATCTCATAGGTTTCGGCATCATATCCCAAGGTATTCAAGCCAAAAGGGCTAAAAAAACAAACGGACAAAATTGCCTGCAGCTACATAAATCACTCATTTTTAACAACTTACAGGCTACCGAACAAAAGAGCCGGACAAATTCAATTTGTCCGTGTTTTAAAAATCGAGGCTATTCCAGCGTCAGCCACCCATCTTCCGTCCAGTTGATTTTCTTCTGAACCAGGATGCTGGCACCATTCTTGGCTACACTGTAACCATGACAGAAGAAGTAATCACCATCAGGGAAGGAGTAGGCAGAACAATGGCCCATCGCCTCATATTCTTTCTTGTCGCCTTCCAGAATCAGCGTACCACCGCCATTGCGCATGTCTCTGCCTGCCTTATCCAAATAAGGACCGGCAACCTTCTTGCTTCTGCCCACGGCAACACGATAGTTGCTCTTGATGCCACGGCAGCAGTAATCCCAGCTCACGAAGAGATAGTAATAATCACCATGCTTCATGATGAAAGGAGCCTCGATGGCATTGGTGCCGGCAAACTTGGAGGTAGGATTCGGCTCTGCAGAAGTATCGCCCACGGCATGACGACGGGCGATGGTCTGAGGCTTGGCGCCCTTCTTGACATGCATCGTCTTCTTATCCAACTTGATCATTTGGATGCCATCCCAGAAAGAGCCCCAGGTAAGCCAAGGGTTTCCCTTCTCATCAACAATGAAATTCGGATCGATGGCATTCCAGTTGTCTCTATCGCCCTTGGAGGCGACGAGGCAGCCCTCATCCTTCCATCCATCCTTATCAGATAAGGAAGTATTGCTCAGCAAGCCGATGGCAGAAGTATTCTTGCCAAAGGTAGAACAGGAATAAGCCAGATACCACTTGTTCTTGAAGCGGATAACATCCGGAGCCCAGATATGCGTGGTAAAACCAGGCACACTATCATGCGTCCATACCGGAACCTCGCTGTTCTTGAGCACGCCCTGAGGAGCAATGGTCCAATGCTTGCGGTCGGTGGAAGTCATCTGCGTGATGCCATGACCTGTGCAGTAGAGATAGTACTTGCCATTCTCATACGCCATTACAGGGTCGTGGACAAAAGGAGTATCTACCACAATCGGTTCCTGCGGAGCATTCTGTGCCATCATCTGGCAACCGCCTTTTACAGTAGGAGCAGCAATCATCATTGCTGCTCCCAAAAGTATTTTAGAAATCTTCATATAATTACACCTTATTATATATATAAGAGAATTACTTGTTCACAAATTTCTTTCCGTTCACAATCACTACACCCTTGTAGCTCTTGTCTACCTGCTGACCGGAGAGATTATACACTTGCCGTCATTCTTCTTCTGAATGATGATAGGGTTCGAGATGCCTGTAGAAAGGCTTGAGCCGTCGATGTAAGAGTTCTCACCGGTAAAGAACACGTTAATCTCAGACGGCTTATCTGTAATAGTCTTTGTATATGAATAATGATACACCTTATTATCCGTTGTGGTAATCACAGCAGTCATCTTGAATGCGCCTGTAGCTGCATATTCCACGGTCATATCTACCAAAGAACCATTCATATCCTTCGCAAATGTATCCCAGTTGTAATCGCTGACACATCCTGTGTTGCTCCAGGCAATATTTTCAAAGTTGTCATTGCGTAACATAACATACTCCTTATAGCCAACAGCGCCATGAGCTACGTTAGAAACACCCAATACCCAACTCTTGTAAAACTCTGCACCCACAGTATAGTTATAGAACTTAAACTGTGCCTTATTGCCAGCCTTCACAGTATAATCCTGGCTCAGGTTAGTAGCATAGGCATTCGTTGTATTCTTCTGTGCAGAAACAGGATAGTAAACCGGAGTCGTTTCCTCTGCCTCAGCATCGATGTTCAGGGTATAATCCTTAGTATATTCATAACCGTCCTTGCTGATAGTCATGGTCATGGTGACCTTACCCTTGCCTTTCACTACGCCCTCATCGGTCAGAATAGAAGGATTGCTTGACTTCCATGAAATGGTAGCACCGAGATGCCCCTCTGTTGGGAGTTTTGGCTTTGAATTCAAAGTTGCACCATCTGCAAAAGGAACGCTGGTCTTATCCAATGTATATTTGATAGCCGCCTTGGCATCAGCCTTGCTTCCCCAGATACTCAAACCGCGAGTCTGCAAACTGGCACCACCCGATGTAGCCAAACCGTCAGAAGAACTGAGGGCTGTAAAGCAGAGCGCCTTGATATTGGTATAATCAATGGTCTGCTCGGTAAGCACACCCTTGAACTTCACCTCAGCATTGGCTGTAGCAACACCCTTCAAGGTAAGATTGATGTAGCTTGTACCGCTCACCAGTTCCCATTTTCCGGTATACTCACCCGAGATAGAACCATCTGCATTGAGATGTATGGTAACAGGTTTCTCATAAGCCATTGCCGCTGTATTCTGACGGTAAGGATGAGCTATGATCTGATAATCTCCCTCTACCTCTGTTGCATCATAGAGCTGCTGGGTAGCAATATCATTATCAGTATAAGTCTCGCCGCTAAACTCGTAAGGAGCAGCAACCAGCCAACCGTCCTGGTTAACGAAGAGCTGATGTACACGAACCTCATGCTCCTCACCTCTGTTCATAAAGCGGGTATGGTAAACGATGAGTGCTCGTTCCTTATGGTCTACAATGGCTGAGTTGTGTCCCTGAGCCAGTTCAGCATTAGGCATGGTTTCCCACTGGTAGTTGCCGAAGAGTTTCACACCCTCGTCGCGCTTGGCATCGCCACCGAAGTTGAGAATATACTTGCCATACATGGCATCAATGCCCGTTGAAGTAAGACAGTCCTTATAAGGTCCGTCAGGTTTCTCCGAACGGAAAACACGAATCTGATAGCCACCAGCAGCCGTCAAACCACCATAACTCATAAAGAGATAGTAGTACTTGCCCACCTTCTGAATATAGCTAGCCTCCCCCGAAACATAATATCCGCCGCAATCTTCTTGCCGAAATAAGGATCACTGGTACAGTTGGCATTGGCACCCCCAGGAGTTACCGTCTTACCGCTTATCTGATAAGGGAAAGTATAGGTGTAGTCACGAAGACCATTGGTCTTGTCGAGTCTGATTATAAAAATACCACCCGACCACGAACCATAGCTCATCCAGAGATTGTCATCATCATCATAGAATACGCATGGGTCGATACAGTTAGGCCAGAAAGAGCCCCAACTATCACCCGTCTGATAGCGAGCAGGCAGAGAAGTTTCGCCTGTAGCTACAGCCAGGTCGGTATGCTTCCAGTCATCATCAGCAGTATAGGCATTATGAGCGAATGTGCCCTGGAAGCCCGAGAATACCACAGGTCCCTGATAGGCCCAAGGTCCTTCCAGGTCATCGGATGTGAAGCAGACAATGGAAGAGCACCAGTGGTCACCATTCAGACTCATATACATACACCACTTCTTCATGGTCTTGTTGTAGATGACATCAGGAGCCCACTGCATACCCTTCACGGTATTGCCCTTAAACTGCCAGCCATTGGCATCGAAGTTGCCGAAAGCCACTTCCTCGCCCTTATAGTTCTTCACCTTCTTGATAACGTGAGTGGTGTAAGCATCTTTAAAATTAATCAGTTTGCCATTCACATCAGCAAAAAGACTGTTACTGGTTCCGGCATTCTCCTCACCCGTTTTGAAGGTGTTCCATATCTGATAGTTGCCCGTAGCATAAGTCTTGGCTCTGCCAAGATGCGAACCGTAGATATAATATTTAGGGTTGGTGGTAGAGCCCGTAACATCCATCACGATAGAAGGGTCATGCACCGCGATGCGCCCTGTTATCGTTTGGGTAGCGTATGCATTAGCCAGATCATTATCGCCGACAGGCGTCTGAGCCATAGCTCCGTTCATCGCCATCAGACTCATGATTCCTAAGACATCACCAAATTTTTGAGAGCTTTTTTATGTTAAAATAAGCAAAATAGCCCCCAGAAAGCATATAGGCATACCTACCCCTGTAGCAGAAGAAGACATTTTTTTGACTTTTCTGTTACAAAAAACGATACGGAACTCTTTCTTTTAATAGCTTTTTTGCTCGATTCCTAATTAGTTATCCGTATCTGTCCTCACAAGACTATAAG
>ENA-OQBJ01000610-OQBJ01000610.1-human-gut-metagenome-genome-assembly--contig:-NODE-610-length-18081-cov-3.724295_pt1 | contig 18081 bp, 18 predicted proteins | sample MGYA00242743_ERZ504545 | MGnify/ENA primary metagenome ERZ504545 (study PRJEB26092, sample SAMD00036252) | human gut metagenome | host: Homo sapiens | study: EMG produced TPA metagenomics assembly of...
GTTCACTCCGGCAAGGGACGCTGTCCGACCTGCGGCGGCGCCGGCTTCGAACACATCGAGATGCAGTTCCTCTCGGACGTCTATCTGCCCTGCCCCGCCTGCGGCGGCAAGCGCTACAAGGACTCTACTCTGGAGGTGAAGATCCGTCTCTCGGACGACCGCGACTACAGCATCGCCGACGTGCTAGACATGACGGCAGATGAAGCCACGCGACTTTTCTTTGAATACCCCAGCATCACCTGGGGAATCCAACAGCTTTGCAAAGTGGGCCTCGGCTATCTGAAGCTCGGGCAGCCGCTGACCACGCTTTCCGGCGGCGAACGCCAGCGCCTCAAGCTCGCAGGCACCCTCTCCGAGGGGCTTTCGCTCGGACGTCGCTGCGGCTACAGCGCAGGGAAGCTCTTCGTCTTCGACGAACCGACGACAGGACTGCACTTTGGCGACACGGCGACGCTCGTTTGCGTATTTAACGAACTGATCTGCCTCGGACATTCGGTGTTGGTGATCGAACACAACCTTGACGTCCTCAATACGGCCGACTGGATCATTGAACTCGGTCCCGCCGGCGGACGTCAGGGCGGCCTCGTGGTCTTCGAAGGCACGCCCGACCAGATCGTCAAGGAGGTCAGCTCCTTCACGGGACGCGCACTCAGGGACTGGCGAAACGTCCTTGACGGGCAGGAAGTCTCCCGGGAAAGCTTCTTCAACTTCCCGCCGATGAAGCTCAGCGCCCCCGAGGACAACACCCGGATCGCTCATTCAGGGCGCCAGGGAGCACAACCTCAAGAATCTCTCGGTCACGATTCCCCGGGACAAGTTCACGGTTGTCACGGGCCCCTCGGGCTCCGGCAAGTCGACGCTTGCCTTCGACTCGTCTTCGCGGAAGGACAGAGGCGTTATCTTGAAAGCCTCAATGCCTATGCGCGAAGCATGGTCCAGCCCGCTCCCGCCCCCGAGGTCGACTCAATCCGCGGCATTCCGCCCACGGTTGCCATTGAGCAGCGTACCTCGCGCGTGGCTGCGCTCAACCGTCGGCACGACGACGGAGCTCCTGCATTTCCTCCGCCTGCTTTTCGTCAAGCTAGGCACCCAGTACTGCCCGGACTGCGGCATCCCGGCAAGCCCCCAGTCCCACGACGACATCATCAAGGCAATCCGCCGCGACTTCGGCTCGGACCAAATCGCCGTGCTTGCGCCGATCGTGCGTCGCCAGAAGGGCATCTTCAGAGCGGAAATGGAGGCGGCCGCAGTCGCCGGACACAGGATCATGCGCATCGATGGAGCATATATCGATATATCCCTCAAAATCCCTTCGCTCGCCCGTTATTCGGAACACGAGCTCGAGCTTGCCGTCGGGATATGCGGTGCCGACGAGCAAGCGCTGGAAAAGATCGTGGCCGCCGCGCTCCTTCACGGGCACGGTCGCCTGCTTGTGACGCGTTCGCTTCCCGACGAACCGACGACAGGTCTGCTCGAACAGGACGTCTTCTACTCGACGCTCGCAGCCTGCCCCTCCTGCCTCAAGAGCTTCCCTGCTCTGGATCCGAAGCTTTTCTCCTACAACTCGAGCGCAGGCGCGTGTCCGAAGTGCTCAGGCTACGGTCTCATCACTTCGGCGCTCAAGAAGGCGCAGAAAAAGAAGGAGGACTTCAACACCGACCTCAGCGACACGGAGGGGGCGGAGCTTTGCCCCGACTGTCTGGGGACTCGTCTGAATCCCGTTGCAAGGGCGGTGCGCTGGCACGACAGAAGCATTTCGGACTTCGGTGCAATGACGATCGACAGCGTGGAGGAGTTCTTCCGAAACCTCAGGCTCGAGGGACGCGAGGCGGCCATTGCTCACGACGCGGTCGCCGAGATCCTGTCTCCGCCTCTCCTTCCTTCAGGAAGTGGGACTCGGATACCTCACGCTCGACCGCAGCGCGCCGACGCTTTCCGGCGGTGAAGCCCAGCGCATTCGTCTGGCCGCACAGCTCGGCAGCAACCTCAGGGGTGTCTGCTACGTGTCTCGACGAGCCGACGATAGGACTGCATCCTCGAGACAACCGCATCCTTCTTGACGCCATCGACCGGCTCACCCACCAGGGCAACACGCTGCTCGTCGTCGAGCATGACGAGGACACGATCCGTCAGGCGGACCATATCATCGACATCGGTCCCGGCTCCGGCGTCGAGGCGGCGAACTCGTTGCCGAGGGCACGGTTGACGACATCATGAAGTGCGAGCGCTCACTTACGGGTGAATACCTGAGAAATCCGAGCAAGCACAGGCATTTTGCCAGCCGTCCCTTCAATCCCGAGACAGACCCGAAGCTGTCGGTGATCAATCCCCGCATGCACAATCTGGCAGGCGGAGTCGTGGAATTCCCGCTCAACCGCCTGACCGTCGTGACGGGCGTCTCCGGCTCCGGCAAGTCCACTCTGACCCGTGAAGTGCTTTTTGAAAATCTGATCGGCAATCTCGGCTCCGATCCGAGCAAGGCGAAGTGGAAGGGATGCGACATAATCACGGGCCGCGAACCGGTGGCGCGTGTTCTGGAAGTGGATCAAACCCCCATCGGCAAGACGCCGAGATCGTGTCCCGCCACCTACGTCGGCTTCTTTGACAAAATCCGCGCGCTCTTTGCAGGCACGAATGAAGGCAAGGCTCGGGGTTACGGCGTGGGACGCTTCTCCTTCAACAACGAGGGCGGCCGCTGCGAAGCCTGCGCCGGACAGGGACTGCGCACAATCGAGATGTCGTTCCTGCCTGACGTCAAGGTCCCCTGCGAGGTGTGCCACGGCGCACGCTTCAATCAGGAAACGCTGGCCGTCACCTGGAAGGATCGAAACATCGGAGAAATCCTGCAGATGCAGTCGATGAAGCAGTCGAGTTTTTCAACTCGATGCCGACGATCGCACACCCGCTCAAGCTCCTTCAGGACATCGGTCTGGGCTACCTCACGCTTGGCCAGCCCTCACCCACGCTTTCCGGCGGCGAGGCGCAGCGCATCAAGCTCGTGAGCGAGCTCACCAAGGTCAAGGATTCCGTCTCCACCAGGGGACGCAAGAGTCCGCACACGCTCTACGTGCTTGACGAACCGACGGTGGGCCTGCACATGGCCGACGTCGACAAGCTCATCGGCGTGCTCAAGCGCCTCGTCGACGCAGGCAACACGGTGATTGTCGTCGAGCACAATCTCGACCTGATGGCGCAGGCCGACTGGATCGTCGACATGGGCCCCGAGGGCGGAGCCAACGGCGGCAGAGTCGTGGCCGCGGGCACTCCCGAGACGCTCACCTCCACGAACACCCATACGGGCCGCGCGCTCAAGGCCCACATGGATGCCCACTAGGACACGGTATGAAATCGGATAGGGGTGAGGACTTTTGATCCTCAGCCCCTTCCACACCACCCACCGTGCGGATCCGCAGTGGGCGGTTATCAATAACCTCAGAGAACTTCCTACTTGTAGACGTCCCCCAGGCACGTCCATCCCAATTCTCGGAGTCGGCCATTTGTCAGCGAGGGCGAGAGTATCCAACTGTTTGCCGTATGCCAGTACGACTTGCGGGTATTGGCCCACTCCCAAGCCACCTTGTCGTCTAGGCCCAGTTTCCTGAGCGCCGCAAACTTTGTCCGAACCTTCTTCCACTGTTTCCAGTAGATCTGTCGGATGCGTCTGCGCAACCATTCATCGGTGCTTCTGACGAATATCGCCATCGACGACTCCGCGAAATAGTTGACCCATCCGCAGACGAAAGCCTTCAGCTCCTTCCTGTACGCTTCAAGGCTTCTGCCTCGACTGCGTGAGGTAATGGCCTTCAGGCGCTGTCTGCATTTGGCCTTGGACTTCTGATGCGGTCGTGCTTTCACGATGCCTCGGCTTTGCCAAAAGCCAAACCCAAGGAACTTCAGGTTCGGATCCGTCATGCCTGTTCGTTGAGTTTCAGAAACAGCTTTCCCTCCACGTAGGGCTTGAGGTGTCTGAGAGTCCGCTCCGCCGCCTTCCTGCTCCTGCAGAAGATCATCATGTCGTCGGCGTACCGAACGAAACGGTGCCTCTGCGTTCGACTCATGGTCGAGCTCGTTGAGCATGATGTTGGCGAGAACGGGGCTGACCGGACCGCCTTGCGGCGTTCCTATTTCGCATGGCGTGATCTTGTCCCCTTCTTGTATCGGTGCTCTCAGGATCTTGTGGATGAGTGAGACTACTCGTCCGTCCTTGAGCTTGTCCGACAAGAGTTGCAGGAGCTTGGAGTGGTTGACCGTGTCGAAGAACTTCGACAGGTCGAGGTCCACGACCCAGACGTAACCCTGATTTGCGATATCGAGGGCCTCGTCAATGGCCGTCCGGCAACTCCTGCACGGGCGAAAGCCATGACTGTGCAAACTGAATACTGGTTCGTATTCGTCGCTCAGTTTCTGCGCGATCGCCTGTTGGATGACTCGATCGACAGCAGTTGGAATTCCCAACGGTCTGAACTTGCCTTTCTCCTCCTTCGGGATCATGACTCGGCGTACGGGCTGAGGTTTGTATTTCCCCGCCTTCACGGTTTCCACTATCTCGACGGCGTGCGCACGCAGATAGTCCAGGAGCTCGTCTACGGTCATGCCGTCGACGCCCGGACCGCCTCTGTTTGCCTTGACCTGCTTATAGCTCGGTTCAAGTTGTTCCGTTCAAGGATGGCTTCTAGGGTTACCATTCGTTGCCTTCGCATGTGGCGGCGTTTGTTCTTTCTCGTCCTTCTTCCTTTGCTCCCTCCGGTCCTCCCCTGTTCCGCAGGGGTCCCCCTTCGGGATTTTTCAGCAATAAACGGGTTGTCGCTACGTCGGACGCCTCCTGTTATTGATTTCAGCCCTTCCCGAGCACCATCCGCTCGGTACTATGGCCTCTGCTGACTTCTCACGACAAGCTTTACTCCGACGCTCCGAATGGAACGGCGTCCGTGAGACCTCCTCGGGTAAGAAACACGCTCTTTCCCCTCATGCAGCTGCCTCATTTACACCAACGGCTCCGTGCAGTTGTCGGACTTCACTCTGCCTTGCGAGCTTATCCGCCGTCGTATGCCTGATGAGGTTCTTGTTCATCAGCTCAAGGGTTTGCCTCCAGCTTCTTTCAGCCTACGCCTCGCGACGCACACCTTGCTTTTGGCTATGAGGTTGCCACTGCCGGCCCCTCTCGGGACTTTCACCCGTTAGAACGTGCCCATGCCGAGCACACAAGCGAAAGGCCCGTAGGTTGAACTGCGGGCCTTTTCGCTTTTCGAATGCTGGACCTGAAGCTATCGCCGCTCGACTAGGAACATGGCGACGGCCGCCATGATCAACATGCTCACTGTCGGCACCAGACTCACCACAATCGGCGACCAGGTGTTGAGTACGCCAGATACGAGAAGAGGTTGTTGAGCGCGTAAAAGACAATGCCGATCATGACGCCGACGAACATCTTGATCGCCAGACCGCCGGAGCGTGCATTCATGTAGGCGAACGGCATCGACAGCGCGATCATCACGAGCGTGGCGAGCGGATAAAAGGCCTTGTTCCAGAACGCAACCTCGTAATGCTCGGACTGCTGGTTGTTCTTCTTCAGATGGCTCACGTAGCGGTCGAGGTCTCGCATGGACATCGTATCGGGCTTCACGGTCATGACACTGAGAGTGTCGGGACCCAGGGAGGAGTGAAGAAGAAGCTCGTCCGCCTTCGTCATTTCAATGCGGGATTCAAGCGGCTTGTTGTCCGCAGCATCGAAGACGGGATAGTCATAACGTACGACGTCCTTCAGGAGCCAGCCCTTGCCGGGCTCAAAGTGAGCCGACTCGGATTCGATGAAGACACGGATGCGGCCCTGCTTGTCGAATTCAAACAGACGCCAGCCTCCCGTCTCGGCCGAATCGGTCGCATTGAGATACTTCACGTTGATGTAACGGTCAATCTCAAGACCGCGCTCGCCCGTCGTCACGTCGCGCACCCAGACGCCCGAGGAATATCCGCGGGCGGTTCGGGTGGTCTGATTGTTCGAAATGGACTTCACCTCGGCCGCATAACGCGAGGCCGCCGGCGCGATGAACTCGCCGAAGGTGTAGGTAATGCCCACGAGGATGATGCCGGGAAGCATCAGGGAAAGAGCGAGCGTCACGGGCGACATGCCTGCGACGCGCAGACAGGTGAACTCGCTTGTCGCAGCCCAGCGGGACATCGTATAGACGGAGGCCAGCAGCGCAGCGAGCGGCATCACTTCGTAGATGCGGGCGGGCAGTGTGAAGGCCGTAAGCGTGAACGCCTGCATGATCGTGCGGCCGTCAGCCACGTCGTCGAGCTGGCCGACAGATCAAAGAAGGCAAAGAGCGCAACCAGTGCGATCAGCACGAAGCCCGACGAGAAGAGAATTTCCTTGGCCAGCTGGCGGGTAATGACGCGCATCTTAGTTCTCCTTCGAAGAAATCAGGCGACGACGCCAATACCAGGGGCTGCACCAGACGGGAAGCCATCTCATCATGTAGACGCGACGAATGAAAAAGAGCGCGCAGAGCATGGCGACGAACCCGTGCAGCAGGAAAAGACCGGTCATGTAGCCGAACTTGCCCTGCTCAATCCAAGTCTGCACGACCGAAATGGCATTGAGGTAAAGAATGAACACCAGAGCGGCAATAATGATGTTGAGGCTGCGGCCTGCGCGGGGATTCGACGCAGAGAGAGGAATCGCAAACAGCGCAAGCAGGAAGGCGGCCGCAGGCCAGGAGAAGCGCCAGAAGATCTGGGCCTGTTGGTCGGGCGTCATGCCTGCAAAGAGCACCGTCATCGGCTGAGCCGAGACCTTGCCGGACTCGAGCCTCTTGTCAACCTTGATGTCAAGACGTACAGCGTACTCGTCGAACTCGACCACGCGAGTGACGGGGGTATCAAGCGCCGTTTCATGACGGCGGCCGTTGTGAAGAACGATGTAGCGGTCGCCTTCCGAATTGATTTCGACCGTACCGCGCTCGGCAGTCACCGTCGACTCGCCCTTGCTGGTTCGTTCAGCCATGAAGATGCGGCCCACTTCGTTGGGCGACTCCCCCTGGGACTCGATGAAGAAGACACGCTTGCCGCCCATCGTCTCGATGAATCGGCCTGGTGCAAGACGGTTGACTTCATCACGCTGAGCGAATTCATTGCGGGTGATTTCGGTCTGGGAGCGGGCCCACGGAGAAATGACGATGGAGAGCACGCCCACGGCCACGACAAAGGGCAGGGCGAAGCGCAGGACGGGAGGAACCCATGAAAAGAGGGAGCGGCCGCCGGAAGAGAACCACACGACCATTTCATTGTCCTGCCACCAGCGCATCATCGTCATCAGGACGGCGATGAAGAGTGAGAGCGTCAGAAGCGGAGGCAGGTTCGTCAGCGCGTTGTAGAGCACCATCTGCAGCACGGTTCCGTTGTCGATGCGACCACCGGCCGCAAGACTGAGAATGCGGACCATACCGACTGCCAGAACAATGGTGAACAGAACGGTGAAGACACCGCCGGCACTGTTGGCCAGTTCAGAAACCATGGAACGCTTAAAGATCATGGAGCAGAGATTCCGCGCAAATGTAGGTTGGGCCGACAGGAGAACGCTGCCGCCGGGACGCACGCGGACTTCGTCAAAATATTGATTTTAGACGAATTGAAGTCGTTCGACCGAATACGCTTCAAGCAGCCAGGCTGCGCAAAGCCGTTCAAACACGAGTTTTCCACACTTAGGCTCCAGCCTGTGGACAACTATTGACAAAACGCTCCCGCGTTTACAGATTTTCCATTGACAACAACAACTTAAGCGAGAAACTAGAGGATGTGCCGAAGGTTTAAAACTGTGGAAAACTTTTCGGAGAGGTCACGGTTTTGTGGATAACTGCAAATTATCCATATATTTCAACCCATTAAAAAAACAGGAGCCTGAAAACGCCTGCAAACTGGTGGCGGCGAGAGCTGGCAAAAGTCACGTGTGCATAACTTATCCACACCCTCTTCATTGTGGATATTATTGGAAACTCCTTGAATTTCATATAGATGGAACAGAGGCGAACAATATACTGAAAAGCAAAAACCCCGATCTCTTTCGAAACCGGGGTTCTGGAATGGTGGGCCTGACGATGTCCTACTTTCACTGGAAATACAACCAACTATCATCGGCGATAAGGTGTTTCACTGTCCTGTTCGGAATGGGAAGGAGTGGGACCACCTCTCTATGGTCATCAGGCAAAGGCTTTGCTGCGCGAGCAGCGAATTCTTCACTTGGTCAGAAACAAAGCTGAGCTGTGATTCATTGACTCAGAAATTCTCTTGACGACATTCAGTCAAAAAAGCTTCACGGTTATAGGATCAAGCTTCACGAGCAATTAGTAATGGTTAGCTGAGTGCCTCACAGCACTTACACACCCATCCTATCAACGTCCTGGTCTCGAACGACTCTTTAGGGAGGTCTAGCCTCCAGGAAGACTTATCTTCAGGCAAGTTTCCCGCTTAGATGCTTTCAGCGGTTATCTCTTCCCCACATAGCTACCCGGCGATGCCACTGGCGTGACAACCGGTACACCAGAGGTGAGTCCACTCCGGTCCTCTCGTACTAGGAGCAGCCCCCGTCAATCTTCCAGCGCCCACGGCAGATAGGGACAAAACTGTCTCACGACGTTTTAAACCCAGCTCACGTACCTCTTTAAATGGCGAACAGCCATACCCTTGGGACCGGCTACAGCCCCAGGATGAGATGAGCCGACATCGAGGTGCCAAACACCGCCGTCGATATGAACTCTTGGGCGGTATCAGCCTGTTATCCCCAGAGTACCTTTTATCCGTTGAGCGATGGCCCTTCCATACAGAGCCACCGGATCACTATGACCTACTTTCGTATCTGCTCGACTTGTGGGTCTCGCAGTCAAGCACGCTTTTGCCATTGCACTATCAGCACGATTTCCGACCGTACCTAGCGTACCTTCGCACTCCTCCGTTACCCTTTAGGAGGAGACCGCCCCAGTCAAACTGCCTACCATGCACGGTCCCCGGACAGGATGACTGTCCCAGGTTAGAACCTCAAACAAATCAGGGCGGTATTTCAAGGACGCCTCCGCCACAACTGGCGTTGTGGTTTCACAGGCTCCCGCCTATCCTACACAGATCGGTTCAAAGTCCAATGCAAAGCTACAGTAAAGGTTCATGGGGTCTTTCCGTCTAGCCGCGGGGAGATTGCATCATCACAAACACTTCAACTTCACTGAGTCTCAGGAGGAGACAGTGTGGCCATCGTTATGCCATTCGTGCAGGTCGGAACTTGCCCGACAAGGAATTTCGCTACCTTAGGACCGTTATAGTTACGGCCGCCGTTTACTGGGACTTCGATCAGGAGCTTGCACCCCATCAATTAATCTTCCAGCACCGGGCAGGCATCACACCCTATACGTCGACTTTCGTCTTTGCAGAGTGCTGTGTTTTTAATAAACAGTCGCAGCCACCGATTATCTGAGACCTCTTCGCGCTCGGGGTGTTTCTCCCTCCACGCTACAAAGGCACACCTTATCCCGAAGTTACGGTGTCAATTTGCCGAGTTCCTTCTCCTGAGTTCTCTCAAGCGCCTGAGCATATTCAGCTCGCCCACCAGTGTCGGTTTGCGGTACGGTCCCGCTGAACTGGAGCTTAGAGGCTTTTCCTGGAAGCACATCCAATCACTTCGCTCAAAAGAGAGCTCGATGCTTCGCCTCGGAGATTCGCTGACGGATTTGCCTGTCAGCCTCCTACGCTCGCAAACCGGGATATCCAACACCCGGATGATCTTCAATACTCCGTCCCCCCTTCGCATTCAGCGGTGGTCAAGGAATATTAACCTTGTTCCATCAGTTACGCTTCTCAGCCTCACCTTAGGGGCCGACTCACCCTGCTCCGATGAACGTAGAGCAGGAAACCTTGGGCTTACGGCGAGCGGGCTTTTCACCCGCTTTAACGTTACTCATGTCAGCATTCGCACTTCTGATACCTCCAGCAACCCTTACGAGTCACCTTCGCAGGCTTACAGAACGCTCCCCTACCACTCACACACAAGTGTGAATCCGCGGCTTCGGTTATTGACTTAGCCCCGTTACATCTTCCGCGCAGAAAGACTCGATCAGTGAGCTATTACGCTTTCTTTGAAGGATGGCTGCTTCTAAGCCAACTTCCTGACTGTCTTAGCCTTTCCACTTCGTTTTCCACTTAGTCAATATTAGGGACCTTAGCCGGCGGTCTGGGTTGTTTCCCTCTTGAGTCCGGACGTTAGCACCCGGTGCTCTGTCTCCCGTGCTCAAACTTCCAAGTATTCGGAGTTTGCCATGGTTTGGTAAGACGCCATGTCCCCCTAGCCATAACAGTGCTCTACCCCCTGGAGTCATACACGAGGCACTACCTCAATAGTTTTCGGGGAGAACCAGCTATCTCCAGATTTGTTTAGCCTTTCACCCCTATCCACAGCTCATCCGCTAATTTTGCAACACTAGTCGGTTCGGTCCTCCAGTGTGTGTTACCACACCTTCAACCTGGCCATGGATAGATCATCTGGTTTCGGGTCTACGCCTAACGACTGAACGCTCTGTTCGAACTCGCTTTCGCTGCGCCTCCCCTATACGGTTAAGCTCGCCATTAAACGTAAGTCGCTGACCCATTATGCAAAAGGTACGCAGTCACCCCTTAACGAGGCTCCTACTGTTTGTATGTATGCGGTTTCAGGATCTATTTCACTCCCCTCCCGGGGTTCTTTTAACCTTTCCTTCACAGTACTGGTACGCTATCGGTCGATCACGAGTATTTAGCCTTGGAGGATGGTCCCCCCATCTTCGAGCAGGATGTCACGTGTCCCGCTCTACTTATCGCACACTTAGTACCGCAGCTGCCTTTTCCAGTAAGGGGCTATCACCCTCTATGGCCGGACTTTCCAGACCGTTCCCGTAAGTTGGCTGCTATCGAGTGCTGGCTGATCCGATTTCGCTCGCCGCTACTTTCGGAATCTCGGTTGATTTCTTTTCCTGAAGCTACTTAGATGTTTCAGTTCGCTTCGTTCGCCTCCCATCCCTATATATTCAGGATGGGATACCTGCAAAGCAGGTGAGTTCCCTCATTCGGACATCTGTGGATCAAAGCTTATTTGCCAGCTCCCCACAGCTTTTCGCAGGCTGTCACGTCCTTCATCGCCTGTGATCGCCAAGGCATCCACCACATACACTTAGTCGCTTGATCCTATAACCTGAGGCCTTTTGCCCTCAAAGTCACAAGCAACCTATAACGTATACGCTGATTTCTCTGATTATGTCGGTTCTTGAGAACTTCAATGAATCAATGAATGCAATCACAACCCGTCTGTCAACGTCCGCCGCCATCTCATCACGGCAGCTTCTTTTGACAGAACGCTTTGTTTCTTTCCAAATTTTTAAAGAGCAATCTAGTTTCAACGAAACTGATAAGTGTGAACACCGAGTCAACTTCAAGAGGATTTCTGCATCTCTCTATAAAGGAGGTGATCCAGCCGCACCTTCCGGTACGGCTACCTTGTTACGACTTCACCCCAGTCATGAAGCCCACCGTGGACGCCGTCCTCCTTGCGGTTAAACAAACGTCTTCTGGTGAACCCCACTCCCATGGTGTGACGGGCGGTGTGTACAAGACCCGGGAACGTATTCACCGCGGCATGCTGATCCGCGATTACTAGCGATTCCGACTTCATGCAGTCGAGTTGCAGACTGCAATCCGGACTACGATCGGTTTTCTGGGATTTGCTCCACCTCGCGGCTTCGCTGCCCTCTGTTCCGACCATTGTATGACGTGTGAGGCCCTAGCCATAAGGGCCATGAGGACTTGACGTCATCCCCACCTTCCTCCGGTTTGTCACCGGCAGTCTCACTAGAGTGCTCTTGCGTAGCAACTAGTGACAAGGGTTGCGCTCGTTGCGGGACTTAACCCAACATCTCACGACACGAGCTGACGACAGCCATGCAGCACCTGTGTCCAGATTCCCTTGCGGGCACTCCCGAATCTCTTCAGGATTCCTGGCATGTCAAGGCTAGGTAAGGTTTTTCGCGTTGCATCGAATTAATCCACATCATCCACCGCTTGTGCGGGTCCCCGTCAATTCCTTTGAGTTTTAATCTTGCGACCGTACTCCCCAGGCGGTCTACTTCACGCGTTAGCTTCGTTACCAAGGTTAATAAACCCCAACAACCAGTAGACATCGTTTAGGGCGTGGACTACCAGGGTATCTAATCCTGTTTGCTCCCCACGCTTTCGTGCATGAGCGTCAGTCGCATCCCAGGGGGCTGCCTTCGCCATTGGTGTTCTTCCAAATATCTACGCATTTCACTGCTACACTTGGAATTCCACCCCCCTCTGATGAACTCTAGTCCTGCAGTCACAAATGCAATTCCCAGGTTGAGCCCGGGGATTTCACATCTGTCTTACAGAACCGCCTGCGCACGCTTTACGCCCAGTAATTCCGATTAACGCTTGCACCCTACGTATTACCGCGGCTGCTGGCACGTAGTTAGCCGGTGCTTATTCTTCAGGTACCGTCAGCAGACCATGGTATTATCACGATCCTTTTCGTCCCTGACAAAAGCAGTTTACAACCCGAAGGCCTTCATCCTGCACGCGGCATGGCTGGATCAGGGTTGCCCCCATTGTCCAAAATTCCCCACTGCTGCCTCCCGTAGGAGTCTGGGCCGTGTCTCAGTCCCAGTGTGGCTGGTCGTCCTCTCAGACCAGCTACCGATCGTCGCCTTGGTGAGCCTTTACCTCACCAACTAGCTAATCGGGCATCGGCCGCTCCAATTGCGCGAGGTCTTGCGATCCCCCGCTTTCACCCTCAGGTCTCATGCGGTATTAGCCACCCTTTCGAGCAGTTATCCCCCACAACAGGACACGTTCCGATGTATTACTCACCCGTGCGCCACTCGCCACCCGGGAGCAAGCTCCCTGTGCTGCCGTTCGACTTGCATGTGTAAAGCATGCCGCCAGCGTTCAATCTGAGCCAGGATCAAACTCTTTAGTTCAATCTCTGTTTGTCGCTCTTCGCCGGAATTGAAAGAGAAGGAATTAACCTTCGTCTTTCGGCTTTTCCTTCAAAGCGCGAACTTCGTAAGTTTTTTGAGTGCTTTTGAAAGTCACTCCTGAAACTGCCGATGTTCACACTTATCGGTTCGTTGAATTCAGATTTTTAAAGAACTGCCTTCGCGAAAAGCGAAGGATTTGAATTATGCAGAAGTCTTCGGCCGTTGTCAAGACCATCCTTCAAAAAAAAACGCAGACGCATCCAACGCCTTCTTGACGAAAGCTCAGACGAAATGAGGTGGAGTCTCATGTCTGGCTCGGCTAACATGTCTGCCCTACCCTACAATCAAGCGTAGACATTCGCATCAGACTTGCGCCTCAGGCTTTTGCAAAAGACTCACGCATCACACCTACGTCCCAAGCTCCAGCATTTGTAGAACCCATGACCGCATCCGCCATTCGCTCCGCCACAGGCTGTGCGACGCCCCTCACTAGGCTTCGCCGCGCCCTTCCGCCCGTGCTTCTTCCAATCCTCGCACTGGGCACGTTCGCCAGCATTGATGCGCTTCAGACGCAGATGCGCCTTCCCGAGCACGCCCTCTTCATGAGTACGGGAGACACCGTTGAACTGACAGGCGTCATTCGCGCACCACTCCCGTCCGCACCTCCCGCCCGGCGCCTGACTATCAGCCGACTCGTGCCCGTCACACTCTCCGGCGTCACGACCAGTCAAAGAACGCTCTCAGACGACACCGTCTGGCGTGCCAAACTGACTCTTGGCGAGGTACCTGCACACCTTGCCTTCAAGCAGACATCAGTTTTCCTGACCTCCATCATGAGCCTCCCAATCCTGGCAGATTGAAGCCTGGCCAGATCGCACATCGATGCAGGAGGCCAGTCCCTCTCTGCTCGTCTCCAAACTAGGCATTGATCCCCTGCCTGCGGCCTTCGCCTGCCTGATCTCTGCGCTCCTGCTGGCATTGCTCTACCCGCACTCTACTTCATCGACAGGAGAACACTCGCCCGGAGCGGCTGTCTTCGCGTCTTTCACGCCCGCACGTCAGGGCCCGACACACTCCTCTACTGCGTTCAGCCTGTAAGAGATGCACCCGTTCGAGGCACTGCCTACCGGGTGCTTTCCGCCACCGGGCAGCTGCTCGGCATGGCGGTCCTAGCTGACTCAGGCCGACGACACTGCGTATTCAGACTGCATGCGGCCCGAGCCCGCGCAGGCTGCATTGTCGCCGTGAAATGACAGGGATGAAAATCTCACCCCATGAATTTAGGGCAACAAAAAGGCCTCGGTTCCTTCGAACCGAGGCCTTCATATTGGTTGCGGGGGGAGGATTTGAACCTCCGACCTTCGGGTTATGAGCCCGACGAGCTACCGGGCTGCTCCACCCCGCGGCAATTCTGTCGAAACGGACTGTTCCGTTGAGGATTTGAATATTACAGACTATTTTTTCGTTTGTCAAGGGTTCGGCAAAAATATTTTTTGACTTGGGCTATGATGACAGCCTGACCTTCATCACGAACGCAAGTCCATGACAACAGATTCCGCCCAGGACGACATCCCCATCATCAGCGGCGACGCCGTCGGCTTCGACATGAGGCCCCGCATTCCCGAAGACGAGGAGCGCTTCACATTCTCCACCGTATGCCGCAGCAACGGCCTTTCTTCCCGTCTCATCATATCAGGTTACACGCAGGTTCCTTCCCCTGGCCTGACGCAAAGGATGCGGACGCGGGACTCTATCCCTGGGGGCGACTCTTTCCGTGCACCATTCTTAAGACAGGACGCGTCAACCTCACTCATTCCATGAGAAGGCGCGTCCGTGACGCCGTCCATCGACACTATTCGGGACTTGAGCTTGAAATTCTCCTCGACTACGACTTTGACGAGGTGATTGAGGCCATTGCCGAATATCACAGGAAGCGCTCGAACGGCACCTGGATGACTCGGGACATGATTGACATGTGGAAGGCCCTCCACAGACAAAGGATCGCCCACTGCGTATCCGTCCACATCGACGGAGAGCTCGCAGGCGGCCTCTACTTCACATCCGTCGGACGGATGCTCTACGGCGAAAGCATGTTCTCCCTTCGTCCAGACGCATCCAAGCTTGCTCTCGCCGCACTGGCAGCCTTTGCAGGCATGGCGCACCTGCCCGTCATCGACTGCCAGATGCCCACCGAACACGTCATCCGCATGGGAGCCGCCGTCGTTGAAGGCAGGGCCTTTCTCAAACTCAACGAGTTTCTTGCGAGGCAATCCCATTTCCCCTGGAGTCGCTCGGAAAGCCTCAGCCTGCTTCCTTTTCTTGAGTCCGTCTATTCCGAATACGCCGAACGCACGCCGAACGATCTGACCATCGTCCATGAACAGCGCTTCGCACACGCGTGGAATGCTTTTCCATACGCTCGCCATCGACGGCACGTGCAACTACTATGAGGACGGTCGCAGATCCACGATGGAAGTCATTCCACTTGCTTCCACCGATCCCCGCGTCACGCCCATGTACAACCGTCTGATCGAGGCCGGCTTTCGACGCGACAGCACTTACCTGTACAGACTTGCCTGCAACGAATGCCGTCGGTGCATCCCGACTCGCATCGACGTTCACGCCTTCAGGCCTGACGACACAATGCGCCGCACGATGAAGCGCAATGCATCACTCGTCATGCGCGAGCTCAAGCTGGCCCCATGACGGAGGAACAGTACGAACTCTACAAGCGCTATCAGGACTCGCGCCATCGCCGCAGCGTCATGGCGGACATGGACCGCAGCACGGTAAGCACGGTGCTCTTCTCCACGTGCTCGGACACCCGCCTCCTTGAGTTTCGGACTTCCCCTGATGCCCCTCGCCCCAACGAGCTTAAGATGGTTTGTATAATAGATTGTTTAGACAACGCACTCAGTGCCGTCTATACGTTCTTTCGACCCCCGATGTTCCCAAGCTGAGTCTCGGGACTTTCGGCATCCTCTCCGAAATCGAATATGCCCGTCGAAACGGCCTCAGTTACGTGTATCTGGGGTACTGGCTTCCCGGCTATCCAGGCATGGACTACAAGACGCGCTTCCAGCCAATGGACATATTCTGGGAGAACGGCTGGATGCCGGAACGAAAATTTACAGCCGACCCCAAGCTTCTCGACCCAACGTCCCTTTAGATCATCATGCTTTACTCGCTTTGCCGCCGCGTGCTGTTTTCGATGCAGCCGGAAACCGCTCACAACGTCACCATGGCCAACCTCGACTGGGCCACGCATCTCGGACTTCACAAGCTCCTGACGCACATGCCTGACGAGGATCCGGTTGAAGTGATGGGCCTGCGCTTCCCCAACACGATCGGTCTTGCCGCCGGCATGGACAAGGACGGCATCCGCGTGAACGCCTTCGGCGCCCTCGGCTTCGGCCACGTCGAAATCGGCACGATCACGCCGCTCGCCCAGCCCGGCAATCCGAAGCCCCGCTGCTTCCGCGTCATCCCGGCCAAGGCATCATCAACCGCATGGGCTTCAACAACGAAGGCTGCGACAAGGTGATCGAAAACCTCCGCAGCGCCGACGCCTTCCGTCTGCGCGGCGGCATTCTCGGCATCAACATCGGCAAGAACGCCGTCACGCCGATCGAAAATGCGCTTTCCGACTATGAAAAGTGCCTCGACAAGGTCTACGACCACGCCGACTACATCGCCGTCAACATCTCCTCGCCCAACACGAAGAATCTTCGCCAGCTTCAGGGCGCCGACAAGTTCGACCATCTTGTTTCCGGCATCGTAACCCGCCGCCAGCAACTCAAGGACGCCCGCAACGGCAAGCACGTGCCCATCGCTGTCAAGCTTGCCCCCGATCTTGAAAACGAAGAGATCCTGCGTTGCGTCGACACGCTCATCGAGCGCGGCATCGACGCCGTGATCGCCACCAACACGACCATCACGCGCGACCGCATTCAGGCATGCCCAACTGCACGGAAACGGGCGGCCTTTCCGGCGCTCCGCTCCGCGAACGCTCCACTGAAGTCGTCCGCCTCATCGCCGATCACGTTCAGGGTGCTCTTCCGATCATCGCCTCCGGCGGCGTCATGACGCCTCAGGATGCCGTTGAAAAGATGGAAGCGGGCGCCAAGCTCCTCCAGCTTTACACCGGCTTCATCTATTCCGGTCCGGCCCTCATCGCCGAATGTTCCGAAGCGGTCGCCCGTTGGCGAGCCGCTCAGAAGGCTAATCAACAAGGTCTTCCTTGAGAAATCGGGTAGGAGCCCGTGGATTATTTCCACGGGCGTCCTCCCACACCACGTGGCGTACGGTTCTCGTACCACGCGGTTGCGAGCAGTCATCGGAGTGTCCTCCGTCCTCTCTGTTCTTCTGTTTGCATACCCTGTTCCCTTTACCTACCTCAGTAGACCGCTCTGTTCCGCAGAGTTCTCATTCAGAGGCGCTCCCGTGTGGAGCATTCAGGTAGCCAGAAAGGGGTGCGGGCAGCAGGAGGAAACTGACTCGCTTCGGTCCTTCCTCGGATTTCGAGTACTATGACCTCTGCTGACTCCTTACGACAAGTTTTGCTCCGGAGTTCAAACTCCGTCCGTAAGGCCTCCCAGGGTAAGAACACAATCTTTCCCGTCATCTATCCGCCGCATTTACACCGAGAGTTCCGTATAGCTTGGGGCTTCAGTTTCTTTGGCAACCTTACCCACTCCCATATGCCTGATGCGGTTCCTGTTCGTCGGACCAACGGTTTGCCTAGGGCTTCCTTCAGATTCCACCTCACGATGGACACCCTTGCCTTCGGCTATGCGCTTGGTGCTATCCCCTGCGCTCGGGACTTTCACCCGTTAGATTGTGCCCATGCCTGGCACACCAAAGAAGCCCCCGCATTCTTTCGAATGCGGGGGCTTCAAAGCCAGCTTCAAGAGCCTTTGGAGGCCGGAGTCCGAAGGCTCCGGCTCATGAGGCAATTAGAAAGCGTAGCCGACCGTAGCGTTGAACGTGTTGTTCACGCGGTTGTCGGAGCCAGCGCCCAGCTTGTAGTTCAGGCCGAACGTGAAGGCGTCCTTCTGAGCGGACACACCAAGCT
>ENA-OQBJ01000611-OQBJ01000611.1-human-gut-metagenome-genome-assembly--contig:-NODE-611-length-18077-cov-2.399331_pt1 | contig 18077 bp, 33 predicted proteins | sample MGYA00242743_ERZ504545 | MGnify/ENA primary metagenome ERZ504545 (study PRJEB26092, sample SAMD00036252) | human gut metagenome | host: Homo sapiens | study: EMG produced TPA metagenomics assembly of...
CCACGGTGGGCTATGCCTGCTTTGATTCGATCCATGCCATCATCGCCGCCCGCATCATCCACGGCTTTGGTTTTGGCCTGAGCACGACGTTCGCCGCAGCGCTCGTGGCCGACGTCATCCCTGCTTCGCGACGCGGCGAAGGCATCGGCTATTTTGGCCTCGCAGCACAATCGCAATGGCCCTGGCTCCCGCCTTTGGCCTGATGCTGCTGTCGGATATCAGTGCCATCGCGCTGTTTGCCGTTTCCGGCCTGGCTTCGTTTTTGGCCCTGTTCGCCGCACACGAGGACCGCATGCCTGAGAAGGAGCCGGAACTCCCACTGCCAGCCGTGCATCTCTCCTTCCGCAACCGCATCTATGAAGCGGGTACGGGGCATCCCGTCGGTGCTGACGATCCTTTTTGGTGCAGCCTACGGCAGCGTCAATACGTTCATCGCGATGATGGCCGCTGAAGCAGGTATCGAGCATGCAGGCCTGTTCTTCATTGTCGGGACCTTCTTCATCATCTTCTCGCGTCCCTTCGGCGGGCGTCTCTTGGACCGCGGGGTGCCTTTGCCGTCGTGATCCCGGGTGCCCTGTTCTACAGCGCGGCTTTAGGCTGATTCTCATAGCAGACAGCCTTGCCCTGCTGCTGGGTGCTTCCATCCTCTATGGCCTCGGTGCCGGCCTGCTGCTGCCGGCCCTCATGACCTGGATGCTCAACGTCGTGCGCGCTGACCGCCGCAGTGCCGCCAGTGCCACATTCTACAACATGCTCGACATCGGCACGAGTACGGGTATCCTCGTGCTGGGCAGCCTGGCCGGCAGCATCGGCTACATCGCCATGTACCAGTATGTACTTGCCATCATGGGCGTATTCCTCGTGTTCGGCATCGTGCAGCACCATTCTCCCCCATGCGCAGCGAACAGAAGGAATCGAAGAAGCAGAGGAGTAATCTATGGATACAACTATTTGGCAGGAAAATGACGCCGACCGCCTGATGCATCAGATTCATCAGACGATGCGCCTGTTTGCAAAGACCCTGAATCAGGAGATTGCCAAATCCGGCATTTACAGTTCCGAATGGACGATCCTGAATCTCCTGCACCACCGTGGGGAATGCGCTCAGGCGGATCTCAGCCCCTATCTCGCATCGAGCCGGCAGCATCTCGAAAACGCTCATGAAGATGGAAGAAAAAAGCGTGATTGCCCGGGTGTTCTGCAGGGAGCCACGGGGTAAATCCGTCCGGCTGACCGAAAAAGGAGAAATGCTTTACGCGCACTTGTCCGATCTCGTGGCACAGCATCGCCGTCAGGCCCTGCAAGGGCTGTCGGCGGAAGAATGCCGCCAGCTCCATGTGCTGATGCACCGGATCCAGGAAAACTTGCGACAAGAATAACGCCACAACACAAGACCCGCAAAAAGACTGCTGCACGAAACGTAATGCTTCATGCAGCAGTCTTTTTTTCTGAAAATCTTTCAATAAGGTGGATAAGCTGGAGCAGGACATCTCAGTGCGTGGAAGCCACCCACTCTCCTTCGTAGGCACGGCGATAGAGTTCAACGACTTCATCCTTCGTGTATTTGCGCGGACTCGTCAGAGCGCAGGCATCCTTGAGGCATTCTCAGCCATGAGTTCGAAGTCCTGTGGCTGTACGCCAAGTTCCTTGAGCGTGCGCGGGATGCCGACCTCATAGCTCAGACGGCGAATGGCATGAATGCCCTTGTCGGCTGCCTCATTCGTGCTGAGTCCGTCGATGATCTCGCCCATCGCCTTGGCGATGTCGCGGAAACGGTTGAGATTGCTGATGAGGTTGAATTCGCAGACATACGGCAGCAAGATGGCATTGCAGACGCCGTGTGGCAGGTTATAGAAACCGCCAAGCTGATGGGCCATGGCATGGACGTAGCCGAGGGATGCGTTGTTGAAAGCGATGCCGGCGAGGTACTGGCCGTAGGCCATCTTGTCGCGGGCGTAGAGGTAATCTCCGTTGGCAACAGCTTTCGGCAGGTATTTCTGGATCATGTTGATGGCCTGCAGAGCAGCAGCATCCGTCAAGGGATTGCCGCGGAAGAAACGTACGCTTCAATGGCGTGTGTCAGGCGTCCATGCCCGTAGCAGCGTGAGACGCGGCGGCATGCCTTTCATGAGAGCCGGGTCGTTGATGGCGATCTGCGGTGTGACGCGCCAGTCGAGGATGGCCATCTTGACTTTGCGGCGCGTGTCCGTGATGATGCAGAAACGCGTGATCTCAGAAGCCGTGCCAGCTGTCGTGTTGATGGACATGAGCGGCACCATCTTGTTCCTCGAGATATCAATGCCCTCGTAATCGTAGATTTCGCCGCCGTTTGAGACAATGAGACCAATGGCCTTGGCGCAGTCATGAGAAGAACCGCCGCCAAGGGAGATGATGCAGTCGCATTTCTGCTCCTTGAAGGTCTTGACACCTGCCACGACGTTCTTGTCTGTCGGGTTGGGTTCGGCGCCACCGAAGATGTACGTCGGCAACCCCTCTGCCTCGAGGATTCCCTTGACCTGCTCTGCCATGCCGGATTTCGCGAGGAAAGCTCCGTAACGATCATCGGATGCGTGCCGTCAAGACTCTTCATGAGTTTGCCGGCTTCGTTGACAGCTCCTTCACCGAAGACATTGCGGGTTGGCAGGAAATAATACGTTAACGACATGGAAAAGACCTCCTTGAATCATCAAATATCTTGATTGAACTCTTTTTTTATTGTTTTTATGCTTTTATTATAGTATAGAATTGAATATAAGTATAATACTAGATATTTTATGAAATCAATAGGTATATAATGAATATATTCGTGTGCCTTTTCCATGCATAAAGACGATGAATACTTATATTTTCCTTGTTTGACAAAACTTTTCAAGTATCTGTGACTTTGTTATAATAATAACATAAGTAATGGAAACTTATAAAATCAATAAGTTTTTTCCTATGATTATCTTATGTGGAGGTCTTAGCCATGGAAACTCGTCATTTTCATTATATCCGGACCATCTACGAGGCGGGTTCCATCTCGCGGGCGGCTCAGCAGCTCTACATCTCACAGCCATCGCTGTCGCAGCTCCTGAAGAATATCGAGAAAAAAGTTGGGGCGCCGCTGTTCGATCGCAGCATACAGCCACTGCGGCCGACGACCATCGGCCGGAAGTATCTTGCGGCCGCAAAGCACATCATGGAAATCGATGCTGAGTTCCGCCAGTACGTTGAGGATGAACTCGGCTGCGCGCAAGGCAATCTCATCGTCGCAGCTCGCCATTCCGCAGCACGTATTTCCTCGCGTCGTTCCTGCCTCAGTTCCAGACACAGTATCCCGGTATCCGTCTGCAACTGGCCGAGCATACATCGAAACGCCTGGAGGAAGCCGTACTCTCCGGTGACGTCGATCTCATCATCGCCACGCAGCCTGTCGATACCGAAGCATTTGCCTGCGCCGAACTCTATGCCGAAGAGATGATCCTTGTGCTGCCAGCCAAGCACCCGCTCGCGAAAGCTTACGACCTGCCGCAGGATTGCCGCGGCAACCTGCCGGTACTGCCCATCTCGCTGCTCAAGGATACGCCGTTCATCCAGATGCACAGCGAGCAGAAGCTGCACCATCAGCTGCTTTCCATCTGCGAGGAGGGCGGCTTCACGCCCAAGATCTATCTGCAGACGCGCAGCATGGAAACGGCACTGACACTGGCGAGTGCCGGCCTCGGAGCGACATTGATGCCGATGACACTCCTGCGTGCTTTCCATCCGCAAACACCGCCGTGTTTTGCGGCTTTGCCCACGCGTCCCTGCCGCCATGCTCTCGTTGCCTGGCGCAAGAAAGCCTATCTTTCGCATGCCGCCCGCGCCTTCATCGATTCACTTGTCAACTATTGCCGCGACAAGGGCGATGAGTCCTGATCCGATGATGACATGACAAAAGCCGCCCGCACCGCAGGATGTCTTGACAGACATCCTGGATGCGGGCGGCTTTCCTGCTTCTATCGTTGCATGCCCTTTGCTTCTTTATGCTTCTTTGCGGTCAAACGGCACATGGTTGAGCAGGAGATCTGGGTTGTTGTCCATGATCCAGCCGAGTGCCCATTCGTTGCTGACCAGCAGCACGGGGTTGCCCTTGCGGTCGTAGACGAACATGCCGCGGTCGGCACCCTTGAGGGAAGCCGGTGTGACTTCGCGGCCGTCTTCGTAGGCGAGCCAGCGCGCCACTTCATACGGCTGCATGTTCATCGTGATGTCGACATTGTACTCGTTCTTGAGACGGTACTCGAGGACTTCGAACTGCAGCGTACCGACCGTGCCGACGATATACGATTCCATGCCGGCACCAGCCTGCTGGAAGAGCTGGATGGCGCTTCTTGCGTGAGCTGCTCAATGCCCTTGACGAACTGCTTGCGTTTCATCGTGTCCTTGGCCTGGACGCGCGCAAACTTCTCAGGCGGGAATACCGGGAAATCCGCGTATTTGAACTTGTGGCTCTCATCGCAGATGGTATCGCCAATGCCAAAGATGCCCGGGTCAAAAAGACCGACGATGTCACCGGGATATGCCGTATCGATGATCTGACGGTCCTGTGCGAGGAACTGCTGCGGCTGTGCCAGCTTAATGGCCTTGCCGGAACGCTCGTGCCAAACGCTCATATTGCGCTCGAATTTGCCCGAGCAGATGCGGATGAAGGCCAGGCGGTCGCGGTGGGCCGGATTCATGTTGGCCTGGATCTTGAAGACAAAGCCCGAGAATCTCTCGTCATCCGGCGCGATGAGGCCGTCACTTGACATGCGCGGCTGCGGCGTCGGCGCCATGCGGATATACCTTCGAGGAAGTCCTGCACACCGAAGTTCGTCATGGCCGAACCGAAGAACATCGGCGTGAGTTCCCCGGCATTGACCTTTTCCATGTCAAATTCCTCACCAGCCTCGTCGAGCAGCTCGATGTCATCCTTGAGGGCCTGCCACGTATCCTCGCCCACGCGTTCGATGACAGCTGGATCATCCGGCTCGTAGACGTCGGCGATGCGCGCCTCCTGGCCGTGCGTCGTATCGGCGGCGAAGAGCAGGACCTTGTCGTTGCGACGGTCATAAACGCCCAGGTACTGGCCATCCTGACCGATTGGCCAGTTCATCGGATAGGAGCGGATGCCAAGTACATTCTCGATCTCGTCCATGAGGTCAATCGGCAGTTTGCCGTAATGGTCGAGCTTGTTGACGAACGTGAAGATGGGAATGCCGCGCTGTTTGCAGACTTTGAAGAGTTTCTTTGTCTGCGCTTCGACACCCTTGGCGACATCGATGACCATGACGGCACTGTCAACAGCATGAGTGTGCGGTACGTATCTTCCGAGAAGTCCTGATGGCCCGGCGTGTCGAGGATGTTGATGCGGCAGCATCGTAGTCGAACTGCAGCACCGACGAGGTGACCGAGATACCGCGCTGCTTCTCGATTTCCATCCAGTCGGACACAGCATGGCGCTGCGTCTTGCGCGACTTGATGGAACCGGCCAGGTGGATAGCACCACCGTAGAGCAGGAGTTTCTCGGTCAGCGTCGTCTTACCGGCATCCGGGTGCGAGATGATCGCAAACGTGCGGCGCTTCTTGATTTCTTTATCGAGTTCTTCGCTTAAAGCTGACAAAATCGTGTTCCTCCTAATTTATGTGAATGATGTATGTCAAGTTACACTGCTTACCATTCTATCATATGGGCTTCTCCTACTGCAATCCCCAATTTCTCGCAAGCACCCGCTATGCTATAATGAGAGTGACACATCTTTCCTGCAGGAGGTTCTCTTATGATTGAAATCAAACCGTCCGTCTGCCCCTACGATTGCCCCGACTGCTGCGGGCTGCTCATCGAAGTCGAAGATGGCAGGGCCGTACGCATCGCAGGCGATCCGGAACACGCCTTCACGCGTGGCACGCTCTGCCCCAAGATGGCCCATTACGAGCGCACCGTCCACTCCGAGAAGCGCCTCATGACGCCGCTGCGGCGCGTCGGCCGGAAGGGCGAAGGGCGCTTTATCCCCATCCGCTGGGATGAAGCCATCGCCGAGATTGCCAGCCACTGGCACGCTATCATCGCTGATTATGGGGCGGAAGCATCCTGCCCTACTCCTACGCCGGCACGATGGGTACGATTGGCTACAGTGCCGGCCACGCGCTTTTTTACGCCCTCGGCGCCACGAGCCTTGACCGCACCATCTGCGCACCCGCCAAGAGCCGCGGCTACCGCGATGTCATGGGGTCAACGCTGCCGACTGCCCCGCAGGAAGCCCAATCAAGCGACATGATCATCCTCTGGAGCATCAGCATGCTCGCGACCGACATCCACTTCTGCCATGATATCGATGCTGCCCGCAGGAACGGCGCCAAAATCTACTGCATCGACACCTATCGCACGAAGACCGCGGACTACGCCGATGCCTTTCTCTGCCCACGCCCCGGCACCGACGGTGCCCTCGCCCTGGGCATCCTGCACATACTCGTACAGGACGGTCTCGCCGACCGCGCCTTCCTGAAGGAGTACGTGCAAGGCGCCGATGCTCTCGAACGCGAGATCCTGCCACGCTACACCCCAGAAGCTGTGGAGGCCATCACGGGAATCTCTGCTGAGGCTATCCGCTCCTTCGCCCATGCCTATGGCAGCGCCCGTGCCCCTTTCATCCGACTGGCAGCGGCCAGTCCCGCTACATCAACGGCTCCATGACCTCGCGTCTCATCACCTGCCTGCCCGCTTTCGTCGGCGCCTATGCCAGGAAAGGAGGCGGACTCCTGACCTCCGCCTCCGGCAGTCACGCTTTCGACAAGAGCATCATCCGCCGCCCCGACCTCGAACGCCCCGGCGTGCGCCACATCAACATGTGCGAGCTGGGACGTGTACTCAATGATGCCAGCCTGACGCCACCTGTAAAATCACTCTACGTCTATTCCTCGAACCCCGCCTGCACTGCTCCCGACCAGAACCAGGTCCTGCGCGGTCTCCAGCGGGAAGACCTCTTCACCGTCGTCCACGAGCGCTTCATGACCGATACCGCCCGCTACGCCGACATCATCCTGCCCGCCACCACTTCACTCGAGAGCGAAGACCTCTACTATTCCTACGGTCACTACACCATCCAGCGCGCCCGTGCCGTCATCCCGCCCGTCGGCGAGAGCAAGAGCAACTGGCAGACCGCCTGTCTGCTTGCCAGAGCTATGCACCTCAACGACCCCATCTTCCAGAAGACCGAAGAAGAGCTCGTCCAGGAACTCATCGGCTCCATCAGGAAAGCCTGGCCTCTGCCCCTTACCAGCAGTCAGCTCCAGCAGCTCAAAGACTGTCGCCCCGTCGATCTGCCCCTGCCCGCAGACTACAAGCTCCACTTCGCCACTCCCTCCGGCAAAATCGAGATCGAGAATCCCTGCTGCCAGCCGCCCCTGCCTGACTACCTGCCGTCCCACAGGGACAGCGAGCCGTTCCATCTCATCAACGCCCCCGACATGCGCATTCTCGACAGTTCCTTCAACGAACGCGATGAACTCACTCGCGGCAACATCATGACCCTCCTCATCCACCCGGACGACGCCGCTGCGCGCGGCTCCAAGACGAGGATCCCGTCCTGGCACGAAATAAGCGCGGCCACGCCCATTTCACGCTCAAGCTTTCTGACCGCGTCAAAAAAGGAACCCTCGTCACCGAGGGCATCTGGTGGCAGACCTGCACCAAAGATGGCAACGTCAACCGCCTGACTTCCATGCGCCTCACGGACAAAGACGGTGGCAGCACGTTCTACGATGTCAGCATCGATCTCGAGAAAGCCTGACCTCACGCACACGGCAAGACCAAAAAACCGGCACGAGTTCACCTCGTACCGGTTTTTCCTATCTGGTTCCAGCAAATTTTCTTGCCAGCCTAGAACGCTCTCCCATCCAGTGCCTTTTCGACCAGCGTATCACCCACATAGCGCAGCTTGAGTGAGAATACCGGGCGCTGCTCGCGCATGAGACGGAAGAAGATCTTGTCGCCTTCCAGATGGGCAGATCGTAGACAGCATCTTTGTCCACCCATTCGAGCGTCCCCTCGCGGCAAGCGTCACGACCGATGAAATCGCCATGGAAGCGGTCGGCTGTATAAAGGAACATGTATTCTGTCTGCCACTTATCCGACATGAAGGTGATGATGCCGCGCAGCGCGAAACGGTCGAGCATAAGGCCCGTTTCTTCGCACACCTCGCGCAAAAGGCATTCTTCCGGCGTCTCGTCAGGCTCAAAATGCCCGCCGACACCGACCCATTTGTCGCGGTTGATGTCGTGTTCCTTCTTGACACGATGCATCATGAGATACTTGCCGTCGCGTTCGAGATAGCAGAGTGTCGTGAGATTCGTCTTTTTCTGCCCCTTCATGCCTTGAGCTCCAATCCCACCGGGCAGTGGTCGCTGCCGAAAATCTCGTTGTGGATAGTAGCATCGGCGATGCGGTCGCGCAGCCGCGCCGAAGCCACGAAGTAATCGATGCGCCAGCCGGCGTTCGTATCGCGCGCCTTGCGCAGGTATGACCACCAGGTGTAGATGCCCGTGCGTTCCGGATAAAGCGTGCGGAACGTATCGAGGAACCCAGCAGCGAGCAGCTCAGTGAATTTGCCGCGTTCTTCATCGGTGAATCCAGCATTGTGATGATTCGTCTTCGGATTCTTGAGATCGATTTCCGTATGAGCGACATTGAGGTCGCCGCAGACGATGACAGGCTTCTTTGCATCGAGCCCCATGAGGTAGGCACGGAAGGCATCCTCCCACTCCATGCGGTAAGCGAGACGCTCAAGGCCGCGCTTCGAGTTTGGCGTGTAGACCGTCACGAAATAGCAGTCAGGGAATTCCAGCGTGATGACGCGGCCCTCATGGTCATGCTCTTCGATGCCGAGCCCGTACGTCACCTCAAGCGGTTCGAGGCGCGAAAAGACGGCCGTCCCCGAATAGCCCTTGCGTTCAGCGCTGTTCCAGTACTGCCGGTAGCCCGGCAGGTCAAGGATGGCCTGATCCGGCTGCATTTTCGTTTCCTGCAGGGCAAATACATCGGCATCCAGTTTCACGAAGGACTCCATGAAGCCTTTTTTAAGGCAAGCCCGGAGCCCATTGACATTCCAGGAAATGAGTTTCATGGCAAGTCCCTCCATCAAGGCAGCGTCTTGAAGGCATCAAGCGGCCAGAAGACGAGTACGGCCTTGCCCTTGATCAGCTTGTAGGGAACAAAGCCACATCGGCAAAACGGCTGTCTTCCGAATTATTGCGGTTGTCCCCCATGACGAAGACCGTACCTTCCGGGACGGTTGCCTTCGGGTACTCGCTGCGGGTCTTCTCAAGGATGTAATCTTCTTCGAGCATCTGGTCATTGACGAAAACGCGGCCGCCCTTGATTTCAATGGTATCGCCCGGCGTGGCGATGACTCGCTTGATGAAATCGCGGCTCGTATCGCGCGGATACTGGAATACCAGGATCTCACCCTTCTTCGGCGCACGGAAGTCATAGATGAATTTATTGACGACCAGGCGTTCCTGTGACTGCAAGGTTGGACGCATGGACGGACCATCGACGATGTAGAGTTCGACGACGAATTGACGGATGACAAAAGCCAGAGCGATGGCAATGACGATGGATATGATCCAATCCTTTGCCTCTTCTCCCAAAGAACTCATATATTTTCCTCCTCTAAAACAAATAGGGACTGCCAAAGCAGTCCCTATCCGTACGCAGATTAGCGTTTCTCTTTGATACGAGCAGCTTTACCCGTAAGGTTGCGCAGATAATAGAGTTTTGCACGACGGACGATACCCTTGCGGACAACGTCGATCTTCTCGATGCGCGGGGAATGTACCGGGAACATACGCTCAACGCCGATGCCGTAGGAAATGCGGCGAACCGTGAACGTCTCACGGACACCCGTACCCTGACGGGCAATGACGACACCCTCGAACATCTGGATACGCTCGCGGGAACCCTCGACGATCTTCGCGTGAACGCGAACCGTATCGCCAGGTGCGAACTCCGGGATATCCGAACGGAGCTGTTCTTTCTCTAAAGTCTCGATGATGTTCATTCTTTTTCCTCCTTATGTCAGACGTTCATGGCAAGCAGCAGGCTCACTCAGAGGACCGCCCATATACTCAAATAGCATATCATAAAAGGAGATTCCTTTCAACTGGAAATTTTATTTTTTCGCAATGCGTGCCGCCATTGCCGCCTGAACGATTTTTGCAGGCACATCATTGCGGCAGCTCACGCGGCCAATCTCGTCGACGATACCCAGTTGACCTTGCCATTGATGGTCTTCTTGTCGTGGAAGATGTCCTTGTACATGCCTTCGACCGTGCAGCCCTCAGCCTGCACCGGCAAATGCAGTTTCTCGATGAGTGCCTGGATGCGCGCAGCGCAGGACGCTGGGATCATGCCGAGACGGACACTGATATCTGCGGCACCGACCATGCCGATGGCCACGGCTTCCCCGTGATTATAGCGGACATACCCGGTTTCCTTCTCGATGGCATGACCGATGGTATGGCCAAAATTCAGGATGCGGCGCAGCCCATCTCTTTCTCATCTTCGGAAACCACAGCGGCCTTGATCTCACAGGAACGCGCGATCATGTGGATGGCTGCTTCCGGCTCAAGTGCCAGCACCTCCTCGCTGTGCTGCTCCAGGAAGGTGAAGAAATCAGCATCGTAGATGATGCCGTATTTGATGATTTCGCCAAGGCCCGTATAGATCTCGCGTTTTGGCAAGGATTTCATCAGCGAAAGATCCATGATGACGCACGCGGCTGATAGAAAGCACCGATCAGGTTCTTGCCCAGCGGATGGTTGACGGCAACCTTGCCGCCGACACTCGAATCGACCTGTGCGAGCAGCTCGTCGGCAGCTGCACGAATGGCACGCCGCGCATATACGTCGCCGCGATAAAGCCCGCAAGGTCGCCGACCACACCGCCCGCCCAAGGCCAAAAATCGGTGAATTTGCGGTTCAAGTCCCTGCTCGATAGCTTTCGTATAGAGTGTTTCCGCCACCGCAAAACTCTTGGAACTCTCGCCGGCGGGGATGGTTGCCAGACAGACGGACAAGCCGGCTTCTTCCAGGCAGCTCCTGACCTGCTCGCCGTAAAGCGGGCCGATGTTGCTGTCCGTCACGAGCATTGCCTGACGGGAAAAACCAGCCTGCTGCACGAATGGCACCAGGATCTCCCGGAGAATATCATAACCTATGTATATCGTATAACTGGCTTTGCCAAGCTCGACTTCTACCTTACGCATGGCTGCTGCCCCCTATCTTCTCATGCCTGATTTGTCTGAGGATCTCATCGACGACTTCACGCGGCGTGCGCGTACTCGTATCGATATAGAAATCCGCCACTTCGTAAAGCTTGCGCCGTTGTACCAGCAAAGATGCAATGGCCTGACGGCGGTCGCCTGATCCTCCTGATCGAGTACAGGGCGCGTGCCATGTTTTTCTGTACGCGCAAGGATAGTATCGATGTCGGCCTTGAGGCAGACAATGATGCCCCCCGCGTGTAGAGCCGCCATATTCGCCGGATCCTTGACCGTACCGCCGCCCGTCGAGATGACCGTGTTGCGGCGGCTGGCCGTTTTCTCCACCATCGCGTGTTCACAGGCACGGAAATAGCTTCGCCTTTCTGCTCAAACATCGCAGGGATGGTCATGCCGTATTCTTCTTCAATAGCCCGGTCGAGATCGATGAACGCAGCTCCCAGGCGCTTGGCGAGCAGTTTGCCCGTACTCGTCTTGCCCGTTCCCATGAAGCCGATCAATACTATATTCTTCATCAGCTCACCAGTCCTTCCGGATCCGTTCCTGATAGGCAGCAATTGCGGCCTTCAGATCCACCATGGCATCGGAACCGAATTTCTCGCAGATGGCCTGAGCCATGACGAAGGCTGTCATCGCTTCACCGACAACAGAGGCAGCCGGCACGGCACACGTATCACTGCGTTCCTTGCAGGCCAGCACTTCCTGATGACTCTCGATATCAACCGAGTGCAGCGGCTTCATCAGCGTCGGGATGGGCTTCATGACGGCGCGTACGACGACGTCTTCCCCGTTTGTCATGCCACCTTCAAGTCCGCCGGCTCGGTTTGTCTTGCGATACGGGTTGCCTTCATCATCCAGGAAAACCTCATCGTGGATCTGGCTGCCCGGCAGCAAGCCGCAGGTAAAGCCTGCACCAATCTCGACACCCTTGATGCCTGGATGGCCATCAAAGCTCCTGCGAGCCTGCCATCGAGACGGCGATCCCACTGGATATGACTGCCTAGACCTGCCGGCAAGCCGCGTACAGTGATCTCAAAGATACCACCGAGCGTATCGCCTGTCTTCTTGGCTTCATCGATCTTGCCTTCATCTTGGCTTCGGCTTCCGGATCGTAACAGTTGAGTTCCGAATCCTGTGCATTGCCGAGCTGGCTGCGGTCAATCTTGGCAGGATCAACGGAAACACCGCCCAACGTCACCACCTGTGAGACAACCTCAACACCAAGAGCCCGCAAGAATTCCTTGCAGACAGCACCGACAGCCACACGCATCGTTGTCTCACGGGCGCTTGAACGCTCGAGGATATCGCGGACATCGTGGCGATTGTATTTCTTGATACCGGTCAGATCAGCATGCCCGGGCCGCGAAGCCGTGACCTTCGGCCCCTCCGGCTCGCCAAAAGCTGCCATGCGGCCGCCCCAGTTCTCAAAATCACGATTGACGACCTGCAAGGTAATCGGGCCGCCCAGCGTCTCGCCAAAGCGCACACCGGAAAGGACCCGGATCTTATCCGTCTCGATCTTCATGCGTCCGCCACGGCCATAGCCTTGCTGACGGCGAGCCAGCTCCCGGTTAATGGCTTCCTCATTGAGTTTCAGTCCGGCAGGTAGACCCTCGAGGATTGCCGTCAGGCAGGGTCCATGCGATTCGCCGGCAGTCATAAAACGTAATGTTGTCATATTTTTCCACCTCACGTTAATTCAAAAAGAGTTATTTCTAGTTTAAAGTATCTTTCCTGATAAATCAAGAACCTGCAAAAGATACAATTGTCATGTAAAGAGAGACTTTCAACGAAAGAAAAAGACATCCCCAGCAGCTTCCCGCTGTCAGGGATGTCTGATCCGCCCGCCATTCAGGCAGGCATGGCATAGGCGCGCAGCTCCAGTTGGCAATGCAAGCGACCCTGCTTTCCCGTCTCCACCTGCAATCCTGCCACCTTGAGGAAACGTGCGGCATGACGCAAATCCCGCAAGAGGTCAAGCAATGCAAAGTAATCCGCTTCGCAGTCAAGCCTGAGCGGCAGTACGAGCAGCCCGCCCTCCTGGTAAGCCGGCTCTGGCAGGATGCCACGCAGTGATACACGATGCCTCAGCGCCAGCTGCTGGATTTCCTGCAGCAGCTGCCCCTGCTGGAGTTCCCGGGGCAACTGTGCCTCTGCGCGAGCCACGTGCTGCGCGAGTTCCTGCTCATACGCCGCACGATCCGGATGTGCATTCCTGAAATTCACGACGGCCACGACTTCGAGATGCTCTTGATGAGCCTCAGCTTGTACCGCTGCCGTATAAGCTGTGAGCGGACGATGAACCAGGAAATAAAATCCGGTCAGTGCCAACAGGCAGAGTCCCGTCGTCACGAGGAATCCCCGAAAACCAGGAGTTCCCCGCCAAAGTCTTTGCCAGCGTGCCAGGAAGAGCTGCCCCATGCTTCCCTCTTCCTCCGGCCTCATATCGAATCGCCCATCCTGTTCCCCTCCAGGTCCTCAAGCAGATATTTTCTCACTTCATGAGAGCCACGACCAAAGCAGCTGTCCATCATAGTTTCATCATGGCTTCAATACCAGGCGAAAGCGGATCTCGCCTCGTCCCTCTCCTGCCTCATGTTCGGCTTTGGCGAGCAAGGGTATGCCCAGCGGGGCAGGCTCATGGCGAAATGCTTCCATATATTCGGCCAGCGCTGCATAGGTCAAGGCCGTACCGGAAAGTTCCAGTGACTGTCCCTGCCTAGTTTCAGATCTTGCAGCCAGATCCCTTCTATGGAAAGAGACGGACTGCCAGATAGAGAAGGATACTATACCAGGGCAGCGCATCCTGTCCCAGCTGCTGGAGCGTTGCATCGCGCGCCGCAGTACTCTGGCGTGCGGACTCAAGGACTTGCATCGCTTTGCGGTCCGGCGCCATGGCCAGCAACTGCTGACTGACTGCCTGCCGCTCCTGACGTGCCTCATACGCTGCCATGCCTGCCCAACTTCCCCAGAAGAGCAACACCATGAGAGTCAGGGCTGCAGCAGCAGCGGCCAAACGCCGCCAGGCCCACTGCGATCCCTGCTCTGCAGGATTCGCAGAAGAAATCCCCAGGACAAATGCGGAAATGCGGCCCAGACCCCAAAAAGCCGCTCCGATAGCTCCACTTGCCCCTGGAATATCCTGTTCGCGAAAGCCAGCCAGGCTTTCTGGCAGAGTCTCCTGAAGGATAAGGCAGCCGGCGCCGCTTCGCCCATGCCTCCGGGATTTCAGCCACCCAGCAGCGACCTGCATGTCTTCTGCCTCGAAGCACCGCCTCTAGCAGCCAGTGTCGCCTGCGGCACAGACAAGGCCAGAGAATGGCCTTGTTCCGGCAAATGCCAGCCAAAGCTGAAATCTTCTGCCGAGAGCCCTTCCTCAAGCAAGCGTCCGTCCACTTCCCAATACGCTGCTTCCTTTTTCTCCGCTGGCGTCATCTGCGCAGGCAGATCGACAAGATAGCAGCGGATATCTTTATCCGGCAAGCAACAGGCGATGTACTCCCCACCCAGCCTTGACGTGCCAGCCCATGGCCGCACGAGAAGCATATTCCTGCCGTCGTTCGTTTTCCTGCATGCCTAAAATTCCTTCAGTCGGCAGATGATCCTTTGCAAGGCGCAGCAGGCGCACGGCATCCCCTTGTTTCTCCGCCAGCGCATAATAAATCGCATCCCCTTGCCAGCAGATGCCGACACTGCACGTACGCTCCTGATAAAAAGCATGCCCCAGGCATTTCAGGCCCCCGGAAAGCCTGGCAAACTGCAGCTGCCCCCACTCAAGGCACCCTGCCCACCCAGACATAGCCCTCCTCCTTTTCTACAAAGATGCCCGTCACCTCACGATGGCGCTGCCAATAAGAATCCCCGGCCTCATACGCAACCGCCGTGACTTCGACGCAACCAGCTGTCCGTTTGCCATTGGCACGCATCACCAATGATCCTCCGGGCGTGTCTCGCTTTTCGTCATAGAGATGCTGGAGATCTCCGGTCCGCAGGAAATCAGGCTGCCGGCAGACTTCGCAGCGGACACGGTCAAGCACGCCTTCCGCAGCGAGTTCCAGCTGGATTTCCCGCAAGTGTTCGGCCGCCATCAGACGACTGTTCCGTGCAAAGAGGAGGCAGACGAGACCCAGCAGAGTCAGCACCAGCATCAAAGCCACAGCCAGGAAAGACGCCGCACCGCCCTCTCGCGCATGCCCCTGCATTCCTTTCATCGTTACACATCCTTTCCAGCTGGAACAAGCGGCAGTGCAATGCGTGTCGCTAAGGCATATCTATGGCCGGTTACGCGGCTTCTGCCGACCAGGCGCAGCTCATAAAGACGAGTACCGACAGACTCGCAGGAAAACTCTTCGATCTCCACTTCCGCCAGGCTGTAATTGCCAGTCAAGGGCTGGCTCACGTCGCGCCAGACAAGCTTCTGCGTCCCCTTGACCGTATAGAGCCAGTACGCTGTTTTCTGGCTCCGTACTTTCCCGCGGAATCAGGTACCCGGTACTGATAAAACACGGCTCCTTTCCGGGAATAATGCGGCTGGATATCATACGACAGTTCTGCATCCCGCACGATACGCTGGAATGCCAGCTGGAGTTCCTGATGGAGTTCCGCATCTGCCCAAAAGCAGAAAGCAGCATGCAGGGCCGTTCCAAGCATCATGCCGAATGCCAGCAGCAGGGCCGCCAACAATGGCAAAGAAATCAGGCAGTCTGTCAAAAGGAAGCCCTGTTCAGATCCCCGTGCGCTGTTTTGCCGGAGCAATCGCTTCCATTGGTTCTTCACCGTCATACCACTCCCGTTCCAGCTGCACCAGCCCCGGGCGCTGCATCTCTGTCTCACCTGGCCAGCTTACCGATACGAAGGCACGCCAGCCCGGGATATCCTTGAGACGGCTTACCTCCGCTTCGACGACAAAGGTCATGCCATCCCGGCAAGGCATGGCATCCCCCAGCCAGGATACTGCCCCGGTGCCAGATGCCCCGCCTGTGCCAGTGCGGTAAGTTCTGCCAGTTCCTGCTTTCCCAGATACACAGCTGCCACACGCAGCACATTTTCCCGTTCCAGGACTGCACTCTGGCGATAGAGTGCAAATGCACCTGCCGATGCCATCAGGATGCCGGTCAGTACCAGGATTTCAAGCAGGAAAAAACCAGCCTCTCCTGTCCGGCCCGGCTGTCCGTGATACTTCATGCCAAACCTCCATCCTCTTTTTGACTTCAGCCTACCCGGTCCAGACGGCAGCGTCCGCTGAGACTCAGCACGATTTGCCGTTCCCTCGCACACCCTTCCATGCGCAGCCGCAGCGAGAACGGTACGTCAATGATTCCCTGCGGATCAAAGCGCAGCAGGTGGCTCAAGGATATCGAACTGACCATCGTCATCCCTTCAGGAAATGTATGGCTTTGTACCACTTCACGACGCCCGCGCATGACCATATACCCCGTACGACTGAAACGCAGCAACGGAACATGATCTCCTCTCTGCGGGGCCATGCCTTCCGGCCAGGCCGCAGCATTGCGCGACAAGGCCTGCACATGGCGGATCGTATGCAAGAGCTGGACAGCCTCGTACTCCAACAGTGCTTCCCGATACATGCGCACCGCCTGCGGAACCGCCAGTATGGCAAAGACAGCCAGTGCCGCCGCTACAACCATGCCCTCCAAGAGCAGGAACCCTGATGAACCGCGGCGGCTCAAAAACAACTTTGATAAGCCTGCCAAAGTTCTCCCCCTTCAGGTAGCCAACATAGCCTCCGAGTGACAGAAACGGCCCGAACGGCAGACAGTGACGCCGACCGCAATGTTTCGCTGCCATCAGATACCCAGCCACCAGCCGCCACTCACGAATGCCAGCAACAAAGCCGGCAGGAGGGCACGCCAGCCCAGCCACAAGCCGAGTACCATACCATACTTGACATCGCCAAGCCCCAAACCGCCGCGCGAAAGACAGCGGATAAGCAGGAGCAGGCAACCGCCCAATAAGCAGCCAAGGACGGCATGCACCGGTGTTACAGTTGTCCCCATCAGCAGGAACAGCAGAGCAAGAGCTGCCAGGATGATATTGCCCCGATCCGGCAGCAGTCCGGTATGACTGTCAATCCATCCCATCACCGTCAAGCCCAGCGTCAAGGTCAGGCCGCCCGCAAGCCGCCAGCCGGAAAGCTCAAAAGCCAGCAGGCCGCCCCAGGCAAGGAGCGTCACACCGAATAGCCCTTTCCAGCCGCATTCCTTAGTCAGCACCCAGCCACCAGGAAGATCCTTCATGATTTTTCTCCGCTGGCGGCACGCTTCCGCTCGCTGAACTCCGCTAACGATTTGCCGTCACAAAGCGCGCGTATCTCCTTGCCATCTCCCACTGTCCCGATGGAATACGCGGCATTATCGGAGAGTTTTGTCACTTCCCCATTGACCAGGCATTGTCCCGTCGGCGGTTTGAGATTCCTGGCATCGACAATATAATCCGTCAAGGCAGTCAAATCACCGGATACCGGCGTAACGCCCTTCTCGATGGTGTAAACACCGATTGCTGTCTCAATCGTCGAAAGGTCTGCCTGGATCTTCGCTGTATTGGCCTTGGCCACGGCCGAATTGAATTTCGGCACGGCAATGGCCGCCAGCACTGCGACAATCCCTACGGCAATCAGCATACCCAGCAAAGAGAATCCCGCTTCTTTTACCTTGTGTTGTGGCATCAAAAAAACCTCCTCCACATTCAGAACACAATCCTCACACTTCAGGGCCTTGTAGTGTGTATTCTACACACAGTGGACTATCTCCTGCCTATCTATAATAAAATTTTAAT
>ENA-OQBJ01000612-OQBJ01000612.1-human-gut-metagenome-genome-assembly--contig:-NODE-612-length-18062-cov-2.772066_pt1 | contig 18062 bp, 27 predicted proteins | sample MGYA00242743_ERZ504545 | MGnify/ENA primary metagenome ERZ504545 (study PRJEB26092, sample SAMD00036252) | human gut metagenome | host: Homo sapiens | study: EMG produced TPA metagenomics assembly of...
AAAAGAAGTTGGACACTACAAAGCTGTGGTTAAACTTCACAAGGAAGTTTCTGTAGAAATTCCTTTCGAAGTAGTTGCAGAAGAAGCTTAATTTGTATCTGTAAATACTTTAATAAATCCCCCGAATGGACAATGATCTGTTCGGGGTTTTTTATTTGTATGGAATTGGAGAAATTGATCATAGTGACGACTGTGGCTTCGAGTCTTCTTTCTTTTAGTCTGTAAAAGTTTAGTAGTGAATGGAGGTATGATGTGAAAAAAAGTGGAGTGAAGAATGGGGGCTGTTGCTTGAATAAGATAAATCTGGGGATAAAATATGTTTGTATGAGTGAGGAATAAGTGTGTGAATAAAAATATAAGATAGGGTATTAGTAGTTAGCAAAAGGGTATAAAAAAGTCTGTAGGCTGAGCTTACAGACTTTTCAATTCTCTCTGATGTTCGAGATTATTCAGCTACTACTGCTGAGTCAGCGCTGACTGCAGCTGAATCGCAAGCTACTGCTGCTGAATCAACAACCGGAGCTGCTTCTTCAACTACTGCTACTGAATCTGAATCAGATGCAACTTCACTGTTAGCTGCTTTGTTTCCGCAAGAAGCGAAAGAAACTGCAGCAAATGCTACGAACAAGAATACTAATTTTTTCATTTTCTTTGCTTTTTAATCTGTAATACTTATGTTGTTTTCTTAAAACGTTGCAAAGATATTAGACTTTTTCAATACGTTGTTCTCTTTTTAGTCACTTTTTTCAAAAAAAATATGTTTTATAACCTGTTTGCTTGAATTATAATATGTTGCAAAACATAATTTTTTTCTTCGTATTCTGAGAAATTTCTTAAAAGATGAAGAAATATGTATAGAAGCAGTGAATAGAGGTTGCAAATTTAGAAACCCGTTTCAGAAATCGTGAATAATGTGTACCTTTGCAAACTTCTAAAATTGTAAAGAGATATGATTGATACAACTATTTTTCAGGATAAAGTAGCTGTTTATTATACGTTGGGCTGTAAGCTTAATTTTGCAGAAACCTCTTCTATCGGAAAAACGTTAAAGGAAGCAGGAGTTCGGACAGCCAGAAAAGGTGAAAAAGCAGATATTTGTGTGATTAATACCTGTTCGGTGACAGAAATGGCAGATAAAAAATGTCGGCAAGCCATTCATCGTCTTTCTCGTCAGCATCCTGATGCATTTATTGTGGTAACAGGCTGCTATGCTCAGCTGAAACCTGGCAGGTGGCTGATATAGAAGGAGTGGATTTGGTATTAGGAGCAGAACAGAAGGGTGAGTTGATGAATTATTTAGGCAACTTGCAGAAACATACGCATGGAGAGGCTGTAGTTACTGCTACCAAAGATATTCGTACTTTTTCTCCTTCTTGTTCTCGTGGGGATCGTACCCGTTATTTCCTGAAGGTACAGGATGGATGTGATTATTTCTGCTCTTACTGTACCATTCCATTTGCACGAGGAAGAAGCCGTAATGGAAAGATAGAAGATTTGGTGGCACAAGCTCGCCAGGCAGCAGCTGAAGGAGGAAAAGAAATTGTGCTGACCGGAGTGAATATCGGTGATTTTGGAAAGTCAACGGGTGAAACCTTCTTTGATTTAGTGAAGGCTTTAGATGAAGTAGAAGGCATTGAGCGTTACCGTATTTCTTCTATCGAACCCAATCTTCTGACGGATGAAATCATTGAATATGTAGTTCAATCCCGTCGTTTCATGCCTCATTTCCATATTCCTTTGCAATCCGGATGCGATGAGGTGCTGAAGTTGATGCGCCGTCGTTATGATACGGCTTTGTTTGCAGCCAAGATTGCAAAGATAAAGTCTCTGATGCCTGATGCTTTTATTGGAGTAGATGTCATCGTGGGTACTCGCGGAGAGACTCCTGAATATTTTGAAAAAGCTTATGAGTTTATTAAGGGGTTGGATGTAACTCAGCTGCATGTGTTCAGTTACTCAGAACGTCCGGGAACTCAGGCTTTGAAAATTGATTATGTGGTTCCTGCTCAGGAAAAGCATGCCAGAAGCCAGCGTTTACTGGAGCTTTCAGGTGAAAAGACGAAAGCTTTCTATGCCCGTCATATTGGTGCAGAAGCAGAAGTGCTGATGGAGAAATCTAAAGCAGGTACACCCATGCACGGTTTTACGAAAAACTACATTCGGGTGGAACTGGCGCACGATGAAAAACTGGATAACCATCTGGTAAAAGTGCGTTTGGGTGATTTTAATGAAGACGGAACGTCGCTTAAAGGAACTATTTTATGATAAAGACAGCTGTAGTCATCTTAAACTGGAATGGGGAAGCCATGCTTCGCCAGTTCTTGCCCTCAGTGATTGCTTGTTCGCGTTTGGAGGGAACGGAAATTTATGTAGCCGACAATGCTTCCACGGATGCTTCGTGTGAGGTGGTAGAAAAAGAATTTCCTTCTGTCCATCTGATACGCCTGGACAAGAATTATGGTTTTGCCGATGGCTACAACTATGCTTTGCAGAAAATAGATGCGGAATACGTTGTCCTGCTCAACAGTGATGTAGAAGTGACGGAAGGATGCTTCAGCCAATGGTCGATTATTTGGATACTCATCCGGAGACTGTGGCCTGTCAGCCCAAAATTCGTGCGTATCGTCACCGGAACCTGTTTGAATATGCCGGAGCAAGTGGAGGCTTTATTGACCGTTATGGTTATCCTTTCTGTCGTGGACGCGTTTTTGAGAGTGTAGAGGAAGACAAAGGGCAGTATGACGAGGTGATTCCTGTGCTCTGGGCTACGGGGGCAGCTTTGATGATTCGTCTGGACGTATATCGGAATGTGGGGGGACTGGACGGACGTTTCTTTGCACACATGGAAGAAATAGACTTGTGCTGGCGTTTACGCAGTCGAGACTATCAGCTTGTCTGTATTCCTTCAAGTACGGTATATCATGTGGGAGGGGCTACCTTGAAAAAGGAAAATCCCCGTAAAACTTTCCTGAATTTCCGAAACAATTTGCTGATGCTGTATAAGAACCTGCCGGAAGAAGAATTAAAGCCTGTGATGCGTGTCCGTACTTTCCTGGATTATTGTGCCGCTGCAGTCTGGGTTTTGAAAGGAGATTTTGCCAATGCCAAAGCTGTGTGGAATGCCCGTCGGGAGTTCTTCCGGATTCGCAGCCAGTTTACTGCCGACCGTCAACAAAACCTGGCCCATACAGTATTGAAGACCATTCCCGAACGCTATTCCTTCAGTTTGGTGTGGCAGGTAAAAGTAAAGGGCCGAAAAAACTTTTCAGCCCTTTCACATTAAAGTTTCTTGAGTTCCTGATACAAACGTTGCACCGGAAGGCCCATGACATTGAAATAGGAGCCTTCCAGTCGGGAAACTCCCACAAAGCCAATCCATTCTTGTACTCCGTATGCCCCAGCTTTGTCCAGTGGGCGAATTTTTCTACATAAAATTCAATTTCATCCTCTGTCAGTACGTCGAATGTCACTTGAGTTGTAGCCGAAAACGTACGTTGCAGGCCACAGGTCATCAGACATACTCCGGTAATTACCTGGTGTGTTTTGCCGGAAAGTTCCCGTAACATTTCTTTGGCTTCTTCCTGTGTCCGGGGCTTTCCCAATACCTTTTCGTTGATGCACACCACCGTGTCGGCTGTAATGATTAACTCGTCTTCCGCCATGGAGTTACGATAAGCTTTCGCTTTTTCACGTGAGATGTACATTGGAATTTCTTCCCCTTTCAACGTATCAGGATAGCTTTCATCTATATCCGGAAGTACCCTGACCGTATATTCTAAATTCAGTCCGCTCAGCAATTCTCGTCGTCTAGGAGAATTGGAGGCAAGTACGATTTTATAATGCTGTATGTTTTCTAACGGTTTCATCTCTTGCATATTTATTGGTTACCAGCCAAAGGCAGCCTGTCCGGCCATCCATTTTCCCTGTGCTTTTAAAACTTGTTCAATGACGTCGCGTCCGCAGCCATATCCTCCTGTCGGTGAGAAATGTATTTGCTGATGGCCTTGATTTCAGGTGCCGCATCTGCCGGACAACAGGGGAGTCCCACCAACTGCATTACTTCATAATCGGGTATATCGTCTCCCATGTAAAGCACTTCTTCCGGTTTCAGGTTATATTTTTCTAACAGTTCCTTGTATTCACGGGTTTTCACAGCAGCGCCTAAGTACACATCCTTTATACCCAGTCCTTCGTAGCGTTTCCGAACGGCTTCCGTCTTGCCCCCTGTGATAATGGCCACATGCAGTCCGCATTTCACAGCCAGTTGCAACGCATACCCGTCTTTGATATTGACAGAACGCATGGGCTCTCCGTCGGGATGCAAAAAGATTGTTTCGGCGCTCAGTACTCCGTCTACATCGAAAAACAGTGCTTTTATTTGAGTCAAATCGTAATTTATCATATTTGAAAAATTAAATGGTCAATGGTTAGTGATTTCATATAAATGGATGTGTTCGCTCAGTAACCGATAGATTTCTGCAAGCTTAGGTTCTTCTTCCAGCATATTCAGGTGGCGGTTAATTACATTTTCATCGTAACGCCTTGCCGGACCGGTTTGTGCTTCCACCGGGGATAATTCATGTACTTTTCGGGCGGTTTCATCTATCAGTGGTAGCATAGACTCAAAAGGAAGGTGTTGTGCCTGAAGCAAATGCTGGCAAATGGCATACATGTGATTGCTAAAGTTGCAGGCAAAGACAGCTGCTATGTGCAGGTATTTCCGTTGTTCCGAACTGGCATTGTATACTTTCGGGCTAAGACCTCCGGCTATTTCCTGAAGGAGGGACAAATTCTGCGGCGAATTGGCTTCGAGGAAAAACGGCACTTCTTCAAAATTAGCTTCCCGCTGTTTGCTGAAAGTTTGCATGGGGTATGCTACTCCGTAGTTTTTGAATTTTCCCTTCCATACTTCCATTGGCATGCTGCCTGCTGTGTGCAGGTACAGAGCATCCGGATTACAGTGGGCAAGTTGTGAAATGACTGTTTCCAAAACGGCATCTTTTACCGATACGATGTACAAATCAGCGTGTTCGTCTACCTGTTTCAGGCAGGTGGTCCACGCACATCCTAATGTCTGTGCCAAAGCTTGTGCCGATTCCTGTGTCCGGCTGTAAATTTGCGACAAGTGGAATCCCTTTTGTTGCAGAGCTTGAGCCAGATGAGTGGCTACATTGCCTGCTCCTATGCATACAATGGAAAAATCTTTTTTATTCATCATCCGCGTGAAGATAAGAAGTAAAGTAAAACTCCGATGACCAGCAAGGTGGCGGGCAGGAGGAAAGTCGACATCTGTCCCAGCAGAGAGATAACCAGTCCGATATTCTGAATCAGCCAGATACCTAATAAGATGAGTCCTACCGATTTGTCACTTTTGAACCACAGAAAAATAATGGCTGCATACAGCAACATCGTATCTTTTTGCATCACCCACGGCAGTCCGAGGTGACCGAATCCGACCCATTTGTCTATCAGGTAGAGTAGTCCTGTCAGTACAAGAAAAACGGCTGTAGCCCGATAGGTATCTTTGTGTTTGCCCGATGCTGCTGCCATTATTTCCCTCCAAATTTATTGATATGTACTTTTTCCCATTGCAGGTGTGACTCATCAAAAGGTTTGCGTTCCATCCCTTTGTGTCCTACAGCGATGACGGACAGCACTTGCAATTGTAAAGGAAGGTCCAACAGTTCATGGATATATTCGTTGGCCGGTGTGCCGTTGGCGGTAAATCTTTCTCTTACCTGTACCCAGCAACTTCCCAGTCCCAAATCTTCTGCCTGAAGCTGAATCATGATTGACGCAATGGAAGCATCTTCAATCCACACATCGCTGGCGAGCGGGTCGGCAGTCACTACAATCGCCAGTGCAGCATCTTTTACGAATGCCGCTCCCGATTCCTTACAGAAAGATAATTTTTCCAGTGTGTTCTTGTCGTCTACGACGATGAACTGCCAGCAATTGGAGCGTTTGGAAGACGGAGCCATCAGGGCCGCCTTCAGTAATGTGAGCACCTGATCTTGTGTCAGTTCCTCATCCGTAAACTTTCGCATGCTTCGCCGGTTTTTGATTAAATCACTGAAGTTTTCCATAAAAATTTAGTTTGTTTGGACAAATATAAGGCTTCCCCGTTAAATCCTCAATAAAAAAATGTAAATTTGCATTACATGAACATCCGTTTAGCTACATATTATCATGCTAAGGATGTACCCGCCCTTCCGGGTTCAAACATCTTTCATTCTACGGAACTGTTCCATGTATTGGAACAGACAAGGGGAGTTCGTCCGCTTTTGCTGGTAGCCTACGAGGGGAAATCTCCTGTGGGAAAGCTGCTATGCATCACTCGCCGTTCTACCAATTTACTACGTTTTGCCGAAAAGAGTTATGCGTACGGCACAGGTGAATACTTTCCTTCTTCTTATCCGAAAGAACATATTTTTCAGGAACTGCTTTCCTACTTTACGCAGCAGTTCGCAGAGAAATCTTTTCTTTTAGAATTTCGTAATCTGGAAGAACCTTTGTTTGGTTACCGTTATTTCCGGCAAAACGGATATTTCCCGATACGCTGGCTTCGGGTACGCAACTCTTTGCACCATGATTCGTTGGACAAATGGATGAGTATGAGTACTTCCCGCAAGCGGCAAATTCATCAGGGACTGAAGAATGGAGCCGTAATTGATGTGGCACGTACAGAAACAGATGTGCAGGCTTTTTTCAGTATGCTCAAGCATTATTATTCGCCCAAGATTCATCGTTACTTGCCCGACATCGGTTTCTTCACTACTTTGCTGACGCATTCATCCCATTGCGGACGGATTTTTATCATTCGTTATAAAAACAAGATTATCGGAGGTTCGGTCTGTCTGTTTTCCGGAGAAGATGCCTATTTGCTTTTTTCCGGGGGGATGAGAAAAACGTATCCGCTGCAGTTTCCGGGAGTTCTTGCCGTATGGGGAGCCATGCAGTATGCCCGTGAGCATGGATATGCTCATTTTGAATTTATTGAAGCCGGGTTACCTTTTAAGAAATACGGTTTCCGTGACTTTATTCTGCGTTTCGGCGGAAAGCAGATGAGCAGTCGCCGTTGGTTTCATGTGCGTTGGAACTGGCTGAATCGTCTGCTGACAAAAATCTATGTATAGCCCCCTTTCCATACTTCTGTCAATGGATTAAACTCTTTTTAAACAACGGGATTTCTTTGAAAAAATCGTCAAAAAGTTTCTTTTTTCAGCACAATTTTCTTTTCTTTGTCTGTGTGTATATTAAACACGTACTTTAATTTAATACCCATAAAAAACAATTCTATTATGAAAATCTCTCACATTGAACATTTGGGCATTGCGGTCAACAGTATCGAAGAAGCCCTTCCTTATTATGAAAACGTCCTCGGATTGAAATGCTATAACGTAGAAACCGTAGAAGACCAGAAGGTAAAGACTGCGTTTTTGAAATGTGGTGACACAAAAATTGAATTGCTGGAACCAACCGGTCCTGACAGCACAATTGCCAAGTTTATTGAAAATCGCGGCATGGGCGTACATCATGTGGCATTTGCAGTAGAAGACGGAGTAGCCAATGCGCTGGCACAGGCTGAAGGAGCAGGCATTCGTTTGATTGACAAGGCCCCGCGTAAAGGAGCAGAAGGTCTTCACATTGCATTCCTTCACCCGAAATCTACGATGGGCGTATTGACGGAACTTTGTGAAAAATAACCACCGGGAAAAGACCTTATTTAATTATCAAATATAAATACTAATACCATGAGTAACCAACTTGAAAAAGTAAAAGAATTAATAGAGCTTCGCGCACAGGCCCGTCTGGGTGGAGGTGCGAAAGCCATCGAAAAACAACACGATAAAGGTAAGTACACAGCCCGCGAACGTATTTCCATGCTCCTTGACGAAGGCAGCTTTGAAGAAATGGACATGTTCGTACAGCATCGTTGCACAAACTTCGGAATGGACAAGAAGCATTATTTGGGAGACGGCGTCGTAACCGGATACGGAACAATCGAAGGCCGCCTGGTTTATGTTTTTGCCCAGGATTTCACGGTATCTGCCGGTTCCTTGTCTGAAACCATGTCACTGAAAATCTGCAAGGTGATGGATATGGCCATGAAAATGGGAGCTCCCTGTATTGGATTGAATGACTCTGGTGGTGCACGTATTCAGGAAGGTATCAACGCTTTGGCGGGCTATGCAGAGATTTTCCAGCGTAATATTCTGGCTTCGGGAGTTATTCCGCAAATTTCCGGTATTTTCGGCCCATGTGCAGGAGGTGCAGTGTATTCTCCGGCTTTGACAGACTTCACCTTGATGATGGAAGGTACTTCTTACATGTTCCTTACTGGTCCGAAGGTAGTAAAGACTGTGACAGGCGAAGATGTATCACAGGAAGACCTGGGAGGTGCCAGTGTACATTCCACTCGTTCCGGTGTGACTCATTTCACAGCTTCTACAGAAGAAGAAGGGTTGGCATTGATTCGTAAATTGTTGAGCTATATCCCACAGAACAACCTGGAAGAACCGCCTTATGTTGATTGTACCGACCCGATAGACCGCTTGGAAGATTCTTTGAATGAAATCGTACCCGACAGCCCGAATAAGGCTTACGATATGTATGAAGTAATCGGTGCTATTGTCGATAATGGTGAATTCCTTGAAATCCAGCGTGATTTTGCCAAGAATATCATTATCGGTTTTGCACGTTTCAACGGACAGTCAGTGGGTATCGTAGCCAACCAGCCGAAATTCCTGGCCGGTGTGCTCGATTGCAATGCTTCTCGTAAGGCTGCCCGTTTCGTTCGTTTCTGCGATGCCTTCAACATTCCTATCGTATCACTCGTAGACGTTCCGGGATTCTTGCCGGGAACAGGTCAGGAATACAATGCGGTTATTCTGCATGGTGCGAAGTTGCTGTATGCATACGGTGAAGCTACCGTGCCTAAAGTAACAGTAACCCTTCGTAAGTCGTATGGAGGTTCTCACATCGTGATGAGCTGTAAGCAGTTGCGTGGCGATATGAACTATGCATGGCCTACTGCTGAGATTGCGTGATGGGAGGAGCTGGTGCCGTAGAAGTACTGTATGCAAAGGAAGCAAAAGAAGCACCTGATCCGAAAGCCTTTATGGCCGAAAAAGAAGCTGAATATACCAAGCTGTTTGCCAACCCGTATAATGCGGCCAAGTATGGTTACATTGACGATGTGATTGAACCGCGTAACACACGTTTCCGCATTATTCGTGCTTTGCAGCAGTTACAGACTAAGAAGCTGAGCAATCCAGCTAAGAAACACGGTAATATTCCTTTGTAATAGTAACTAAAACTTGACAATGATGATGAAAACACATAAAATCGGAATATTTCTGGCCCTGTTTCTGCTGGTCGGGTTCTCGTCCTGTAAGGAACAGAACACCGCGTCCAAGTTGCTTATCAATGAAGTGTTGATTGATAATGAGAGCAACTTTCAGGATGATTATGGCATCCACAGCGGTTGGGTAGAAATATTCAACAGAGCTTACAGCAGTGCCGACCTGGCCGGATGCTATCTGAGAGTGAGCAGTCAGCCGGGCGATACTTTGTCTTATTTTATTCCCAAGGGAGATGTGCTGACCTTGCTCAAACCGCGTCAGCATGCTCTTTTCTGGGCCGACGGGGCACCAAGAAGAGGAACTTTCCATACCAACTTTGTATTTAGCAAGACACAAGACAACTGGATTGGTTTGTACGACTCTGGTAAAAAATTGCTGGATGAGGTGGTGGTTCCCGCAGGTATGCTTCAGGCCGACCAGTCGTATGCACGCGTTGGCGACGGTACGGTACATGGGAAGTGAAGGGTGGAAGTGAAGACAAATATGTCACTCCGAGCACCAATAACCAGACCATCGAGAGCAATCCGAAGATGGAGAATTTCGAACAGCATGACCCTGTAGGTATCGGTATGGCTATTTCTGCATGAGTGTGGTATTTACCGGACTTATCTTGCTTTACCTGTGCTTTAAATTTGTGGGTAAACTGGCGGTTAAGTTGCGTAAGCGTAACGCCATGAAAGCGCAGAATGTCACCGACAAGCAGGAAGCAAAAGAACGTAAGTTGGGTGAAGCTCCGGGTGAAGTGATTGCTGCCATCTCTATGGCTTTGCACGAAGCACAGGGAGCCGACCACGATGTGGAAGAAACCATCCTGACCATCAGTCGGGTAAAACGAAGCTATTCACCGTGGAGTTCTAAGATTTATACATTGCGTGAAACTCCTCATAAGAAATAACCTCTAAAGCATAACGAAAACCATGAAAGAATACAGATATAAAATTAACGGAAATCTTTATAAGGTGACCGTGGGAGACATAGAAGACAATAATGTACATGTAGAAGTAAACGGAACGGCGTATACCGTGGAACTGGAAAAGAAAGCCGGTCCGAAAATCAAACCGGTAGTTCGTACGGCAGCTACTACGCCGGCAGCTCCTCCTCCAGCAGTGAGCCGTCCGGTTGTGGCAGGCAGCAAGTCGGGTATCAAGTCTCCGCTTCCGGGTGTTATTCTGGAAATCAAGGTGAAAGAAGGAGATACCGTGAAACGCGGACAGACATTGCTCGTGCTCGAAGCCATGAAGATGGAAAACGACATCAAGGCCGACCGTGACGGTAAGGTAACCGCCATCAAGGTGAGCAAGGGAGAATCAATACTCGAAGGTACAGACCTTATAATCATTGAATAATTATGGGAGAATTTGCTAGTTTTTTACAGAATAACCTGGCCGATTTCTGGACTATACCGGCTTTCATAACGCCACGCTCCAGCATGTGGTGATGATTCTGGTCGGTATATTCTTCATCTATCTGGCCGTGGCAAAAGAATTTGAGCCGATGTTGCTGATTCCTATCGGCTTCGGTATCTTGATTGGTAACATTCCCTTCAATATGGAGGCCGGATTGAAAGTCGGGCTTTATGAGGAGGGTTCCGTATTGAACATTTTGTACCAGGGAGTCACGTCCGGCTGGTATCCGCCCCTTATCTTCTTAGGTATTGGTGCCATGACCGACTTCTCGGCCCTGATTTCCAATCCGAAGCTGATGCTGATTGGGGCGGCAGCACAGTTTGGTATCTTTGGTGCATACATGATTGCCTTGGCTTGGGGCTTCGACCCGATGCAGGCTGGAGCTATCGGTATCATTGGTGGTGCCGACGGTCCGACCGCTATCTTCCTTTCATCCAAGCTGGCACCTAACCTGATGGGAGCCATTGCCGTGTCGGCCTATTCCTACATGGCCCTTGTACCGGTGATACAGCCGCCTATCATGCGTTTGCTCACTACCAAGAAGGAAAGACTGATTCGCATGAAAGCACCTCGTGCCGTGTCACACACAGAAAAGGTGATGTTCCCAATCGTAGGTTTGTTGTTGACCTGCTTCCTGGTTCCTTCCGGTTTGCCTTTGTTAGGTATGCTGTTCTTCGGTAACCTGTTGAAGGAAAGTGGTGTAACACGTCGTCTGGCTGAAACAGCCCGTGGTCCGCTGATTGACACCATTACCATTTTGTTAGGACTTACTGTAGGAGCTTCTACTCAGGCTTCTGAGTTCCTGACTGTGGATTCTCTGAAAATCTTCGGATTGGGTGCTTTGTCATTCGTTATCGCTACAGCTTCAGGTGTGATTTTCGTGAAGATTTTCAACCTGATTCTTCCGAAAGGTGATAAGATTAATCCGCTTATCGGTAATGCCGGTGTATCTGCTGTGCCCGACTCAGCCGTATTTCTCAGGTAGTAGGTTTGGAATATGATCCAAGCAACTACTTGTTGATGCACGCCATGGGTCCGAACGTAGCAGGTGTAATCGGTTCGGCAGTCGCTGCCGGTATCTTGCTGGGATTCCTGATTTAAAAGATTACGATATCAGAACAGGGGGATGCATTTCACACATAATGCATCCCCCTGTTGTTTTGGTATAGCTCAGTTGAAGCAATGTCTTTTGACTTGTTCATTTTCTACAAGGCGTTTCTATAAAAATATCTTGACACGTTCGTGCCGAGACCTTGACACGTTGCTGATGAGAGCTCGTCACGTTCGTGTCGAGGTATTGTCACGTTCGTGCCGAGGTAAAATGGAAGTCTGTTCTTAGATAAAGTTATAGAATGTTTTTATCTAGCTTAATACTTTTTTCTATGTTCCATTCTGGTGTTTTCCGTTACTTTAAGTATTATTGTAGGGAACGTATCTGTCTTGGCTGATTATTGCTACATACTATTTTGAAAAGAAACCCGTCATTGATGTTAATTCTCAATGGCGGGTTTTTGCTATTGTGGTTTTATGCTAATTCCACAATATAATATAGTTTTATTGGTTAAGTAAACTGTCCGGGTTTTCAACATGGATTTCTGTTTCTGGAGTTTTAAGCTGAATAGCGTCCCAAGTCTTCCATATAGGAGATACAATATATTGTGGCTCTTGCATCTTGCCAAGTAATGCGGTAGCTTTTTTTACTTCGGCGTTTGTCTTGTCGAACAGCTCCTGCATGGTGATGTCTCCGTGTGAGTCCTTGATAGTCTTTAGCAAGTAATAGGTGTAATAGCCTTGCTTCTTATCATGGTATACACTTGAAGTCTGGTCACCGCTACTGGATGAAAAACTGATAGTATTGCCTTGTGGCATGCCTAATTTAGGAACTACACGTACACCCTTTTGGGCGATAAGTGGGGCAGCACTCTTATATCCACCGCTGAAACAAGCGTCCAAGAATACATAAGCTCCTTTAACAGGATATGTGGCAAGTTTCTGATATAAGTCGGCTAGAGATATACCTAGGTGGATGTTTTTTCCGGTAATATCGACAGGAAGAAGATAAGCTTGCTTGGTAGCTTCATCATTATTTCCGTGTCCGGAGTAGTAGAAGAATAGTTCTGCATCCGGATCAGTGCTGCCATATTCAGTAGCCAGTCTAGCTGCTCATGCATCATACCGGCTGTTGCATTAGGAGTCACTTTAATTTGACTTGCCGGTATTCCGAAAGTTCGTACACAATACTCTCTGAATATCATTGCGTCATTTACCGCGTATGGTACATTGATTTCGGCATTTGCTCCAGTCATACTGTAATCTTCATTTTCAATGATAAGTGCGTATCTGTGGTTGTTGACTGCACCTTCTGGGATACCCTCAAGCAGTTCACTCTTAAATGACAATTAAAAATCCTGTAGGTTGACTTTCCGGTTTGCCAGTTTACCGTTGGTTTTAATAGAATTTGCGGCAGTAAGATATTCACCCACTTTTACTTTGTAAGCTTCGTTGATGAGTGAAGACTGAGTTTCTTCTACAGCTGTCAGCATAACGGCTACAGAATCTTCTGCAAATCGTTTGTTTACCAGGAAACCGTAATCCAATGTGGCAACTTCACCAGGAGCGATACTGTCAATCAGCATTTCCGGAGAGTCTGTTGTATACACATTCTTAGGCAGTGTGAAGTTGACCTTTACATTGCGTGCCGTTTTAGTACCGAAGTTCTGAAGTGCAATGGTCAGTTTACCATTAGAAGCCAATGTAATAGATGAACCGTTTGATGCGAAGAACTGATGGTCGGCAATTTTCAGTCTTGGCATAGCATATTGGGGTCAATGGTCAGAATTCTGTCAATGGTATTCAGCAGTTTGGGCATATTGTTGGTTGCAATATGAACATTTACCAGGTTATACAGAAAGTCGAGCGAAACAGGGTATTTGCTGATCGCTTTTTCCAGAATATTCTCTTGTTCGGCATAATTCTTCTGACTCATGTAAATCATGTTCAGATATACAAAGCAGTCCTTTTCTTGTGTGCTGTCACCTGATTCCAAATAAATATTGAAATATCTTTTGGCAACATCAAGTTTTTTCATGTTAAAAGCAGATACAGCTGCAAAATAGACTACAGAGTTATACCGGTCGTCCTTAGGTAGCAATTCGCTTCTAAACATAGGCATGTATCGGATGTCGATATATGCTGATGCGAAGTCGAGGGCCTTGAATGTTTCCTTTTGTTCGTAATAGTACAATGCGGCATTTAGAAGATACGGATACATGGAACGTAATCTGTTTTTAGTTCCATTGATGTAACCTTCCAACAGGTAGGTATACATGCTGTTTGCATTGGCTCCTTTGTCTCTTTCGCTTTCGAAAAGCACATATTGCTGGTTTGCTCTTTTGTAAGCACTGCCTGCGTCTTGCGCTTGTACACTTAAAAGAGAAAAGAGGGCTATTGTGTATAAAAATAGAATTTTTCTCATCGCTTAATAAAGTTAAAAACAGAAGAACCGGAAAAAGCTTTCAGTTCTTCTGTCGTTTATATGATGGTAGTTATAGTCTTTCCCCTAATTATTTTGTAGCAGGAAATGCATCTACAATAACAAATTCAATGTTGATTTTTCTATATTCACCACCACGTTCTTTTGCTACCTCTACGTGATATTCAAATTCGTTGTTTGTGTTTTTTAGAGTCGTAATGTTATTCTTTACATAGTCCATTACGCCTGCAGCTCTCAGCAAAGCCAGCTGTTTATTTTGGGTAATTCCGCTTTCCTTTGTTACCGTAATATTGTCGAGGTTTCCATCTTTGTAGTACGGTTCATCAACAAATTCGCCATATTGTCCTTTATAGGCAATTTTGCTTCTGATAGACTAGCGTCAGCTGAACCTGTAATTACAATCTTCACCTGTTTGTTTTCACCCAGATATGAAGCAAATTCTCCTTCAAATGCATTCTTGATGATTTTCATCAAAGACATTGCAGCATTTGAACTTTGGATATCATATCCACCAGAAGGGAAGTCTTTTTTTGCAGAGAACTCTTTGTTGATTACTTTCATACTGATAACCCACTTTGTAATTTAAGATTTTCTCTCCATTGGCATTTTACGTCAGGAATAACTTTCTTGTCTTGACATTAATCTGTGTATTGTCGGTGATGAGCTGATCTTGTTTGTTCTGTTCAACGACATCTTTCTTGATAGCTTCCAGTTTAGCTTCTTCCTGGCTGGCTTGCTGCATAATTTCAAGAGGTACAAAGTTGCTGTCATCCTGAATACTTGTCATTTTCTTTCTTCCTCTCATTGTACTATAGTTGATTATATAAGTTTTTGCAGCCCATTTTTGAAAATGGCAAATTGGGCTGCAAATTGGCTGCAAAAATCACTTTTTTTAGTGCTTAATTAAGTGGCAATTGTTCTGCTTTGGGCTTGACTGTAATAGCCTTTGGAGGAACCATATTTCAGGTTGTTATAGTATCATTTTTCTTCTTACTTGATAAGACAAGATAACCAAAGAGAAGGCTATTAGAATATCCCTAAACTATGAATTACGGCAAATAAAAAAACTCCTGTAATCACATGGACTACAGGAGTTTATTTATATAATGTAACTTTAATTACTTAGCCAAAGCCTGAGCTACGTCTACCGCACAAGCCACTGTACATCCTACCATCGGGTTGTTACCGATACCCAGGAATCCCATCATTTCTACGTGAGCAGGAACTGATGAAGAACCAGCGAACTGAGCATCTGAGTGCATACGACCCATTGTGTCCGTCATACCGTAAGAAGCAGGACCAGCAGCCATGTTATCCGGGTGAAGTGTACGACCTGTACCACCACCTGAAGCTACTGAGAAGTAAGGTTTACCTGCAAGAACACGTTCTTTCTTGTAAGTACCTGCAACCGGGTGCTGGAAACGAGTCGGGTTAGTAGAGTTACCTGTGATAGATACGTCTACACCTTCTTTCCACATGATAGCTACACCTTCGCGAACGTCGTCAGCTCCGTAGCATTTTACTTTTGCACGAGGACCATCTGAGTAAGCGATTTCTTTCACAACTTTCAGTTCGCCAGTGTAGTAGTCAAACTGAGTCTGAACGTATGTAAATCCGTTGATACGAGAGATGATCTGTGCAGCGTCTTTACCCAGACCGTTCAAGATACAACGCAAAGGTTCTTTACGTACTTTGTCTGCTTTAGCAGCGATTTTGATAGCACCTTCAGCGGCTGCGAATGATTCGTGACCTGCCAAGAATGCGAAACACTTAGTTTCTTCGCGCAGCAACATTGCAGCCAAGTTACCGTGACCCAAACCTACTTTACGGTCATCAGCAACTGAACCCGGAATACAGAATGACTGCAAACCGATACCGATTGCTTCAGCAGCTTCAGCAGCGTTTTTGCAACCTTTCTTAAGAGCGATGGCGCAACCTACTACGTAAGCCCATTTTGCATTTTCGAAGCAGATAGGCTGAGTTTCTTCACAAGTTTTATAAGGATCAAGACCATACTGTTCGCAGATAGCGTTAGCTTCTTCGATGTCTTTGATACCGTTAGCGTTCAAAGCAGCAAGAATCTGTTTGATACGACGGTCCTGGCTTTCAAATTTTACTTCTCTAATCATAATGTTCTTTCCTCCTTATATTATTCGTGACGTGGGTCAATATGTTTAACTGCACCTTGTTCTGCTGTGAAGCGTCCGTAAGTACCAGTTACTTTCTTCAAAGCTTCGTTTGCGTCAGTGCCTTTCTTGATCTCATCCATGAACTTGCCCAGGTGAACGAATTCGTATCCGCAGATTTCGTCGTTCTTGTCAAGAGCGATAGTTTTGATATAGCCTTCAGCCATTTCCAGGTAACGAGGACCTTTTGCCAAAGTACCGTACAGAGTACCTACCTGGCTACGCAGACCTTTACCCAAGTCTTCCAGACCAGCACCGATCATCAGACCGCCTTCAGAGAAAGCTGACTGAGTACGTCCGTACACAATCTGCAAGAACAATTCACGCATAGCTGTATTGATAGCGTCGCACACCAAGTCAGTGTTCAATGCTTCCAAGATGGTTTTTCCTGGCAGGATTTCAGATGCCATGGCAGCTGAGTGAGTCATACCAGAGCAACCGATTGTTTCAACCAATGCTTCCTGGATAACACCTTCTTTTACGTTCAGTGTCAACTTGCAGGCACCCTGCTGAGGAGCACACCAACCAATACCGTGAGTTAAACCAGAGATGTCTTTAATTTCTTTTGATTTAACCCATTTTCCTTCTTCAGGAATTGGAGCTGGACCATGATTAGGTCCTTTTTTTACAACACACATGTGTTCAACTTCGTGTGAATAAGTCATATTCTTTACGTTTTATTGGTAATAAAAAATAGGTATTTCGTAAACCCTGAATTAGGGAATTTCTTCCTTAATCCATTCGCAAAGTTAGTCGTTTTATTTCGTTCTGCAACGGGTGAAACCAAACTTTTTGTTACATTTTAATGATATTTTTTTGGTTTGGGCTGTTTTGCAAACTCCGGTTGACAAAATGTTTTTCATCTTCTGAAAGAAACTTGTATCTTTGCCCTGAATACAGCAAAGATACCCTGTTATGGGTTTGCATAGAGATAGGTAACAATTATTAGGTATAGAATGGAAATGAATCAGATTACGGTTTCGGATGCGGATTTACGCAAGGGGCAGAAGAGGGAATGGATGCTTTTTGAAGTATTTATCGATAAATACCTGGAGGTGACAGGAGGAAAGATTAATGCGGATACCATGCCGTTGCTGAACGGGTATCAGCATACTTTGTTAGGCTATCATTTTTTTCGGGAGGAAGTGATGGAAGGAGGTTTCGTACAGCTTATCCAGAATGGATACGGACCGTATATTTTTGATAATCCGTTTGCCAAAGCGATGCGTATGTTTGGGGCAAAAGAGTTTTCAAAAGTTAATATACGAGGCTAAAAAAATATACGATGCTCATCGTGAGGATTTGGAGAAGGAACGTACGGAAGAGGAATTCATGGCTATGTATGAGCAATATGAAGCTTTTGATGATTTGGAAGAGCAATATATGGAAGAGGAGGAGCAGATCACCGCACAAATAGCAACGTATGTAGACGAGCATTTGGATAGTTTTGCAGAAGTAAAATAATTATGAAAGGTTTATTTGTGTTAAAATAACACTGTTCCCGTGCAGTCTTTTTTTCTTTTCGTATTTATTTTGTGAATTTTAAATTCTAAAAATATTTATTAAACTAAAGATAAGAGTAGAATAGAGTATGAAAAACAGAAATTGGCAG
>ENA-OQBJ01000613-OQBJ01000613.1-human-gut-metagenome-genome-assembly--contig:-NODE-613-length-18041-cov-14.135090_pt1 | contig 18041 bp, 18 predicted proteins | sample MGYA00242743_ERZ504545 | MGnify/ENA primary metagenome ERZ504545 (study PRJEB26092, sample SAMD00036252) | human gut metagenome | host: Homo sapiens | study: EMG produced TPA metagenomics assembly of...
TATATATAATATAAGGTATGGGAGAGGGGAGGATGCAAAAAACAGCTGTTAACTGTTAACCTGTTAACCCTTTGCCCCTTTTGTTAACATAGTTTTCTCCTCCAGAACTCACCGTTTCTCGGTGCAGAAGTCATCGTTTTCTTTTTGGGAATACATCGCTTGCCGGATAGAAATCCTTGCCATTACTTGTTATTTTTTTCTGGCGAAATCAGCCATTTTTGTTTATTGCCAATAAATAAATCTGCGGTTTTTTATTTACTGGCAATAAACAAATCGAATATAAGTTCTATCATCAAAGCTCTTATTGGCCTCTACGATGCCCTTGGTGGCGATAAAGGAACAGATGTTCTGAGGGTCGTTGGCTATCTGCTCTGCCAATGCCGCCTCGCTCGCTGCCAAGGTTGGTTCCAGGAACGGATAGCCATCGCTCGCCAAGACGATCTCGGAGGAAGAAGATGGAATTGTATCTGATGCAGAAGCGGAGTCAGAGCAAGGAACTGAATCTGATGCTGGAACAGAATCCTGAACAGAACTAGAAGCTGAAACAGAGACAACCTTCACTCCCTCCCGATAGATAGGAAATCCATCAATAACCGTATAGGTCTGGTTCTGCCCCGAAAGCATCGCCTTGATAAGCAATGGCTCTATCTGCTTTCTAGCCTCAGCAGGCGAAAGGCCCTGCTCCATCAGTTCTACCCTCTTTCTGGCAATCTCCTGCTCATAAGGCTTGCCGTTCTCATAAAGCTTTCCATCGATGATTGCCTGGCAATCGCCCACCATCCATACTTCATTCCTTGTCCGGCTATAAAGGATAGCCGAGGCGGTAAGCCGCTCTTCCGGATGCTCCTTCAACCGCTCTTCCACCCCAAGCTTTTCATACACCTTATTATATATATACGCCGTTACGCCCTGACAGAAATCATCTACCGAGGCATCCGCCTTCAGTTCCTCCCAGATATACTCCGAGATAAGCATCATGGCATATCTTCCGTTCTTCATATCAGGATTGAGATGCTTCGGCGTCTTGCTCGTACTGCCATCAATCACAGCGATGAAATCATCGGTAACTACCATTCCATCCTCACAAGCCTCAGGGCTCTTCTTTCCTATGATACTGCTTTCTATAATCTTCATAAAATCTACTTATCTATCCGGTTATATATCTGAAAAAAGGCTACCCATCCAGGTAACCTTTTTACTCGTTTATTTATCTCTTAAGCCTTCACCTTCTTTAATCTGATAACCAGCTGTATGAAACTTGGAATCATGATGCAGAGAGAGAAACCTACGGCATAATACATGGTTTTCTCATCGCCATGGAAGAGGTCGATGAGTTTGCCATCGCTCTGAGGCATGATATTGGACAGGACATACGCCATCGTATTATTCACCCAGTGGAGCAGGATGCCCGGAACAAGACTCTTGGTGCGATAATACATCCAACCCAGGAGTAAGCCCAGCAGGAGGGCATTGACAAACTGCGCTACGTTGGCGTGAACCAGACCGAAGATGGCAGCCGAAATCATGATGGCTACCCAATGGTTCTTCTTGCTCATAAGACCCAGCAGAGTGCGGAGAACGGCTCCACGGAACACAACCTCCTCAGCAAAAGGCGCCAGAACGCCGATAGCCACATAGCCCCAAGGCTCCTTCATGAGCGATGCGAATATCTGCTCGGTATTTTCGTCCATCTCGATGCCTATCTGCTCATATATGAACCCCAGAGGAATGATGGTTCCCAGGGTGAACAATGCCACCCAGAGAAGCGTTGCCCAAGGCTTGGAAAGCAGATAATCGCGGGTCAGCGGTGTCCACTTCGTCTTCAGGAAGATGACGAGGGTGATAACGTTGCTGAACGCTGAGGTAAGCGCCGTCAGGATAGGATTGCTGCCCGAACTGATAGCCAGGAGCGTTGCCTGGTAACCTTCGCCCTTAATGCCCGCCCAGATTCCTACGCCAGCATACATCACGATAATCTGTACTACTATAAATATAATCAGGTAGAGGACGATATCCGTCAAACCTCTCTTTAAATTAATCTTTGCCATTGCTTTTACTGTTTATAATTAATCGTTTATAGTTAATAGCATTCTCGCTATCATTCCGCTTCTTTTTCAAAGAGATCCAGCACGGTCTGCTCATCCTCTTTCAGCTGCGCCGCCAACTCCTCGGGACTGTCAAACTTCTGTTCGCCCCTTATTCTCTTCACGAAGCTTACGAGCAAGAGCTGGTCATAAATATCCCCGTCGAAATTGAAGATGTGCGTCTCTAGCGTCAGTTGTCTGCCATTGAAGGTTGGGCGATTGCCCACATTCATCATTCCCCGTTTCCATACCACCGTATTCTCCAGTCTTACCCTTACGGCATAGACACCAGGGGCAGGAATCAGCTGTCCGAAGTGAGAGATGTCGAGATTGGCAGTAGGGAAACCGAGCTTTCTGCCTTCATGGAATCCATTCACCACCTTTCCGATGAGGGTGTAAGGGAAACCGAGGCACCGGGCTGCCATCTCCACTTCTCCCTCTTTCAGGAATGAGCGGATGACGGAAGAAGAGATGTTGATGCCGTCTATCTGGAAGGCTTCGTTCCTGATTACCTCGATGCCCATCTCCTTGCCGTAGCGCACGTAATCTTCGAAAGTCTCCTCGCGATTGTGACCGAAGCGATGGTCGTAGCCGATGAAGAGTTTCCTTACGTTGAGATGGTCGTGGAGCACCTGCTGCATAAACTCTCTTGCCGACATCGCAGCCATCGCCTTGTCGAAATGCAGCACCACAGCATTATCCACTTCCGTCTTCGAAAGCAGCAGCAGCTTGGAATCAAGCGTACTCAGCATCTCTGGCTGATAATCTGCCTGCAATACCTTGCGGGGATGCGCATCAAAGGTGATGACGGTGGATTGCAAGCCATCCTTTCGTGCCGTCTCTACGAGATGATGAATCAGGAACTGATGTCCCCGATGCACCCCATCGAAGAAACCAATCGTTGCCACACAAGGCTGCAACTGCACGGTATCGTTATAATATATTGTATTCATACTGTCTTTATCATTCATATCAGAAGAAGAACTCCGATGGATTATCTTCTCTTTGCTATCATTCTCTTAAAAGTTCTCCACAGCTCGCCCGCCCAAAGTACAACGGAGGTTGAGCCGATGATGAGCAGCCACTCGTGGAGCGACAATGGTGTGGTGCGGAACATTTCGCCACCAAAGGTTACGATAATCCACTGACCCACCAATACCAGTACAAGCACCAGAATCATTCCCTTATCCTTCAGGAAATGGCGGAAGGCGGTGTGATGACTCATCAGCGCCTTAGCATTGAAGAGGTTCCAGAACTGTATCATCACGAAGGTGGTGAAGAACATGGTCAGTTCATGCACATCTACTCCACCCTTGCCTCTGCGCTCGCAGTAAACCAGCAGGGCAAACATCACGAGGAAGAAGACGATGCCGCAGAACAGAATGCCGAAACCGATGCTCTTGTTGATGATGAAATCGGATGCCTTGCGTGGTTTATCCTTCATCACCTCGTGAGATGGAGGCAATGAGGCAAGTGCCAAGGCTGCGAAGGTATCCATGATAAGGTTCACCCAGAGAATCTGAGTAACCGTCAGAGGCATCTCAGTTCCGATAACTGAGCCGCCAAGCACCAGCAGGAGGGCTGCCACGTTTACTACCAACTGGAAGAAGAGGAAGCGCTGCAGGTTGCGATAGAGCGAGCGTCCCCACATCACGGCGTTGGCGATAGACTTGAAGGAATCATCGAGCAGGGTCATATCCGAAGCCTCCTTAGCTACGGAAGTTCCCGAACCCAGCGACAAACCCACGTGAGCATAGTGAAGCGCCGGAGCATCGTTGGTACCGTCGCCTGTTACTGCAACCACCTCGCCACGCTTCTGGAGCATGGCCACCAGTCGCTGCTTATCGGTAGGACGGGCACGGCTCATCACACGGATATCCTTTGCCCGTTCGTAAGCCTCTTCATCAGAAAGAGCCTCCCACTGTTCGCCCGTAATCATCTGCTGGTCGAGCGAAGTCAGAGAGCCATCTGCTCCGATATTCTCAGGTTCATCTTCGAAGACACCTATCTGCTTGCCTATCTCCAAGGCGGTGGCAGCCGTATCACCCGTAACCACCTTCACCTCGATACCCGCATGGCGGCACTCCTGCACGGCAGCAGGAACATCCGGACGGATAGGATCGGCAATGGCTGCAATGGCCTGCAACTGAAGGTCGTTGGCATCGAGAAGTGCTACCACTTCGGCAGTAGAGGTTCTGGAAGTTCTCATGATAGAAGCTTCTATCTTCTTATAGGCGAACGCAGGGTTCTCATAGCCTTATGCTGCCACTCATCGAGTTCTTCGACTGACTGTCTCTGCATTCTATCTTCGATGATGCATTTCTTCATCACGATTTCAGGCGCACCCTTCACGAAGAGATAGGTCTCGCCATCAACTTCTGCCAAGGTTGCCATCATCTTTCTCTCGGTAGAAAAAGGCAACTGCTTGAGCACATTCACCTGCTTGCGGAGTTCTTCATAATCCTTGCCCTGGGCATCGAGCCAGAGCAGAAGAGCCGACTCGGTAGGGTTTCCGATAGGTTTGCCGTCATTCAACTCGGCTGTAGAGTTGAGGGCAATGGCAGTATCGAGCAGCGCCTCATCGCCCTGCTTGAGTTCCAGGGCACTCACCTGCATCTTGTTTTGGGTAAGCGTACCGGTTTTATCGGTACAGATCATGGTAACGGCACCCATGGTTTCACAGGCATGGAGCTTGCGCACCAGATTGTTCGACTTCAGCATTCTTCGCATGTTGAGTGCCAGAGAAAGGGTAATCGCCATCGGCAATCCCTCCGGCACCGCCATCACAATCAGGGTAACAGCCATCATGAAGTATTTCAGCACGATTTCTGCCATATAGAAATAATCCTTGCCGCCCCATGCCGGATTGGTGAGGATATCGTGAATCAGAAAAATAAAGAAGGCTGCCACAGATACTACAGAGCCTACCTTGGAAATCATCTTAGCCAACTTGTCGAGCTGCATGTGAAGCGGTGTCTCCACCGAAGTCTGCTCGGTAGATTTCTTCGCCACCTTACCAATCTCGGTAGCATCGCCCACGGCAGTAACCACGAACTCGCCCCTGCCATTCATCACCATGGTAGAACGGAGGATGATGTTGCGAGGATAGGCACCATCGCCACCGCCTTCCAGAGATTTCTCGGTAACGGGTTCGCCCGTAAGGGTAGATTCATTAATCTGCAGGTCGTTGCAGACGATGAGTTCGCCATCGGCAGGCACCTCGTCGCCCACTTCCACGAGCACTACATCTCCCACCACCACATCGTGGCGTGGAATCTCCATCACCTTACCATTGCGGCGCACCTTAACCGGCTGCTCTTCGCTGAGCGCCGTGAGCAGATTAAACTTCTTGGCTGCATCGCGCTCAAAGTAGAAGCCCACGGTAGTAGCAAGGAAAACTGCCACGAAGATACCGATGGTCTCCATGAAATTCTTTTCGATAAAAGCAAGGATGAGGGATACGAAAGCCGCCACAAGAAGTATCTGGATAATCGGGTCGCGATATTTATCCAAATACAGTTTCCATAATGAAGTACGTTGAGGAGGGGTGAGCACGTTCTTGCCATGCTGTTCCCTACTCTGTTTAACTTGTTCATCGGTAAGACCGATTCTTTTATTTTTGTCTATGTCCATTTCTGAATAGAAATACTTTTTCTTTTTTGTACGATTAATAAGTACATACGCACGGGTGCGCACATAAATTTGGTGCAAAGATACGGTATTTTTCTGATTCTAAGAAAATTTTTAAGATTTTATTTGGTTATTTGCCCAAAATCTAGTATCTTTGCACTCGAATTTGATAAAAATTCAACGGACTTGTAGCTCAGTTGGTTAGAGCAACAGACTCATAATCTGGAGGTCCTAGGTTCAAGCCCTAGCTGGTCCACGCTTCTATTACAGCGACTTACGAGCAATCGTGGGCCGCTGTTTTTCTTTTTTCACAAAACGTATCCGACAGAAAAAAAGAGGGCAACTGGAGCTTTTGCAACCAAGTTGCAGAAACCTTTTCGTAATTTTGCAACCGAAATAGAAAAAGGAACTGAATGTTCCTGGTTATATAGAACTAAAAGTATTGCAAAATTATGGAAGAAATGAAACATTCTCACGAACATCATCATGAATGCCATTGTGAAAATTCTCACGAACATCATCATGAGCACAATCATGACTGCTCATGCGGCACAGAAGGACATGAGCACCAGGGGTGCGGTTGCCACCACCATCATCACCATAAAGAAGGCGGTTTGAAATCCAAACTCTTTCTGATAGGAGCAACCATCATCCTCCTGATTATCGCTGTTTTCATCGAAAAGGAATACAGTCTGGCTACCTGGCAGTTACTCCTCGTCTATCTCATTCCTTATTTATTGATAGGACATGAGACGCTGGGCGAAGCTGCAGAAGGTATTGCCAAGGGCGATATGTTTAACGAAAACTTTCTGATGGCTATTGCAACCATCGGAGCACTTTGCATCGGATTCTTCCCAGGATCAGATACAGAATTCCCGGAGCAGTCTTTGTGATGCTCTTCTTTCAGGTGGGCGAACTCTTCGAAGGATATGCGGAAGGAAAGAGCCGCGACAGTATTTCGCATCTGATGAATATCCGACCGGATGTAGCGAATGTTGAAAGAAACGGAAAAGTAGAGTCGGTTTCGCCGGAAGACGTCAAGATAGGAGAAACTATCGTAATCCGTCCGGGAGAGAAAGTGCCTCTGGATGGCATTGTAGTTGAGGGAAGCTCAGCCTTGAATACCATTGCCCTGACAGGTGAGAGTATGCCACGGGATTTGAATGAAGGCGATACTATCATGTCCGGTTGCATCAACCTTTCAGGAGTAGTTCGTGTACGCACCACCAAGAGTTTTGGCGAAAGTACCGTATCCAAGATTATCTCTCTGGTAGAGAGTGCAGACAAGAACAAGTCGAAGAGCGAGGCTTTCATCACCCGTTTCGCCCGAGTCTATACTCCTATCGTTGTTTTCGCAGCCATTGCCCTGGCGGTTATTCCTCCATTCCTGGCAGCAACGGGAATCGTTGGCGAAGGAACCTTTGGCGAGAACTTCCCATTATGGCTTAACCGCGCTTGATATTCCTGATAGTTTCCTGTCCTTGCGCCCTGGTCATCAGCGTGCCCCTCACCTTCTTTGGCGGCATCGGCGGAGCATCCCGGAACGGTATTCTCATCAAGGGCAGCAACTATATGGATGCTTTAGCCAAGGTGGGAACCGTTGTGTTCGACAAAACCGGAACTCTAACCCACGGAGAGTTTGCCGTGGCAGCTGTTCATGCAGATGCTTCCTGCCCAGACCATTCATCCCACGATGCAGATAATGTACATATTGGCGAATATTCTGACAAGGAGAAAATCCTGCTTCATCTGGCAGCTCATGCCGAGCATTTCACCACTCATCCTATCGGCGCAGCTGCGTACTGCCTTCCCTCAAGAAGCAACGGATGGCTGCGAGGTGACCGATGTAGAGGAGATTGCAGGACAGGGTATCCGTGCCAAAGTGAACGGAAAGGTGGTTTGCGTGGGCAACAAGAAGATGATGGAAAGCATCGGTGCCCAATGGCACGACTGCAACCAGGTGGGAACCATCATCCACGTCGCCATTGATGGCAAGTATGCGGGACATATTGTGATCAACGACACTCTTAAGGAAGGAAGCGCCCATGCCATCAGAGAGCTGAAAGAACTGGGAGTAGAGAAAACGGTAATGCTGACGGGCGACCGCAGAGAAGTAGGAGAAGATGTTGCCCACAAACTGGGACTGGACGAGTGCCGCGCAGAACTGCTGCCAACCGACAAGGTTTTGCATGTAGAACAACTGCTGAAGACAAAACCGGCAGGCAAGACACTCGCTTATGTAGGCGATGGCATCAACGATGCCCCTGTATTGAAGCGTGCCGATGTGGGCATTGCCATGGGTGGACTGGGTAGCGATGCAGCCATCGAAGCTGCCGATGTAGTACTAATGGATGATGACCCTAGAAAGATTGCCCTTGCCGTAAAGATAGCCAGAAGAACCATTCATATCGCTCACGAGAACGTGATATTTGCCATCGGAATAAAGGTTGCCGTACTGATTCTCGCCACCATTGGTCTCGGCACCATGTGGATGGCTGTCTTTGCCGATGTAGGTGTTACGGTACTGGCTGTATTGAACGCCATGAGAAGTTTGGGTAAAAATCGTCTTTTTTATCGTTAAATACCAAAATAAGTTGTATCTTTGCAACCGAATTGCAATATACAATACTGAATGGTTATGTATAAAAAAGACATTTTGACTATGAATAAGATTATCAAACTCATCTTCGTGCTCTGCTGCTTCTGCGGCATTGCACAGGCTCAGCCTCAACGCCCTAAGCTCGTTGTAGGCATCGTTATCGACCAGATGCGATGGGATTATCTCTATCGCTACTACGCCCGCTACGGCGAAGGCGGATTCAAGAGAATGCTCGGAGAAGGATTCAGCGTAGAAAACTGCAAGATTCCTTACATCCCTTCGGTTACAGCCATCGGCCACTCTTCTATCTGGACCGGTTCCGTTCCTTCCATCCACGGAATTGCAGGAAATAACTTCGTGAAAGATGGAAAGGTAGTGAATTGTACTGCCGACGATACCGTCAACCCGGTAGGTTCTGACAGCAAGGCTGGCAAGATGTCGCCTCGCAATCTGTGGGTAACCACCATCGGCGATGAACTCCGTCTGGCTACCAACAACCGCTCTAAGGTGATTGGTGTAGCTTGAAAGACAGAGCATCCATCCTCCCTGCAGGCCATCACGCCAATGGCGCTTTCTGGTTTGATGACAAGTCGGGCAAGTTCATCACCAGTACTTTCTATATGGATAAGTTGCCTGAGTGGGTGAACAAGTTCAACAAGCAGAAACTCCCAAACAAGTATCTTTCCAAGAAATGGGAGACGCTCTACCCTATCGATTCCTACAAGGAGAGCACCAGCGATGACAACAACTACGAGAATGGAATTGTTGAAGGAGAAAAGGCAGTATTGCCACTCGATCTGCCTACCTTATATAAAAAGCATGGTTATAAGATTCTCCGCAACACCCCATTCGGCTGCAACCTGACTTTCGATATTGCCAAGGCTGCCATTGAGGGAGAAAATCTGGGTAGAAACACAGATACTGATTTGCTGACCATCAGCTGCTCCAGCACCGACTACATCGGACATCAGGTGGCGTGAACGCCATCGAAACAGAAGATTGCTATCTCAGATTAGATAAGGCATTGGCAGATTTCTTCGCTTATCTCGACCAGACCGTGGGCAAGGGAAAATATCTCACCTTTCTCACCGCCGACCATGGAGGCGTAAACAACGCCACCTTCCTGCAAGACCAGCGAATCCCTGCCGGCATTTGGAACAAGAAGGGACTGGTAGATGAATTGAACAAGAGTCTGAAGACAAAGTTCAACACCGACAAGGACCTAGTAAAGACCATTATGAACTATCAGGTATTCTTCAATACAGACATCATCGAAGAACTCGGTTTGGATTATACAGCCATCAAGCAGGTGGTAGTAGACAGACTGAAGAAAGACAAGGACGTGCACTATGCCTTCGACATGGAGAAGACCTCTATCGAGAGCATCCCTGAAGAGCTGAAGTTCCGCGCCATTAACGGTTATAACCGCGAGCGCAGCGGAGGTGTTCAGATTGTACTGAAACCAGGTCACTACGATTATTACAGCAGCAAGGGAACTACCCACGGAGCATGGAATCCATACGATATCCATATTCCTTGCCTGTTTATGGGTTGGGGCATCCAGCACGGCGAGAGTGCCCAGCCTCACTATATGACAGATATTGCCGCTACCGTTTGTGCGATGCTGCATATTCAGGCACCTAACGGCTGCATCGGCACACCGATATTCTAATAAAAAGCAAAAAGCCAGATAATAACAAAGGCTAGGTTCACGATTCTGGAAACCTAGCCTTTATTTTTTTATTCAAAAGAAGATGTTCTTCTATTCCGAGAAGAACATCTCTTATTCTTCATTCATAATCTTCATATATTCCTCGTAAGAAATATATCTGCCACCCATCGATTTGAGATGAGGAGTCTCCAACTGACAATCTATCATCTTGCCACCGTGCTCCTGCAAGTATCTGGCAAGGAAGATGAGGGCAATCTTAGAAGCTGACGGAACCCTGGAGAACATGCTTTCTCCTATAAAAACCTTGCCGATGGTGACACCATAAAGTCCACCCACCAGTTCATCGGTTTCATTATCCCATACCTCTACGCTCGCCGCAAAGCCCTGCTTATGGAGGGCAGTAAATGCCTGGATGATGTTCTCGCCCAGCCATGCGCCATCTTCCCAATACCGTCCGTTGGTCTTGCTGCATCCCCGTATCACACCATCGAAATCTTCGTTGATTCCTACGCTGTATCGGTTCTTTCTCATCAGGGTACGCATGGAATGACTGATGTGGATTTCATCAGGAAAGATGACGAAACGCTTCATCGGACAGAACCAGAGTATTTCAGGCTGGTCACGGAAACTATACCAGGGAAAAATGCCATTGCTATAAGCCAGCAACAGGCGGTCGATACTCAAATCGCCACCAATCGCAAAGCATCCATCCTCATCGCCATAATGCGGATCGGGAAAGTAAATCTCGTCCGCAGTATCATCTATCTGTAATATCATACGCTTATCTTTTATCAAGAATATTCTTGACTAGACTTTCATTCTAATAATTAATCACCAGTTCCTTTCCGTCAAAGTCGACATGCGCCTTGCCACTCTTCTTGAGTTTGCCGAAGAGCAGCGCCTTCATCAGGATCGGTTTCAGGCGGTTACCGATGACACGGTCCATCTCGCGGGCACCATATTCCTTGGTAAAGCCCCATTTCAGCAACTGTTCACGCGCAGCATCGGTTAATGTTACGGAAACTCCCTTTGCTGCCAGTTTCGCATCGAGTTGACGAAGTTTCTTGGCAAGAATCAGCTCTGCCATGTGCTTATCCATATCGTTGAACACCACCATGTCGGAAAGTCGGTTGATAAACTCAGGCCTGAAAGTCTTCTTCACCTGTGCCAGCATCGCTTCGCCACGACTTACGTTTCCATTGAAACCTACGCTAGCCCGTGAAGCATATTGCGCTCCGGCATTTGAGGTCATGATGAGAATCACGTTACGGAAATCAGCCTTCTGGCCCTTGTTATCAGTCAGACGGGCATAGTCCATTACCTGGAGCAGGATGTTGTAGATATCGCTATGCGCCTTCTCTATCTCGTCGAGCAGGAGTACACAGTTTGGCGTCTTGCGGATGGCATCGGTCAGAAGTCCTCCATCCTCATAACCCACGTATCCGGCTGGCGAACCGATGAGTTTTGCCACGGTATGCTTCTCGGTATATTCACTCATATCGAAGCGTACCAGTTCGATGCCGAGTTCCTTGGCCAACTGCCGTGCCACCTCGGTTTTTCCTACTCCGGTAGGTCCCACGAAGAGGAGCGAAGCCAATGGTTTGTCATCATCTGTCAATCCCGCCTTTGCCATCATCACAGCCTCAACCACCTTGTCTACAGCCTTGTCCTGACCGTAAATCTTGTCGAGTATGCGCTGGCGGAGCGTAGCCAAAGCATCGTTATTCTCATCTTTCATCGCAGCCGCATCAATCTTGCAGACTTTAATCAGAATCTGCTGGATGATAGACTTGGTAACATAAGAGCGCTGGCGAGATTCTACCGGATGCACTTCCAGATAAGCACCCGCCTCATCCATCAAGTCGATGGCCTTGTCTGGCAGACAGCGGTTGCTGATATATTTGGCGCTGGCACGGACGGCATATTCCAGGGCGTCCTTGCGATAGGTTACATTGTGGAACTTGTTGTATTTATACTGCAAGCCCTCCAATATCTTGATAGCCTCCTCCTCGGTAGGTTCCTTGATGTCAATCTGCTGGAACCGGCGCACGATGCCCTTGCTCTGAGCCATGTAACGGTTATATTCCTCGTAGGTGGTAGAACCGATGAAACGGATATCACCTGCCTCCAGATATTGCTTCAGCATATTGGATGCATCAGGTCCGCCATCTGAGCCACGACCGGCACCTATCATATTATGAATCTCATCGATGTAGATAATGGTGTTGCCTTCCTTCACGGCTCCCTCCATCACCATCTTGATGCGTTTCTCGAAGTCGCCACGATATTGGGCACCGGCAAGCATCTGTCCCATATCCATGCCGTAGATGCGAGCCCCCTTGAGGCGTTCAGGAACCTGGTTTTCGTTGATGAGTTTGGCAAGACCATAGACCAGAGCAGTCTTGCCGACTCCGGCTTCTCCGATATGGAGCGGATTGTTCTTCTCGGCACGGCAGAGCACCTGGATGGTTCTGTCCAGTTCCTGTTCTCTTCCGATAAGCGGATTGTGCTCTTCTACCTTGTCAGAAATACAGGTAACCAGCTGATGCCAATCCTGTACAACCTGTCTTCTGCCTTCTTCCTCGTCGTCGTCATACTCGTTGGCATAATCGTCATCATCAAAGTCTGCTCCCATGCCCATGCCAGCCTCTCCAGTATCTTCTCCAATAGGATAATAACTGTCAACGCTCGCCAGGAACTCGCCCTGCCGGTCGCCCACATTCTTACACAGCAGGAAGGCGGCTTCTGAATTCTGCAAGCCAAACATCGCCTGCACAAAATGGGTACATTCACCAGCTGTCTGTCGGCAGCAGCAGCCAGGGCGCACGCTGTTCCAAACATAGTTTTGAAGAGCGATGACGGCTCTGGCAGATACTTGATGGTTTCAGGCACACGCTCCTGCTTGGCGAGCCATCCCACCAAGTCTTCGTGCATCTTGAGGCTGTCTACGCCTTCTTCCTGCAGCGCCTGACAGAATGCATACTGCCTGAGCAACGCCAGCAGCATGTGCTCGGGCATCACGAACTCGTGGTCGAAGAACCGGGCTTGCTTCATGGCATCGTCCATCAGAACACTCATGTATCGGGTTAATCCCATATTATCCATTCTATTCTTTCCTTTCTTTTTCTTAGCATATATTGGGGATATTTCCCCGAAATCAACGCCTATTCCGGCATATAAGTGAGTTTAAGCGGAAACTTCTGCGTACGGGCTTTCTCCATCGCTTTCTCCACTTTACTCTTGGCGATGTCATAGCTGTAGGTGCCCACCACGGCTTTCTCTTCGTGATGAACCTTGAGCATGATTGCTTCAGCCTCAGCCTGCGACTTGAAGAAGATGGATTCGAGGATTTCTACCACGAAGTCCATCGGTGTGAAGTCGTCGTTGAACATCATTACCACGTAACGCCCCGGCTCCTTGAGCCTGGTTTTCTGGCGTTCACGAATTGCTGTTTGTTCTTGAGCCATATTTTAATTCTTACTTTTTATAAGCATTGGTAATCTCTACAACATAAACATCGTGGAATCCACCCTTGGCACCATACCATTGGAGCAGGTCCTTGTCGAGGAACTTCTCGGCGGTCATACTGTCCTTATAAAGTTTGCGGCATTCCAGGGTGAGTCGTGACTGATTGAAGCGATGCTGCCGTTATCAGTTTCTACAGGAACCAGTCCTGTTTCCTTCACCTTATCCAAATCGCGTCCGCTCTTAGAGCCGCAGAAGTTATAAATCTTCCGAGCCTCCTCGCTGTTGCCGAGGAAAGAGAGAGTCATGAACTCATTCTCCTCGATGATGCCGTGGGTGAAACGCTCCGGACGGATAAAGACCACAGCCACCGGCTTGTTCCAAAGCCATCCCAAACAGCCCCAAGAGGCGGTCATCATATTGAAATGATCCTTGTTGCCGGCACATACCAGCATCCACTCCTTACCAATAGTCTCGAAGACGTTGTCATTCAGTTCTTTTACGTTGATCTTTTCCATCTTATCTGTTCCTTTCTTTTTAATTTCTAATTACCATAAAATTGTGACAGCAGTATTCTGATTGCAGAATGCTGCCCATATCAACTGCAAAGATACAAGAATAATCTGAAAAAGCGAATGTTTCTTTAAGAAAATCGCATCACCCTATTGAGGATTATGTCTAATTAATACTTTTTTATGCCACAAGAAGGCTGAATTGAATACGATTTGTGAGGTAGGAAACCGACCTTGATTTACATTAACTTTGCATCAGCTGTTGAAAAAATAATTCACATTTTATTTTGTCAGTTGCCTAAAAGGCAGTACCTTTGCACCCCGAATGCCGAAAGCCGGGAAGGCGGAAGGCTTCCATTTTTTATTCATTTATAAACATTTAATTTAATGTACAAAACAATTTTCAACAAGCGCAACAGCTTGAAGTTCAACCGATTCTCTAACAAGAGCTACTCACTCTTCGCAGTTTTGGGACGAGAGGTACTTGTTGGTGCACTCAGCGTTGCTACCCTGAGCCATGCTAAGGCAGCAGGCGTAAGCACAGAGGGAGCCAAGGTTGATTCTACCCTCTACAAGGGCGGAAAGGCTTACGAGCTGGATGCGGTGAGCGTTACCGGATCTCGTGCGCCGATGACTGTAGAACAGTCACCTAAGATTGTGTCTGTCATTACCCGCGACGATATTCATCGTGCGGCTGCGCAGACTATCAACGATGTATTGAAATTAGCTACCGGCGTGGATGTCCGTCAGCGTGGTGGCTTTGGTGTTCAGACGGATATCTCCATCAATGGTGGAACCTTCGACCAGATTACCATTCTCCTGAATGGTGTCAACATTTCCAATCCTCAGACTGGTCACAATGCTTCTGATTTTCCTGTAGCTCTTGCTGACATCGACCACATCGAAGTGCTCGAGGGGGCAGCATCGCGCTTATTCGGAACTTCAGCCTTCAATGGTGCCATCAACATCGTAACCAAGAAGGCTAAGAGTGAGGGGGTATCTGCAAGTGTAGAAGGCGGAAGCTTTGGAAGCTTCGGAGCACAGGGACGTGTGCAGACGGCTTTTGAAACGGGCAAGTGGACCCAGGCTTATTCTGTAAGCGGAGGCTACAAGCGCTCGGATGGCGGCACGGAGAACAGCGACTTCGAGAAGGGACAGGGCTACGGCAATCTCTCTTTCTCTTACGACCAGCGTTTCGACATCATCGCCCAGTTGGGTATTGCTAGCCAGAGCTATGGTGCCAATACTTTCTACAGCGCCAAATATAACAATCAATATGAGAAGACAGACCACGGTCTGGCTTCGCTCAATCTGAGTCTGCACAACCAGGAGAAGACCTGGGAGATTGCGCCTCAATTCTATTATAACAAATTCAAGGATCACTATCAGATGATTCGTGGAAAGGCTGGAGCTGCAGCAGGCGAGAACTATCACGACCTAGATGTTTATGGTGGTGGACTGAATGCCAACGTGGCTTGGGCTTTGGGTAAGACCGCAGTGGGTTTCGACATCAGCAAGGAGTGCATCTACTCTACTGCATTGGGCGAGGAACTCGCAGAGAAAGACTATAAGGATATCTCGGGTTCTGACCGTCAATATACCCGAAAGGGCGAGCGCACTAATACCAACATCATGCTGGAGCACAACTTCATCTTCGGCGGCTTCACCTTGTCGGCTGGTGTCTTGGCTAACAAGAATACAGGTCTTGACAACGACTTCCGTTTCTATCCTGGTGTAGATATGAGTTATCGTCCTAACGACAACTGGAAGTTCTACGCTTCCTGGAACAAGGCATTGAGAATGCTACCTACACCGATTTATACATGAGTAATGCGGTGCAGCAGGCGACATCAACCTAAACCCGGAGAAGAACTCAACCCTCAAGGTGGGAACTCAATATCGTCAGACTGGTTTTGCCGCAACCGTAAGCGGATTCTACGCACACGGCACCAACATGATTGACTGGGTTCAGACATCCGTGACCGAGCAGAATGACAGCAAGTATCACGTGATGAACATCGGAAAGCTCAACAACATGGGCTACAACGTAGACGCTACTATCTACATGAGAGAATTGGTACCAAACAGTTTCATCACCCGCATCAAGTTGGGTTATGCTTACATTTATCAGGATCATAAGACCGAGACCAACATCCTGAAATCACTCTATGCATTGGAGTATCTGAAGCACAAGGCTGTATTCGGTCTGGATCATCAGATTTGGAACAAGCTTTCAGCTTCGTGGAGCGTAAGATGGCAGCAGAGAATGAATGGCTATCATCCATACACCAAGGTGGATTGCAAACTGATGTGGGACGAGAAGAAATACAATATCTTCGTGAAAGCCGACAACATCACTTGTCACCGCTACTACGACCTCACAGCTGTTAAGCAGCCAGGTTTGTGGATTATGGCAGGAGCAGCGTAAATCTCGGCCGATAATATAATCTGATAATAATCATCCCAAAAGATGATAAATATCCGAAACACGATTCGGATATCAAATAAAAGAACGAGCCTTGATGGAGGTTTCTTCCTTCCGTCAAGGCTCGTTTCCTTTTATTCCGGCTATTTCCTTTTATTTCAGTTATTCCGGTTTCTGATATTTTCCGTTCACTTTTATCGGTTCGAGATGGATTCCCACATGGGTATCTGCACCGAAGTGCTGCTTCAGTTTTGTTTCTATATGAGTAGCATGCTCATGCGCCTCATAAAGCGAAAGAGAACCCGGCATGCGGACATGCATTTCTATCGCAATCTTGTTTCCGATGCGACGGGTACGCAGGTTATGAATCTCTCCCACTCCCTCTTCTTCATTTGCAATCTTCAGGATTTCATCTTCCTCAGTTTCTGGAAGACTGGCATCCGTCAGTTCTTTTACAGACTGCATCACCAGTCCCAGGCGGCCTTGATGATGAAGCACTCACGATGATGGCTGCAAGCGGATCGAGCACCGCCCATTTTTCTCCCAGGATGATGGCGCCACCAATACCGAACATCGTTCCGATACTCGATAAAGCATCGCTGCGATGATGCCAGGCATTCGCCACTACAGCCTCGGAATGATATTTCTTTCCGGCTTTTACCGTAACTGATAAGCCCATTCCTTCATCACGATACTTACGATGGCAGCAATCAAGGCTACAACGCCCGGCTGCTGCAATGTCTCGCCGCAGATGGCACGATAAGTCTTGGTTACGCCAGAATAACAGATCATCACACCCACCACGAAGAGCGAAATGCCGATGATGGCTGTGGCAAGCGTCTCGTATTTGCCATGACCATAATCATGGTCCTTATCCATCGGCTTATTGCCCAGTTTTACGAATACCAGTACCACCACATCGGTAGCGAAATCGGTGAGCGAATGGATGGCATCCGCTATCATGGCTGCCGAATGTCCGAGAATACCTGCAGCAAACTTCAGTACGAGCAGCACCACATTGATGATGCTTCCCGCTATCGTCACCTTATATACTTCCTTTACTCTATCCGCATCAGCGGAATGATTCTTTTTCGTTTCTGCGGGCATCTCTTGCTCGTTATATATTCTCTCATTCTTGTCCATACTATAAAATATAACAGAAGTCCTTTGCTTCCTTAATAATGTTTTTGTATAACCAAATTCCTGTCTTTCATGAATTGAGCGGCAAAAGTACATCTTTTTTCTGAAATCGGATAAAAAGAGAGATTAAAAAAGTATAACGAATAGGGAATAATGTGATGACGAAGAGAGAAAAGCATGGAATTTTGTGATAAAACACTTAAAAACAACAGGAATTTTGTGATTTTCAGTCCGATAGAGACAAATATCTACCTTTGCTACGTATAGACGATAGTTTTATGAAGTATGTGATAACAGGCGACCTCATCAAGAAATACCAAAACGATGACGGCATCGTATTTATGAACGTATTTGATTTCTTGTTGGATAAAGATTCTATATGAAAACTGGGGGTGTAATTTAAACTGTGTCAAGGCTTGTTCTTAACTTTCATTCCCACTCCCTGCTGGGGGCATGCCCCCAGCAGGGAAGCCTTTTCGGCTGCAAAGTTACATAATTTTAAATCTATCTCCAA
>ENA-OQBJ01000614-OQBJ01000614.1-human-gut-metagenome-genome-assembly--contig:-NODE-614-length-18027-cov-4.685866_pt1 | contig 18027 bp, 23 predicted proteins | sample MGYA00242743_ERZ504545 | MGnify/ENA primary metagenome ERZ504545 (study PRJEB26092, sample SAMD00036252) | human gut metagenome | host: Homo sapiens | study: EMG produced TPA metagenomics assembly of...
CCGCTTCCGTCATCAAGAAGTACGGCGACCGCGTGGCCGTCGGCCTTGACGTGCGCGGCCACACCCTCGCGGCCCGCGGCTGGGTGAAGGAAGGTGGCGACCTGTTCGAGACCATGAAGTTCCTCGACTCCGTCGGCTGCTCCCGTTACGTGGTCACCGACGTGGCACGCGACGGCATGATGAGCGGCCCGAACATCGAGCTGCTGCGCGAAGTGGCGTCCCGCACCGACGCGAAGGTCACCGCATCCGGTGGCATCTCCAAGCTCGACGACCTGCGCAACATCAAGGAGCTCGCCGAACTGGGCGTGGACGCCGCGATTCTCGGCAAATCGCTGTACGCGCGCGCCTTCACGCTGGAGGAAGCCCTCGAAGTCGCACGCTGACATGTCGCGACACGGCATGTGTTAACGACGTTCGTAACATGCGCATGGAACGATTGGACACTATGGATAAACAGCAAGAGTTTGCTTTGCGCACGGTCGAGGAACGCGACGTGCGCTTCATTCGTCTATGGTTCACGGATGTGTTGGGAACACTGAAGTCCGTGGCCATCGCGCCGGCGGAACTGGAAGCCGCATTCGAGGAAGGGCTCGGATTCGACGGTTCCGCCGTGGAAGGCCTCACCCGCGTGTCCGAAGACGATATGATCGTCAAGCCCGATCCGTCGACGTTCCAGATTCTTCCGTGGCGCGGAGGCCCGCAGGGCACCGCGCGCATGTTCTGCGACGTGCTCACGCCTGATGGTGAGCCGTCCTTGGGTGACCCGCGCCACGTGCTCAAGCAAGCGCTGGCCAAGGCCAAGGAGAAGGGTTTCACCTTCTACGTGCATCCGGAGATTGAATTCTATCTGTTTGAAAAGCAGGATGACTGGGCGCAGACTCCGAAGCCGATCGATGAGGGCGGCTACTTCGACCATGTGCCGCGCAGCCCCGGCATGGACTTCCGCCGCGCCACCGTCAACATGCTCGAGCAGATGGGCATCTCGGTGGAGTACTCGCACCACGAGGCGGGGCCAGGCCAGAACGAGATCGATCTGCGATATGCGGACGCGCTCACCACGGCCGACAACATCATGACCTTCCGCACCGTCGTCAAGGAGATTTCGCTGGAGCGAGGCATCCATGCCAGCTTCATGCCGAAGCCTCTCGCCGACGCTCCGGGCTCCGGCATGCACACGCACTTGAGCCTGTTCGAAGGTGACGCCAACGCGTTCTACGAGCCGGCCAGGAATTCAATATGTCCGTCACCGCACGTCAGTTTGCCGCCGGCATCCTGTACCACGCGGCCGAGATCTGCGCGGTCACCGACCAGTACGTCAACTCCTACAAGAGGCTGTGGGGCGGTGCCGAAGCGCCGAGCTACATCTGCTGGGGCCATAACAACCGTTCCGCGTTGCTGCGCATCCCGCAGTACAAGCCAGGTAAGGGCAACTCCGCCCGTATGGAATTCCGCGCGTTGGACCCGGTCGCCAATCCGTACCTCGCATACTCCGTGCTGCTGGCCGCCGGACTCGATGGCATCGACAAGCAGATGCAGCTGGGGGAGCCGACCAGTGACGACGTGTGGGAGCTCACCGACGCCGAACGCCAGGCCATGGGCATCCAGCCGCTGCCGGAATCGCTTGACGAGGCTCTGAAGATCATGGAGAAGTCCGACTTCGTGGCGGATGTGCTCGGCGAGCATGCGTTCGAATACTTCCTGCGCAACAAGCATCAGGAATGGGATGAGTACCGCAAGCAGGTCACCCCGTTTGAGCTGAAGAAGTATCTGCCGAAGCTGTGATTGCGTAATCGCAGGTTAGTGCATAAACGACATCGAAGGGGCCGTCATCCGGGTTGATTTCCAGATGACGGCCCCTTCGGTGTCGTTTATGCGGAGCTGGGATTAGGCTTCTTGTTGAGATGGAAGCCGCGTCGACTACACCACAGTGCCACTGCTGGGTTCGAAATCCTTCTCGAACAGTACGGTGTCATCGCCTTCAATGGTGAGCTTCACAGAGGTCCGCTCATCATCCAGCTCATAAGCGTAGATAGAGGTGGCCAGCACATCCGCTTGGGCTCTGAGAATCAAGCTAGAGTCGTCGCCGTACAGATAATCCTGGTCAAGCGTCTCGGTTCCCTGTCGTGCATTGACGCTCGCATGGTATGAGAATGTTTCATACGTGGAAGTGTTCTCAAGGTACCAGGAAATGCGGGCCACCATAAGTGGTTCGTCTTCATCATTCTGCTGTATCTCAAGAGAGTCCAATCGGAAATGAAGTATGGTACCGTTCAATTCTTCAACGCGTCCGTCTTCGACGAACGCCGCTTTATCGACCTTCGGTGCTTCCGGCACGTCGGAATAGTCGATTCTGGTCAGTGTCTCGTTGCTGCCATCGAAGGCGAACGCGGAACGAACCAGATTCTTGTGTCTGAAATTGCTTACCTGCATGGCGATGGGAGTCTGCATGTCGGAAAGTACATGATAGCTGACTTTTTCGGATGTTTCACCTGATTTGATTTTCTTGCTGGCCAGATCAAGATTCCCGTTGTATCCCGTCACCACCGCTTTTCGTAACTCTATGCCGTTCTGTGTGACGATGGAATCGGCCACGGCGTTGGGGTAAATCGCGCGCCGGCTCAGATTCCTGCATCCATAGGTCACTTTCACCGTCGGCTGTCCGTTGATGTCAGTTGGTCCGACTTCCATGTTCTTGATGGTGACGGTGAGCGCCATCCCACCGTATGAGTACAGATTGCCGCTGGTTTCGTTGATGGTCTTCTGTTCGGAGAGCTGCTCATATTTTTCGGTGTTCGGATCAAGTCTGTCCGCTATTGAGTCCAGTCCGCCGTGGCTGACGATTGTGCCGACGAGGTTCATCGCGATGATCGTCAGCACTGCGATGGCGATGATGATTATCGGTATTCTTGATTTTCTTGTGCGTGTCGTTCGGCTGATTGGTGTCTGTCGGTTGACGAGCGCCTGTTGTGGTGTGTGACGGGGCTCCTGTGGGGGTGTGGGGGTGCGTTGGGGTGTCTGCTGTTGTTTGGCGTAGCGCTGCTGTTCGTATGCTTCGCGTTGTGCATGCTCGCGGTCCACGTTGCTGGATAGTTTTTCGGCGTTTTTGCCGGGGTCGATGTAATCGGCTCCCTTGAATGGGTCGATGTAGTTGTCATTGTTGAGCAGGCCCATGAGGCTCCTTCGGTTCATTCCTTCCTAGAGGTATTCTACCGGAATTTTTCCGAAATATCAGTCTCGTGGATTGCCGAACATCGAATTGTAGATGATCGCGAAATTGCGGTTGCCGTACGTCGAGCACGCGTCGCCTTCGCCTGCGCCGGCCTTCAGCGCGGCCTCGTTCGGCTGGTAGGGCGTGTAGATGTACAGCAGCGCGGTCGCCTTGTTCTCGATGTAGACGTCGCTGCCGCCGCAGCCTGCGTTCGGATTGTATCGTACGTAGTTGAGAGCGCCGGCATGGTACGCGTATTGCGATTCGTGGCGCACGTAGTACTGGTATCGCTTCGCCGCCCCGTACACCTGGTTGAAGAATCCGGCGTATTTCGCATCGCAGTTCGCGTCGTCCGGACAGCTCAGGCCCATTGCAGATTTGAATTGAAAATCGCTTGGATCGGTGGCGGTGAGCAGATGCTGCTCCTTCTGCAGTACGGTGAGCAGCACCTTCTGGCTGATGCCGCATGCGTTGCCCGCCTTATAGATGATGGCTGCCGCGCTTTCGTTCTGTCCGCCCTTATACGCTTGGCAATATTCGTCCGCCGCTTGCGATTGCGTGGTGAACGTCATGGTCTTCAGACACTTGTCGCCGGTGCACGTCGCGCCCTGCTGGTCGAGGATGGTCTGCACCTGCCGCTCGCTTAACGCGTTGCCGTTGAAGAACGCGCCGTCGGATATGATGTTGCCCGGGTTGAAATCGTACAGCGATCGCATCTCGCTCTGCGCCGCTTTCGCCTCACTGACCTGCACACGCCAGCCGACAAAGCGGATTAGGCCCGCAATGATGGCTATCGCCGCGACCGTCGCCACCAATGTAGTGGCGATCATGCCGATGCGTTGCTTGAGGCTCGCCTTGTTCCATGTATTGCGCAGTTTTCTGCGCAGATTCTTTGGAACAAGGGATTTGCGGTTGCCCGTCTTGCGATTGCTTGTTTTGCGGTTGCGTGACCTGTTTCCGCCGGTTTTCCCGCCGCTGTTTCCGCTCCGATTGGTTTTGCGTGTCATCTTGCGTGTCATCGGTACCGTATTGTATCGCGCGCGGTTTATCCTTTCCTGAAGAAGTAAATCGTCATCGATGACGTAAGCGATGCTAAACAAATCGAAATATCGGGAAACGAATAGGGGAATGCGAACGGAAGCGGAGAGCGGAAAAGTGCGAATCGACAAGGAACGGTTCTTCAATCTGCCGGTGGTGATTCTCATCGCATCGAGTTTCATGCTTGGCATGAATGAATTCATCGTGGTGGGCATCCTGCCCGACATCGCAGCCGATCTGAAGATATCGGAGGTGACGGTCGGCAATCTGGTGTCCCTGTTCGCCTTCGTGTACGCGCCCGTCACGCCGCTCGGCTCGGCGCTGTCGGCACGGTTCCCGCGATTCGCCACTCATCTGACGCTGATCGGCATATTCCTTGCCGGTAATCTCCTGTGCGCGTTCGCACCCAATTACGCGGTTCTGGTGGTGGCGCGCATCATGATCGCCTTGGTATCCGGAACGTTGGTGGCTGTGGCTATGACGTACGTGCCGATGTGACAACGGACAGATTCCGTACGAAATTCATCGCATGGGTGTTCTCCGGCTTCTCCATCGCATCCGTGGTGGGCGTGCCGGTCGGCACATGGGTGGCCAACACGTTCGGTTGGCGTTGGGCGTTCCATATGATCAATGTGCTCACCATTATGCTCATCGTCGGTATGGTCGTGGCGCTGCCGCGCAACAGCCACATCGTGAAAATCGGCTTCCTGCCGCAGTTCCGCCTGTTCTTCGACCGTCGTATCCAGTTGGGCGTGCTCGACGTGGTGTGCGGCGCGGCCGCCAGCTACGTGTTCTACACATACCTGACTCCGATCATGCGCGATGAAGTGCATGTGCCTGAACAGTACTTGAGTGTCGGACTGGTGATCTTCGGCGCGGCCTGCCTGTGGAGCAACCTGTATGGCGGCAAACTGGCCGACCGTGGCAGGGGAGTGGAGCCGCTGACGCACATCCGTCCCATCTACTGCGCGCACGCGGTGCTTATGGCGTCGCTCGTCGTGGCGCATTGGGTGCCGGTATACGGCGCGTTGCTGCTCGTGGTACTCGGCATGTTCATGTATCTGCAGAATTCCGCGTCACAGGTGCTGTATATGGACGTCGCCTCACAATCGCACCCGGGATCGCTCAACTTGGCCGCGTCGCTCAATTCCATGTCGTTCAACATCGGCATCGCGCTTGGTTCCGCGGTCGGAGGTCTAATCAACGGCCATTTCGGACTGATGTGGCTCGGCCCCGTCGGCGCGCTGTTCCTGGTATGCGCCATCGTCATCACCACGATGCTGCGCCCGTTCGTCGCGCAGGAACGAGACTTCTATGCTGATATATGACGGGGAACACGGTGGTCAGCCGAGCGGCTTCCACTGATCGGTGTCATTGACGTCTCCGAACGACGCGCCGTTCGCCACCCAACAGCTTTGCATTTCCGCGTTTGAGAAATCCACTGTGGTGGGCTGGTTTTTGGCGTGCGCGTCCAGATCCTTCTTGTACGCTTCCTTGTCGTAGTTTTTCGGCACGATACCGGCCTTATGCAGCAATCGACCATGGCCTGGTCGCCATCGGAAAGCATGCCGGGATTGCCGATCTGCATCTGGTATACACCGGTCACCGCAATGACTTCAGTGTTATAGCATTTGTTCTCATCCTCGTTGAACTTCTTGCGCTGTTGGTCGCTCATGCCGGTGGTATCCCGCATGGCGATCATGTACAGGCCATTGGAGAACTGCCTGAGCACCGGTGTCGTATACCCATAGCTGGTCACGCACTGCTTGTAATTCGACCAGGCAAGCTCGTAATCCGGTTTCGATACGCTTCCCGACTTTCTGGAACGCTTCAGAATCGTTTTCTGTGCGTCACTCATGGGATATTTGGTATCGGGTTTGGCGTCCAAATCAAGAAGGAAATCGATGTAATCCGGTATCGAATTCGCGATTTTGGTCTTGGAAGCGTCACTGCCGGCACTTTCAGTCTGCTGTTGCGTATCCTGCCGATCGCCGACCGTCCCACAACCCGTGCAGCCGATAAGCATGGCGAGGAAGCATACGATGGCTACGCTTCCTCGCCATGTACCCATATTCAGTTGCATCATCGCCATCTCCTTTCTCGTGATAGACGAGCCTTGATGGGGTTTCGTTGTTTGTTTTTTGTATTGCCTTAGCTGGAAGTTTTCGCAGGTCTCCACACCTTATCGCTTTCCATAGTGGTGATGCCGAGCGCGGCCAGACAGCTTTGGACTTTGGGATCCGAGTAATTCAGCTCAGTGTGCTCGTCCTGCAAGCGGTTTTTCTCGTCTTGCTCGAACAGTTTCTTCGTATAGCCTTTCGGTGCCACATTCTCCCTCTTCAAGCAATTGACGGCCGCTTGATTGACATCGTTGATCATTTGCGGATTGCCCAATTGGAGGGCATATGTGTCATTGATGTAGATCACTTCCGTGTTGAAACAAACGCCATCGTCTTTGTTGAATTTGTTTCGTTGTTCGTCGGTCATGCCCTCGGCGTTTATTCTGGCGACGAAATACAGGCCATTGGGATAACGGTCAAGTACTGGGGTTGAATATCCTTTGTCGACCACGCATTGTTTGTAATGGGACCAAGCGAGTTCGTAATCGGTAGAGGACACGCCTCCAGCCGCTTCCGAACGTTTGAGAATCTCCCGTTGGGCTTTGGTCATCGGATACGTCGCGCGAGGATCGTCATTGTCTTTGATCACCGATGCTATATATTGCTTGATCGGTTCGGAAGAAGTAGTTCCACCGCCTTCGGGAGATGATGCTGTATCGGAGACTTGTCTTGAGCATCCGGACAAAAGTGATACTACCGTCAGACCGATGGCCATGCAGCGGCAACTCATCGAAAAGTTTGTCATATACCTCTGCTTTGTCTGTATCTTTGACAATCTAGGAGAGCCTCACGAGTATTGGTAGTGTTCCATAGCATATTCCGACAGCCAGTACTGATGCGGAGAGCGTTTTCATCAATTTATTGTGTTTCATCCAGGACATCATCGTCCACCTTTCATCATCATATCGGGCCGCCGTGGTCCTGTGATTCATATGGTATGAGTTGTTTTACGGGGCTATTGCGAACGATGTACTCAATATGAGTAAGGGGCGGTGATGAAATGATGTATTGTATTGCGGTAGGGGGATGTTTCTCAGGGGAAGGAGCGTTGTACCATGACGGGGAAAACGGTTGGTGGTCCGAAAATATTGCTTGTTGACGATGACAAAATCGTCATCGAGGCGCTGACTGACCTATTCAAGCGGATTCTTCCGGCGGTGGGTATCGTCGATTCGGCTACCAGCGGAGTTGAGGCTTTGGAATTGTTTGCATCAAATGCCGACCAATATGCTCTTGTGCTGCTTGATATGTCGTTGGAAGGTATGCAAGGCCCGGAAGTCTGCCGTCGCATGCGGTTGATGGACTGTTCCACGCCGATTCTCGGCATGACCAGCTTCAGTCTGAACCGGTATCGCGTGCCGCTGGCGGCGGCTGGCGCGCAAGGGCTTGTCGGTAAAGGTGACGAGACACAGCTCGAACAAGCCGTCTCCCGTGTCCTTTCAGGATGTTTCCTGCCCGGTTTTGAAACTCCGATGGCGGCTTACGCGAGGCTGAAATGCGATGCTCGAGCGGAGTCCACGCTCACCAACACGCAAGAAACCATCATGAACCTGTGCGCGAACGAATATCTGACGGATGGCGAGATAGCCGAACGACTCGGCATATCCATCGCCACTGTGCGCAAGCACATGCAGAACATCGTCAAACGACTGAACTGCCGTACGCAACGGCAAGCCATCATCACATGGTTGAAACATGGGAACGAGCGCTGACATGACCGGAAAGAACAAAGAGCTCCGGTGGCCGGATATGCCGCGAATCAAACATCCGTTCCGTCTTGCGGCCATCATGACGTGCGAACTTCTGATGGTTTATGAGGCGGTGTGTTACCCCGGTTCGCCAATGGCATTGATGTTTACCGCCATACAGATTATGCTGACCGGTCTCGCCTATTTCTGGCCCCGTGCGTGCGCGTCCGTATGCCTATCATAAGGATGTGATCGGCCGGTTGATTGGCGAGGTGTACGCGAACGTTTCGCGTCATGCGCCTTCCGGAGGCAAGTACGAGGTGTCGGTTCTGGTGAAGACGCATTCCTTGGAAATCACCGAAGTGAATGATATGGGTGCCCGGCATTCCGGCAGCCTGCCCGGCGGCCATGGTCTCAGACAGTTCGCGGCTGAAATCGAGCATATCGGAGGAAGTCTTTCCACCGATTGCGAGAACGGCATATGGATGTTCCACGCGCGCATTCCGTTTGACTGATGGCTTTCCGGCGCGGAGAACGGGGTAAATGCAACGAGCCGGTGGATGATGCTGGGGAACACCTGGTTCCACATACCCATATTGGGTATGCCGCGCGTGACGGCAGGTCTTGGGGGTCTAGACTAGGGGATAAAGCGGGTCATGGCGGCCTGACGGCTGCGTCGTTTGTGAGGGGCTGATGACGATGTCGAGGAAAACGGGCATGCGTGGCAAAGCTATTGCCGTCATATGCTGTCTCGCTTTGCTTGTCGGCTGCACGGGCTGCGGGGCACTGAAAGAAGGCTCGCGACGGGAGCGTCAATCCCAGCAGGGTCAATCATCGCAACAGGGTGAACGAATCGCGTCGTCGCTGAAGGATTATGCGCGATCGTTGTTGGATTCCGACGGCGGCAAAATATCCGATCAGCAGAAGTCCGCGCTGGAGAAGGCCGCTTCAGGCGGAAAAGTCAGCCAAGCCGACTACGAACACGCATGGGCGGATTACAAGCAGTGCATCATAGACAAAGGCTATGCCGAGCCGACGTTCGACAAGTACGACAACGGCATTTACGCTCTGCCCTCGTACAACACCGATGGTGCCAGCAAAGAGGCGATCCGCAAACTCAATGACGATCTGACATCCTGCAGTATGCTGCATGTCACGGATATCAACACCGTGTACAGGCTCCAGTTGGGCAATCCGAAGCTGCTGCTCAATGACAAGGAGATGGCGGTCGACTGTCTGCGCAAGGAAGGCATAAAGCCCAAAGACTACACCGCCGATAAGCTGGAGAAGGATTTGGAATCCGGAGAAAGCGCAGGACTGCGCGATAACAGGAAGGCGCTGACCTGCTTGGTGACGGCCGGAGTGAACGTGACCGCCTCGGATGAGACGGTCTGGTATCCGCTGAAGTAGTCTGATGCGCGAAGGGGCTCATATGCGAGTGGTTGTGGAAGGGCTGGCCCACCGGTTCCCGGGGACAGACCTGCTGTTCGAGCATCTTGATTTCGTGGCGGAACCTGGCTCCACCATCGCGGTATGCGGACCATCCGGTTGTGGTAAATCGACATTGCTGTCGATTCTCGCCGGTTGGGAGAAACCATATGCCGGAACCGTAACCCGTGAAGGCGTGAACCGTGTGGGATGGGTGTTTCAAAACCCGTACGGTGTGGCGGAACGCACCGCGCTCGACCACGTGGTGTTCCCGCTGCTCGCCAAAGGCATGCGGCGCAAGGAAGCGGAGCTCAAAGCCTTGGAAGCCATGGGGCTGTTCGACCTCGAATACGCGGCCGACCGCCGGTTCTCCGACCTCTCCGGCGGCGAGGCGCAACGTCTCATGCTGGCACGCGCCGTCTGCTCCAAACCCGACATGCTGCTCGTGGACGAGCCGACCGCTCAATTGGATACGCGCACCGCGCATTCCGTCAGCCATGTGCTGAACAACCTTTCCGGCCAAGGCATGATCGTGCTCGTAGCCACACACGATCCCGACACCCGCGACGCCTGCGACCGTGTGCTCGACCTCGCCGACTACGCGCCAGGCGGCAGCAAATCGCAGGAACCGGAATTGGAAGAATAGACGAATAGAAAGGCATCGACTCATGGGAAAGAAGCAACGGGGCACTAAAGTCATGAACAACGGTGCCAGACGCGGACGACTCGCATGGGCTTGGAGCCTGCTCGCCGTGGCAACCGCCATATGCGTGTCCGTGGGAGCATGCGCGCTGCTCTTGCCAGACCGCGCGCCGGCATTGCTCGGCTCGGCAGGGGAGACGACCACCGCGCCAGCCAGCGTGCAGGAATACTCCGGTAGCCAGCAAGTGACGGTTGTGCCCACCATCTCCACCGAACGTAATCTTCTCGCAACGCCAACGGCACCGTCACCGCCGACTGGTCCGCAGACGGACTCGCCTCCGGCAAAGGCACATACAAAGTCAACGACCGCGTGGTCGTGGCCTTGAACACCGCCACACCCCTATACCGTGACCTCAAAACCGGAGACAAGGGCGACGACGTGCTCGCACTGAACAACGAGCTGAGCCGACTCGGATACAACAGCGTGGCCGGTTCCGACACCTACTGGTGGGCAACATCCGACGGCTGGCGGCAACTCATGAACGACAACGGCAACCCCTCCGACGGCACGCTTGCGCTTGCCGACACCATGTGGATTCCTGAAAACGCAGTCGCGGTCGACGAGTGGACGGCCACCACAGGTTCCATGGTGACGGGCGGTACGGCAATCGGAAAAATACCGGGAGCGTTGACGAAACTCACCGTGAAAAACGGCGCGGCGGTAGGACAGGATCGCACTATAGGCATGTATGGCGTCAATGGAATATTGCCGGCCGATAACACGGAAATCACCGACGCCGAATTCCTGCGTAATGTGTCGGCAAGCGAAACGTTCCAGTCCATGGACATGCAGACCAAAAAGGCCGGTCTCGATGCACCGTGGCATTGAAGGAACCATTACAGGTGCTGCGTGTGCCGGCGGGAGCGGTGTTCGGCATCGACGGCAGCAGCGGCTGCATCGTACCAAAATCCCGTAACACATCCAATACGCCGGCGAAGGTGACGATTGTGGGCAGCGAGCTGGGCGTGAGTCTGGTGCAGACGCAGGATGCCGACGTGTCCGCGATCGCCAACGTCGAAATCGGCAGCGGGCTCAACGGGCTGGTTTGCAAATAGTCGGCGGACGAATCGCAAGAAACCGTTGAACTTCGCCAAACAGTGTGAAAACCGCATGAAACCGCCAATAAGGAAGCGTATATGAGACTTGGATCGGTGCTCTCCGAAGCGCTGCGCAACATCGGTTCGGGCGTGAGCCGCGCGTTCGCCATGTTCCTCGCAGTGCTGCTCTCCGGAACGCTGCTGGGCGGATATGAGGCGATGACCGTGATTGACTTGGAATCGCAGGCCGTGCAGCGCATCAACGCGTACGCTGACGTCAACGCCATCGTCGGTGGAACGGTGGATGGCACCGCATGCGACCGGTTGTCCGACGCCGGCGATGGAATGACGGGCACCTTGGCTGGCGCGATGCGTGCCGGCGAACAGGTCGTGCCACTCGCGACACCCGGCAAGGACATCTCATCGTATGACGTGACGCCTGGTATGATCCGGCTGATCGCCGGCAATGCCAAGGCCGACGTGTCCGGCGTATGGGTGCCGCGCGACGTGGCCAAGGATTTCGGGCTCGCCGTGGGCAGCGCATTGCAGACACGCGAAGGCACCACACGTGTGGCTGGTGTGTTCGACTGGTCGAACGATGGGCGTGACACGCGTTTCGCCTACGCGTTCATCGTGCCGGTGTCGGCGAGCGCTTCGACGTTTGACGAATGCTGGGTCAAGCAGTGGCCGGTTGATGGGCAGATGGAAAATCTGTTGTATGCCACGTTGGTGGCGGGTTCCGGCTCGTCGAATGCGGGTGTGACGCAGGTGAATAAGGGGTTTGATGCGCATTATGACGCGCGTGCGTCGTATGTGAATCGTTCGACGCGGTGGATGCCGTGGGTGGGGTTGGCGATTGGCGTGTTGGTTGGTGTGTTTGGTGTGCGCCGGCGTAGGTTGGAGTATGCGGGTGCGTTGCATTCGGGGCAGTCGAAGGGTGCGCAGTTGCTGGGTATTGGTGTGGAGACCGGTGTTTGGGCCGGGCTGGCTACGTTTGCTTCGTGTGCGTTGTTGTTGGCGTATGCGGTGCGGATGAGCCGGTCCGATTGGGCGGCGGTGTTGGCGGCTGCGGTGCGTACGCCGTTGGCTGTGTTCGCCGGTGTGATGGTGGCGAGCCTGTTTGCGGGGTTGTTGATTCGGGAATCGCAGTTGTTCCGTTTCTTCAAGAAGCGTTGACTGGTTTGAGGAAACGGAACAATCCGTTGGGTTGTTTGGTCGGTGGCTAGGCGATGGCCTTTTTGATGCGTTGCAGGCTGATCGGTTTCGGCGTGCCGAGTTCCTGCGCCCAAAGGGATACGTAGAATTCCTCGAGCATCCAGCGCAAGGTCTCGGCCTGTTTCATGAGTGTTTCATGGCGTGGGCCGGCTGGTTCGCGTTGTGCTTTCGCCACGGCCTTGTCGGCAAGTTGTTTGGCTTCGTCGGCTTCCCAAGCCCATCGCACATCGCGGTTCTTGTCGTTTTTCGCCTTGGCGAGGCGCAGCAGGTCGGCGTGCAGGTATCGTTCGATGGACGGCAATGCCTCTGGCGGCGTCTTGCCGATGAAACCGGGGAAGACGAGCGTGGCGATGTGCTCGCGGATCGACTGCAGCACGCTCAGCAGTGGCAGGTCCGCTTTGCCGGACACGGCTTTGTCGACTTCCGCATACCGTTTCAGTATGGCGATCACGTCATGCGCCACCGCGTACACGGTGTCCTCGTACACTTCGCGCACATCGAGCACTGCGTCGGCGAGCGCTTCGTCGTCGGGCAGCTGGTCGATGTTGGGCAGGAGCCGTTTGACGGCTGCCAGCTGCAGGTCTTCGGTGAGCTCCTTCGTGGACTTGTAGGGGGCGGAGGCGAGCATGAGCGCTTCCGTGCCGAGCCAGCGTGAGGAGATGCGTTCACCGGGCAGGCGCAGCGTGTCGAGCGCGCCTTGCCAGAGCATGGTGGCGCGTGCTTCGGTGGTCGCTCCCGCTTTGTTGAGCAGGTTGGCTTGTTCGACGAACTTGCTTGGTCTCCTGCGTTTCGGGCTTGTTTTTCGACCATGTGACGTGCGGAGGCTTTGGCTTGTTCGGCGAATCTGCGTTGCAGTTCGACGAGTGATTTGCCGGTGCCGAGCGTTTTGACGGGTCCTCGCGCGTGTCGTCGGCCGTGCTGGTTCTTGCGGTTGGGCGGCAGCTGCTGTTCCACGGCGAAGGTCATGCGCAGGTATGGCGCGAGCTTGTTCCATAGTTCGCCGGTGAGGACTTCCGGGTGGATTTGCGCGCCGACGATACTGATGGCCGCCTGCGTGAACACGTGCGGCAGGTCGGGCCATGCGGCCATGCCATCCTCGTTTTCGGGGGCGATGTTAGGCTTCTGCTGGCTGCCGGAGCCCGGCAGGTCGGGATAGCGTTCGTCGATCCAGGCGCGGATTTTGCGTGCCGTGTCCGGAGCGGGCACGAACTGCACGCGCAACGTTTTCGGCAGCGACTTGATCATGCCGACGATCAGCTCGTCCAACAATCCCGGCACATTCCACGAGAACTGTTCCGGAGTCAGTCGAGACAATGCTTTCAACGGCACATGCACGGTGACGCCGTCGTTTGGGTCGTGCGGGTCGTAGATGTAGCTCAACCTTAGATCGATGGGGGAGCCGTCGGTGCCGAGCGTATGCCAATGGTCGGGATAGTCGTCCAGGGACACCGAATCGGAGCCGGCGAGACGCTCCACCTTGTCCGGATCGAAATCCAGCAGATCGGGCTGCTCGTCGTGCTTCGTCTTCCACCATTTCGCCAAATCGGCCACGCTGGTGACGGTGTTGGGATGATGGCGTTGTAGAAGTCGAACAGATCCTCGTCACCGACGGTCTGCGCCACCTGGCGGGTGCGGCTCGCATCATCGGCTGCATCCTCGAGGATGTCCCGGTTCCTGGTGACGAAATCATCATAGGAGAACCGTTGCTGGATGTCGCCCTCCACCAGACCCTGCCGGATGAGGAAATCGCGCGCCTCAAGCGGATTGATGCGCCCCCACTGCACGGTGCGGTCCTGCACGATCGGCAGGCCGTACAGGAGCACCTTCGCGCTCGCCACGGCCGAGCGCGCGAACCGGACCAGTGCGGATCCGCGTACGTGGTACGGGTGAGTGCTCCGGCGAGCGGCTCCGCCATGCGGGATCAATCTGCGCGGAATACCGCGCCCACAGTCGCTTGTCTCCACCAGTTCGGTGCTCATCACCCATTGCGGTGTCGATTTGGCTACGGTGGAGGCGGGGAACAGGGCGAAATGCGTGCCGCGCGCGCCTGATAGTCGTTCTTCGCCATCTTCTGCGCGCGTTTCATCGCACGAGCGCGTGCCGCACCCTTCAAACCAGCGAAATCGGATGCCTTCGGCTCGCGCGTGACCTGCATGCCCATCATGGACAGCAGGCCGGAAAGCATGGACGTGTGGATGCCCTGCGCGTCCCATGAGCAGCACAGCGAATGCGCTGCCTGCTGGTTAAGCGGCAGCTGGCGGATCTCCAACGGTGGACGGGACACGGGAATCGGCTCGCCAAGCTTGAATTTGAACTCCTGGCACATTTCGCGCAGCTGGGCGACCAAATCCTTCCATTGGCGCATGCGCAGCCAACTCAAGTACTCGGTCTTGCAGATGCGGCGCAGCGCGGAATTGCTCGGCTCGCCATCCGCTTGGAACACGCGGTCCCACAGGTTCAACGCGGTCAGGAAATCACTGGTTGGATCGGCATACCGGTTGTGGATCCGATCCGCCTCCTCACGGTTCTCGTCGGGACGTTCGCGCGGATCCTGCAGGCTCAGGAACGCGACCACCACCAAAACGGCGGCCAACGTGTTCGGCGTGGTGCTCTTCGCTGCCTCGATGACCATACGGCCCAAACGCACGTCGATCGGAATACGTGCCAGCAGACGGCCGGTATGCGTCAACACCACCTCGCCATGTTTGCGCGCCACGGCCTTCAGCTCGGTCAGCTCGTTGAAACCATCCGACACGGCCTTCATATCCGGCGGATCGATGAAACCGAAATCCGTCACATCCTTCGCCGTACGCGCCACACCCACCGACAGCATGTGCAGCACGACCGCGCCCAGGGACGTGCGCAGAATCTCCGGCTCCATGAATTCGGGACGCGTCTCGAAATCCTCACGCGAATACAAGCGGATCGCAATGCCGTCGGCGATACGGCCGCAACGGCCCGAACGCTGGTTCGCGCTCGCCTGGCTGATCGGCTCGATAGGCAGACGCTGCACCTTCGCCGTCTTCGAATAGCGGGAGATACGCGCCGTGCCCGGATCGACCACATATCGGATGCCCGGCACCGTCAGCGACGTTTCGGCGACATTCGTGGCGATCACAATACGCTGATGCGTATGCGGTTCGAACACCTTATGCTGTTCCTTCGAAGACAACCGTGCGAACAACGGCACGATCTCGATCGCATCCGGCCTGCGCATATCCGCCGCGCGCGGACCGTAATGGCGGCGCAGCGCGTTCTCGAAATCGTGGATGTCGCGCTCGCCGGAAGCGAACACGAGAATGTCGCGCGGACCACGGTCGTGCGTGGAATGGATCACCAATTCGGCGCAGGCGCGCGCCACCGCGGTGGGCATGTCCACGTTCGTGTCGCGCGAATCGCGGCCGTCCCTGCCATCCGGCGCGGCCGACAGCGCCTCGTAATCCGCGTCGCCGGGCATCGCGCCCGTTTCGAAACCCGGCACGGAACGCATCAGCGCCGGCGCGGTGCCCAACGGCTCATACACGATCTGCACCGGATACGTGCGTCCCGACACTTCGATGACCGGCACCTTCGTGTGCAGCGCGTGTTCGAAATGCTCCTGGAACTTCACCGAATCGATTGTCGCGGACGTGATGACGAGCTTCAGATCGCGTCGTTTCGGCAGCAACGCGGTCAGATAGCCGAGCAGGAAGTCGATGTTCAGGCTGCGCTCATGCGCCTCGTCGATGACGATCGTGTCGTACTGCATGAGCTTGGGATCGCGTTGGATCTGCGCCAGCAGGATACCGTCGGTCACGACGCGCAGACGCGTCTTCGGCGAGCTTTCGTCCGTGAACCGCACCTGATAGCCGACTTCCTCACCCAACGTCACGCCCATTTCGCTGGCGATTCGTTCGGCGACGGTACGTGCGGCAAGCCTGCGCGGCTGCGTGTGCACGATCTGCCTGCCGTGCGATCCACGGCCCAGTTCCAGCAGAATCTTCGGCAGCTGCGTGGTTTTGCCGGAGCCCGTCTGGCCGGAAACGATCACCACCTGGCTTGACCTGACGGCTTCGGCGATGTCGCTGCGAGCCGCGGAAACCGGCAGTTCGGAAGGATATTCGAATTTCATGCCTTCACAACCTCGATGACGCGGAAGCCCTTCGAACTCGCGTACTTGCCCACTTCAAACCCGTCGCCCAACTGCGTGGCGAGCCACGGAATCAGCGAATCGGAACCCAGATTCCTCTGCACCACCAGATAGGCGGCACCGCCCGCGTTAAGCCGCGGCAGCCACGTCATCAGCAGCTCGTGCAGAGCCTCCTTGCCGACGCGGATCGGCGGATTCGACCAGATCAGATCGAACGTGAGAACGGCCGGAACCTGCTCGGCGGTGACGGCATGGATATTGCCCATGCCGTTCAACTCGGCGTTGCGGCGCGTGAGCTCAAGCGCGCGTTCGTTCACATCCAACGCCCAGATATCGGCCTTGGGCGATTCGAAACCCAACGTCAGCGCGATCGGACCCCAACCGCAGCCAGATCAAGGAACGTGCCCTCCTCCGGCGGTTCCGGCGCCTGGCGAAGCAGCACCGACGTGCCCAAATCCACACGATTGCCGGAAAACACGCCGTTCGACACTTCCACATCCGCCTCATTGCCACGCAACGTGACATGCAGCTTCCTGCGCACGTCCTTCGACTGCGGTTCCGCCGCGAAATACTGCTCGGCCTGTGCCATGCTCTCTCCTTGCAAACGTTCGTCCTCCGGCATCCGCGCGGTAATCGCGTCCACGTGGCGAAAACGGTGATGCCCATGTCTCTAGACAATGATGATAATAAAGACACCATAGTTTAACCGTGAGAGGTGCCATTGAGCCAAGAGAACGATATCGAGCAGAGCATGACCGCAGGCGACGTCGGGGGAGTGCTCGCCGACCAATCCGACGTGCTGCTTGATACCGACGGCGGGGAACACTTTCGCGAAACCCACGACGAACAGTGGCAGGAACGCGAATCTCGCAACGCATTGAAGCATGTGGCGGGTCTGGGCGAGATCCAGGACGTCACCGAAGTCGAATACCGTAAAGTCAGGCTCGAACGCGTCGTGCTCGTAGGCGTATGGTCCAGCCGCGAGACCACGCAGGCCGCGGCCGAGGAATCGCTCCGAGAACTCGCCGCGCTCGCCGAAACCGCGGGCGCGTGGTGTGCGACGGCCTGCTGCAGCACCGCATCAACCGGATGCGGCCACATACGTGGGTTCCGGCAAGGCGCGTGAACTGGCCGGCATCGTGGCGCAGGACGAGGCGGACACCATCGTCGTCGACGATGATCTGCCGCCGAGCCAACGACGCGCATTGGAAGACGCCACCAAAGTGAAGGTGGTCGACCGCACCGCCGTCATCCTCGACATCTTCGCACAGCATGCGACGTCGCGCGAAGGCAAGGCGCAGGTGGAGCTGGCACAGCTCGAATACATGCTGCCGCGACTGCGCGGCTGGGGCGGGTCGCTGTCGCGTCAGGCGGGTGGCCGTGCGGCAGGCGACGCGGGCATCGGCCCGCGTGGTCCGGGTGAGACGAAAATCGAAATGGACCGTCGCGTGATCCGCAGCA
>ENA-OQBJ01000615-OQBJ01000615.1-human-gut-metagenome-genome-assembly--contig:-NODE-615-length-18024-cov-9.918534_pt1 | contig 18024 bp, 17 predicted proteins | sample MGYA00242743_ERZ504545 | MGnify/ENA primary metagenome ERZ504545 (study PRJEB26092, sample SAMD00036252) | human gut metagenome | host: Homo sapiens | study: EMG produced TPA metagenomics assembly of...
GTTTTTATTTTGTTTTCTCAATTTAATTGTGTAATTTTGCAGCATAATAGAAAATTCATAGCATGAACTATATTGATTGGAAAAAAGCAGTGGTCTTTCTGATTGTTATCGGAGGACTCATTTATATTACAAAGGCAGAGTTGGGAATGACTACTACAAACTCGTTCCTTACTACGCTGGGTATCTTATTGCTTCTCTTTATCGGAGATAACTTCGCACAGAAGATTGATGATGATCGGAAACGACGTAAACTGAATAATGATGGAAAAGCTGATTGATCTATATAAGAAATGGGCGGGTGAAGAACCGGCTGATGTCATAAAATTGGCAGGGCAGGGGAGTAACCGGCAGTATTTCCGTATCATTGGGCATGATGGTGATACGGTAATTGGTGTGATAGGAACCAGTCGTGATGAGGATCATGCCTTTGTATATCTGGCTCAGCATTTCCAGCTCAGACAGTTGCCTGTTCCCCAGATTCTGGCGGTGAGCGATGATGAACTCTGCTATCTTCAGACAGACCTTGGCGGTACTTCGCTTTTCGATGCCATCAAGGGCGGACGAGATGCGGGCGGACGTTACAATCAGAAAGAGAAGGAACTCCTTAAGAAAACCATTCGTGAACTTCCGAATATCCAGATTCGCGGTGCAAGAGGATTGGAATGGCAGAACTGCTATCCGCAGCCAGAATTCGATGTAGACAGTGTGCTCTTCGACCTCAACTACTTCAAGTATTGTTTTCTGAAGCCTACCGATTTGGATTTTCACGAACTGAAGCTCGAAGCCAACTTCCGGCTTTTTGCCAAGGATCTGACATCAGAACCGATGGATTGTTTCCTTTATCGCGATTTTCAGGCGCGCAACATCATGCTGGATGATAAGGGGAATCCATACTTTATTGATTTTCAGGGCGGTAGAAAAGGACCGTTCTATTATGACCTCGCCTCATTCCTCTGGCAGGCATCTGCTAAGTATCCGTTCAAACTGCGCAGAGAACTGGTTTGGGAATACTACCAGTCATTGAAGCATTATACCGAGGTACCATCGGTGCGCCATTTTGTAAACCGGTTGAGTCTTTTTGTGCTCTTCCGTACCTTACAGGTTTTGGGCGCCTACGGATTCCGTGGCTATTTCGAACGCAAGAAGCATTTCATCGATAGTATTCCGCCAGCTATCCAGAATCTGCGAGATCTTCTGAAGATGGGTGACAAGGTCTTCCCTTATCCTTATATGATGGATATGTTGAGAAGGCTGACCGAATTGCCACAGTTCAAGGTGATAGAGAGTGTGGTGCTGAGTCGTGCAGACGGCTATAAGACTACCGACAATAATATCTATCGTGCGCATCCGCAGGACGGACCTGCCACCTATTCTAAATATGATGGTAAGGGACCGCTGGTGGTAAGAGTGTATAGTTTTTCCTTCCGTAAGGGCATTCCAGAGGATCCGTCGGGCAATGGTGGAGGTTATGTCTTCGACTGCAGAAGTACCCATAACCCTGGCAGATACGAGCCTTATAAGAAGTTGACGGGTCTGGATGAGCCTGTTATCCGATTCCTGGAGGATGATGGTGAGATATTGAAGTTCCTGGATCATGTTTATGCACTTGCCGACCATCATGTAAACCGCTACATGCAGCGTGGTTTCACCTCTCTGATGTTCTGTTTCGGATGTACAGGCGGTCAGCATCGCAGTGTATATTCTGCGCAGCATCTTGCCGAACATATTCACCGGAAGTTTGGTGTAGAAGTGCAGATTTGTCATCGTGAACAGCATATTGAACAGGTTTTGCCGGCGAAACAATAGAAAATAGCGTGCAAATTTGGCTATCTCGCAAAAAGTTAGTAAATTTGCACGCACATTTTAAAATAGCTATTTAGCAATGATGCAAGCAATGATATTCGCAGCAGGTTTGGGCACTCGCCTTAAGCCACTTACCGACCGCATTCCGAAGGCTCTGGTAAGTGTCGGGGGAGAACCTTTGCTCAAACGTGTCATCTTTCAGTTGAAGGATGCCGGTTTCACTCGCATTGTAGTGAACGTGCATCATTTCTCCCAACAAATTATCGATTATCTCAGAGCACATGACAACTTCGGTATGGACATCCGTATCAGTGATGAGAGTGAAAAGCTGCTCGAAACGGGTGGAGGTATCCGGAAGGCATGGCCGCTCTTCAACCAGTCAGAGCCTATTCTTATCCACAACGTGGATATTCTGAGTAATGTAGATCTGAAGAAATTCTACCAGATTGAGAGTAGGGATATGATTGCTGCCCGCCTGATGGTGAGCGAACGCAAGACCAAGCGCTATTTGCTCTTTGATGACAGTATGCGACTGGTGGGATGGACGAATATAGAAACGGGCGAGGTGAAGAGTCCTTATCCTGATCTCAATCCCAAAGATTATAAGATGTATGCTTTCTCGGGCATCCACATGGTTGCTCCATCGCTCTTTCCATTGATGGAGGAGGAACCGGACAAGTTCCCTATCATGGACTTCTATCTGAAGCATTGCGACAAGGTGCGCATAGAGGGATATGTAAAGAACGACCTCAAGCTGATGGATGTGGGAAAGCAGGAGACGCTGAAAGAGGCGGAAGCATTCCTGAAATCGTTAGTTAGTAGTTTATAGTTAATAGCGGCTATGCCGTATAGCAAGATTACTATAAACTATAAATTGTAAACTGTAAATTAAAATTAGATATTATGCAACAGAAGATTATTATTTTGGATTTCGGTTCACAGACCACACAGCTCATCGGCCGTCGTGTCCGTGAACTCGATACCTTCTGCGAGATCATGCCTTACAACAAGTTTCCAAAGGATGACCCATCAGTCATTGGTGTCATCTTGAGCGGTAGCCCTTATTCCGTTCATGATCCGGAAGCTTTCAAGGTAGATCTGAGCCAGTTTATCGGTCGCATTCCTGTACTCGGCATCTGTTACGGTGCTCAGTTCCTCTCTTACGCCCAGGGCGGTAAGGTGGAGGCTGCTGACAGCGTGAGTATGGTCGTGCCAACTTGGAGCATTTCGATAAGGAGAATCCTTTGTTCAAGGGATTCATCGAGAACTCTCAGGTTTGGATGAGCCATGGTGATACCATCACTGCTATCCCTGATGATTACAAGTGCATCGCTTCTACTGCTAATGTGAAGTATGCTGCTTATGCTTCTACCAAACAGCCTGTATGGGCAGTACAGTTCCACCCAGAGGTGTTCCACTCTTTGCAGGGTACACAGCTCTTGAAGAACTTCGTGGTTGATATCTGCGGAAGTAAGCAGGACTGGAGTGCTGACTCTTTTGTTGAGACAACAGTTGCTGAGTTGAAGGAACAGTTGGGCGATGATAAGGTTATCCTCGGTCTTTCTGGCGGTGTTGACTCCAGTGTGGCTGCCGTTCTCCTGAACAAGGCTATCGGTAAGAACCTTACCTGTATCTTCGTAGATCATGGTATGTTGCGCAAGAATGAGTTCCGTGACGTGATGGAAGATTACAAGTGCTTGGGCTTGAACGTAATCGGCGTGGATGCATCAGAGAAGTTCTTTGCTGACCTGGCTGGTGTTACTGACCCTGAGAAGAAACGTAAGATTATCGGCCGCGACTTCGTGGAGGTTTTCAATGCTGAGGCTAAAAAGCAGACTGGTGCCAAGTGGTTGGCTCAGGGTACCATCTATCCTGACCGTATCGAGAGCTTGAATATCACCGGTAAGGTGATCAAGAGTCATCACAACGTAGGTGGTCTTCCTAAGGAGATGAACCTTCAGTTGTGTGAGCCTTTGAAGTGGCTGTTCAAGGATGAGGTTCGCCGTGTAGGTCGCTCTATGGGTATGCCAGAGCACCTGATTACTCGTCACCCATTCCCAGGTCCTGGTTTGGCTGTCCGTATCTTGGGCGATATCACTCCTGAGAAGGTACGTATCCTTCAGGATGCTGACGATATCTATATCCGTGGCTTGCGTGAGTATAAAGTGAAGTTGAGTGGTGAGGAAGCTCGTCGCGTCCTGGCTGCCGGTGTTCCTGCTGACATGCAGAATGGCGAGATCGAGGTTTCTCTCTACGATCAGATCTGGCAGGCTGGTACCGTATTGCTTTCTACTGTCCGTTCAGTAGGTGTGATGGGTGATGAGCGTACATACGAGCACCCGGTTGCCTTGCGTGCTGTAACCAGTACTGATGCGATGACTGCTGACTGGGCACATCTTCCTTATGATTTCATGGCTAAGGTAAGTAATGAAATTATTAATAAGGTGAAGGGTGTAAACCGTGTATGTTATGACATCTCTTCAAAACCACCTTCGACAATCGAGTGGGAGTAAACAGAATAAAAAAGTCGCCTTCAAAGAGGGCGACTTTTTTTATTCTTATTTCTGGTTCTTCAGGAGATCACGTATTTCCATGAGAAGTTTTTCTTCATTGCTTGGCTCCGGAGCTTAGGTGCTTCTGCCGGTTTTTCCTCTTCCTTCTTCTTGGAAATCTTGTTCACCACCTTGATGAGCATGAAGATACAGAAGGCAACGATGAGGAAGTCGAAACAGGTCTGGAGGAAGTTACCGTAGTTGATGGTAGCCGCCTTCAGTTCCTCACCTCCTACATTGACGGTAGGTAGGGTGAATTTGAGGTCGGCGAAATTCACGCCGCCAATCAGCCAACCTATAGGAGGCATGATGACATCATCTACAACGGAGCTCACAATTTTGCCAAAGGCACCACCGATGATAACACCGACAGCCATGTCGAGCACATTGCCACGCATGGCGAATTCCTTGAATTCATTCAAAAATTTACTCATACTTTTATCTTTTTAATTAAAACTATAGTTTGATTGTTTTTCTTTTTTCTTATATATTATGAGGTATAGAATGTTGAGTTTTTCCTTTGCTTTTTGCAATATGGAGTTGTCAGTATGGCATGTAATGAGTGAAAATAATGCCAATATTAAAACTCTACTATTCTTTTTTAACTTATTTAATACTCATTCTGGTTGCAAAGTTAGAAAAAAATTAGTAACTTTGCGCTCGAAAAGAAGAAAAATGCTCTAAGGCGTAAAATTTTGAATGTTTCAGCATCAGATGAACGCTCGAAAGCAGTTAAAAAAGGTAATTTTTATTAAACTTTTAATTTAAATATTAAGAACAATGATTAAGATTGGTATTAACGGATTTGGCCGTATCGGTCGTTTCGTATTCCGTTCTACAGTTGAGGCTGAGAACGCAAAGGAAGTACAGGTAGTAGCTATCAATGACTTGTGCCCAGTAGATTACATGGCTTACATGTTGAAGTATGATACAATGCACGGTCAGTTCGACGGTACTATCGAGGCTGACGTTGAGAAGAACGAGTTGATCGTTAACGGTAACCACATCCGTGTTACTGCTGAGCGTGATCCAGAGAACTTGAAGTGGGATGAGGTTGGTGCTGAGTACGTAGTTGAGTCTACAGGTCTCTTCCTCGCTTATGACAAGGCTGAGAAGCACTTGAAGGCTGGTGCTAAGTACGTAGTACTTTCTGCTCCTTCTAAGGCTGACGCTAACGGTAACCAGGCTGATATGTTCGTTTGCGGTGTTAACACTGACAAGTACAATGGTCAGAAGATCGTTTCTAACGCTTCTTGTACAACAAACTGCTTGGCTCCTATCGCTAAGGTATTGAACGATAACTTCGGTATCGAGACAGGTTTGATGACAACTGTTCACTCTACAACTGCTACACAGAAGACTGTTGACGGTCCATCTCTGAAGGACTGGCGTGGTGGCCGTGCAGCTGCTGGCAACATCATCCCTTCTTCTACAGGTGCTGCTAAGGCTGTAGGTAAGGTTATCCCTGAGTTGAACGGTAAGTTGACAGGTATCTCTATGCGTGTTCCTACTTTGGACGTATCTGTTGTTGACTTGACAGTTAACTTGAAGAAGGCTGCTTCTAAGGAGGCTATCTGCGCTGCTATGAAGGCTGCTTCTGAGGGTGAGTTGAAGGGTGTACTCGGTTACACAGAGGATGCTGTTGTTTCTTCTGACTTCTTGGGTTGCGCTTTGACATCTATCTTCGACGCTAACGCAGGTGTTTATTTGACAGACACTTCGTTAAGGTTGTTTCTTGGTATGACAACGAGATTGGTTACTCACACAAGGTTGTTGAGTTGATCAAGATCATGAAGAAGCACAACGGTTAATTCGTTACCTCTTAACGATTAAGTATATGGCCGTCCAGCATTTTTTCAATGCTGGACGGCTTTTTGTTTTTATAAGTGAGAATTTCTTTTCATTTTATTTTGTTTTCTCAATAATTTCATTTAACTTTGCGGCATGAAATATTCGATGATAACCATATTGGGACCTACGGCGAGTGGTAAGACGAGTCTTGCTGCCGCTCTTGCAGCCAGGATCAATAGCCTGGGTGCCCATTTGTCGGGTACCCCTGCCAATGGCGCTGAAATCATTAGTGCTGACAGCCGGCAGGTATATCGCGGCATGGATATAGGTACGGGTAAGGATCTAGCTGACTATACCATTCATGGCAAGCAGATACCTTATCACCTCATTGACATCTGTGAGCCTGGTACGAAATATAATCTCTTTGAATATCAGCAGGATTTTTATGATGCCTATCAGGATATTCAGAAGAGAGGGGCTTTTCCGATATTATGTGGAGGTACAGGACTCTATATTGAGTCGGTGCTGAAAGGTTATCATCTCTCACCTGTTCCGCAGAACCCGGAACTCCGTGAGTCATTGGCTCATAAGAGTTTAGAGGAACTTACGCTGATACTGAAAGAGCTGAAGGCAAAAACGGGTTCTAATATGCACAATCGCACAGACGTGGATACAGCACAGCGAGCTATCCGGGCGATAGAGATTGAAAACTATAATCTGGAGCATCCGATGCCCGAACGTGAACTCCCTGCGGTTGATTCGCTGATTATCGGTGTCAGCATAGACCGGGACGCAAGAAGGGAGAATATTTCACGGAGACTGAAACAGCGATTGGATGAGGGAATGGTAGATGAAATCAAGGGACTGCTAGATCGCGGTATTCCTGCCGAAAATCTCATCTATTATGGTTTGGAATATAAGTTTATTACAGAATATGTGATCGGTAAGACTTCATACGATGAGATGTATCGCGGTCTGGAAATAGCAATCCATCAGTTTGCCAAAAGGCAGATGACGTGGTTCCGAGGTATGGAGCGCAGAGGCTTTACTATCCATTGGGTAGATGCATTGCTGCCAATGGAGAAAAAGGTGGAGACGGTTTTGGAGCTGATGAGAAGCTAGGCTGCGGCCTGGAATCTGGCTAAGGCGCTGGCATCCGATGGAATCGGATGCAACGATGGCTAGGCGGAAGTAATATTTTTCTAATTACAAAGAAGAGACAATGGTAAACGAGAATAAATGGGGGCTGCTTTATTGCCCTAGAGGAGGCTGGCGAAGTAACAAGCGCTGGGAAAAAATAGAGAAGGTGCTCAAGCAGCAGAGCGTGGATTACGACTTTGTGCAGAGCGAGAATCAGAAGAGCGTAGAACGGCTCATCAGAATGTTTATCAACAATGGTTATAAGACCATTGTCATCGTTGGTGGAGATTCTGCGCTCAATGATGCCGTAAACTGTCTGATGCAGATAGATCCGAAAGAAAGAGAAGAGGTGGCACTGGGTGTTATTCCTAACGGACTGATGAACGACTTTGCCCACTTCTGGGGATTCAGCGACAGCGATATCGAGAAGACGGTGGCGTCGCTGAAAAAACGTCGTATCAGAAAGATTGACCTCGGTTGTATCCGCTATGTGAATAAGAAAGGGGAGAAATGCCGTCGCTATTTCCTCAACTGTATCAATATCGGACTCATTGCCGCCATCATGAACCTGAGACGAAAAACCCATCATATCTTCGGTTCACGTACCCTGTCGTTTCTCTGTTCCTTCATCCTGATGATATTCCAGCGTCTGGACTATAAGATGCATGTGAAAATCAATTCGGATGTTATCAAGCGTAGAGTGATGACGATGTGTATAGGCAATGGAACTGGATATGGACAGACCCCGAATGCTGTACCATATAACGGACTGCTCGATGTGTCGGTGGTATCTCATCCTAAGACAACCCAGCTCTTTGAGGGAATCTATCTTTTTGTGAAAGGTAAGTTCCTCAACCATAAGAGTGTGCATCCTTACCGTACCCGAGAGGTAGAGGTGCTCGATGCCCAGCATGCCCTGATAGGTATTGATGGCAGATTGATGAATACACCGGTAGGTTCATTCCAGATTACTGTAATTCAGGAGGTTATCAACTTCCTGATACCCGTATAACCAATATGACCGTAATAAATGAAATGTATCAAGAAAAACGTATAATGTAAAACATATAAATAAAAATAGCAGAACTTTATCCGAGTTCTGCTATTTTTATGATTTTTTCTTCCTGTAAGATTTTGATTTTCCTTCCTTCAGTATTTATGATTTCTTCTGCCGTAAAGGCTGAGAGCGTACGGATGGCATTGCTCGTTGTCATATTACAGAGATTTGCCAGATCTTCACGACTCAATCGGATGTCAAGAGTTTTTCCGTCTTTTTCTAACCCATAAGAGTCTTTCAGAAATATCAGACCCTCGGCAAGTCGGGCACGGATATGTTTCTGGGTGAGGTTCACGGTACGGTCGTCCGATTTACCTATTTCCACACTGAGATATTTGATAAAGAAGAAGCCGATGTTGAAACTCTTGGAGAGCAGTTTCATGAGAACTGCCAGCGGGAACTGGGCAACGACGCAGTTTTCCAGCGACATGGCTGCCGTCTTGTATATCTCATCCGCAAAATAGGCTCTGAAACCAAAAAATTCAATCGGTTTGATAACACGGATAATCTGGCTCTTGCCACCGATACCTTCTTTGTATATCTTCACTTTTCCCGCTATGAGACATAGTGCATATTCGGGAGTACCCTCGTTCTTGTAGATGATTTCGTTCTTCTTATACTTCTTGGTTTCCAGATGTTCTTTCAGTAAATCGAACTGGTCATCAGTGATGCCTCCCCATAGCTTAGCAATCAGCATTGCTATATTTTCTTTATCGTATTTTCCTCTAGCTGCCATGTGTACAAATCTTTTAAACTGAAAACTGAGTGCAAAAGTAATGCTTTTTCTCGAAATAATCAAGCATTTTTGTCTAAAAATATGTTTTAAAACATAAAAAGGCAATTTTTTCTAAAAATGGCATACAAAAAACTTTGTTATACCACAAAAAAGTGTTACCTTTGAAAGCAATTAATTTAGTCAACAAAAATATAGAACCTTAATATAGATCTATGAGTTATCTAAAATTCGAAAAGGCCCTTATGGTGAATCTTCAAGAGTCGTTGCCTAAGGAGTTGTTGAGAACAAATCGCTCGGGTGCATATTCGTGCTCAACGATTGTAGACTGTAATACCCGCAAGTATCACGGATTACTTGTCGTGCCGGTTCCAGAGCTGGACGATGAGAATCATGTGCTCTTGAGTTCGCTGGATGTTACGGTGATTCAGCATGGAGCTGAGTTTAACCTCGGCTTGCACAAGTACCAGGGCAACAACTACAGTCCGATGGGCCACAAGTACATTCGTGAGTTTGATTGTGATAAAGTGCCAACTACCCTTTATCGCGTAGGTGGTGTTATCCTGAAAAAGGAAGTTGTATTCCAGCATTATGAGAATCGCATTCTAATTCGCTATACTCTGGTAGACGGCCATTCGGCTACAACCCTTCGTTTCCGTCCTTTTCTGGCTTTCCGCAGTGTCCGTCAGTTTACTCATGAGAATGCTACCGCGTCTCGTGATTATTCTGAGGTAGATCATGGCATCAAGACCTGTATGTATGCAGGTTATCCTGATCTCTACATGCAGTTCTCCAAGAAGAACGAGTTTAAATTCTGTCCAGATTGGTATCGTGGCGTGGAATATCCAAAGGAGCAAGAGAGAGGTTATGCTTCTAACGAAGACCTCTATGTTCCTGGCTATTTTGAAATGGATATCAAGAAAGGCGAAACCATCGTCTTTGCTGCTTCTACATCAGAAATCAAGGCGGTCAGCCTGAAGAAGCTCTTCGACAAGGAAGTGGATGAGCGTTCGCCTCGTGACAATTTCTTCCACTGTCTGGTCAATGCGGCTCATCAGTTCCATCGTCGTGAAAAGAACGGTGACCGTTATATCCTGGCAGGTTACCCTTGGTTCAAGTGCAGAGCACGCGATACATTCATCGCTCTTCCGGGTCTCACCCTCTCTATCGAGGAAGATGACTACTTCGAACTGGTGATGAAGACTGCTATGAAGGGATACTACGAGTTTATGGAAGGCAAGCCGGTCAGCGTTCATATTGCTGAGATAGAGCAGCCTGACGTGCCATTGTGGGCTATCTGGGCTTTGCAGCAGTATGCCAAGGAAACCAGCAAGGAAGAATGCTTCAAGAAGTATGGACAGTTTATCAAGGATGTTATCAGCTTTATCCAGGGTAACAAGCATCCGAACCTGAAGCTCGAAGAGAACGGATTGCTCTATACCGATGGTAAGGGCAAGGCTGTTACCTGGATGAACTCTACTGCCAACGGCAGACCTGTGGTTCCACGTACAGGTTATATCGTAGAGTTTAATGCTTTGTGGTATAACGCCTTGTGTTTCTGTGCTTCTCTCGCTGCAACAGTAGGCGAAGAAGACAGCCAGCAGAAACTCCTGGCTCAGGCTGAGCTGACCAAGCAGGCGTTCCTCGATACCTTCCTCAATGAATATGGCTATCTCTACGATTATGTTGATGGAAATATGATGGACTGGAGCGTTCGCCCGAACATGATATTTGCAGTGGCTTTCGATTATTCTCCATTGTCGCAAGACCAGAAGAAGCAGGTTCTTGATATTTGTACACGCGAACTCCTTACTCCTAAGGGATTGCGTTCACTCTCGCCAAAGAGCGGTGGATATAATCCTGTTTATGTAGGTCCGCAGCCCCAGCGCGACTATGCTTACCATCAGGGTACGGCATGGCCATGGCTCGGTGGCTTCTATATGGAGGCAAGTCTGAAACTCTATAAGCGTACCCGTTTGAGCTTTATCGAACGCCAGATGGTAGGTTATGAGGGCGAAATGTCTTCCCACTGTCTCGGTACCATCAGCGAACTCTTCGATGGAAACCTCCATTCGCAGGTCGTGGTGCCATCTCTTTCGCCATGAATGTGGCTGAGATTCTGCGTGCGCTCGAGTTACTTGAAAAATATCAATATTAATAATAGGAGGACTGCTATATGAAAGTTTTAATGTTTGGATGGGAGTATCCTCCTCACGTATTTGGTGGTTTGGCAACTGCACTTTGGTATCTCCCAGGGACTTCATGCCCAGGGCGATGTTGATATCACATTGTGTCTGCCTCATCCTTTCGGTGATGAGGACCGCAGTGCCTGCAAGATTGTGGCAATGAACAGTGTGCCTATCGCCTGGCGAGATGTAAATCACGACTATGTGCAGCAGCGCGTAGGCAATATCATGAATCCGGACGATTATTTCCGCTACCGTGACCACATCTATGCCGATTTTAACTATATGCATGTAAATGACCTCGGCTGTATGGACTTTGCTGGTGGTTATCCGTCAAATCTTCATGACGAGATCAACAACTATAGCATCATTGCCGGAGTTGTAGCCCGTTCTGAAGAATTTGATATTATCCATGCTCACGACTGGCTTACATTCCCTGCCGGAATTCATGCCAAGCGCGTGAGTGGCAAACCATTGTGCATCCACGTTCATGCTACTGATTTCGACCGTAGCCGTGGAAAGGTGAACCCTACCGTTTACGCTATCGAGAAAGACGGTATGGATAATGCCGACTGCATCATGTGTGTATCCGAACTGACCCGCCAGACGGTGATTCACCAGTATCACCAGGATCCACGCAAGTGTTTCGCCATGCACAATGCCGTATACCCATTGAAGCAGGAGTGGCAGGATATTCCACGCCCAAATCATAAGGGCAAGGAGAAGGTAGTAACCTTCCTGGGACGTCTTACCATGCAGAAGGGACCTGAATATTTCGTAGAGGCTGCCAACATGGTATTGCACCGTACCCGCAATGTGCGTTTCTGTATGGCAGGTTCGGGCGATATGATGGACCAGATGATTTATCTCGCTGCCGAAAGAGGCATTGCCGACCGGTTCCACTTCCCTGGCTTTATGCGCGGCAAACAGGTTTATGAATGTCTGAAAGACAGTGATGTCTACGTGATGCCATCTGTGAGCGAGCCGTTCGGTATCTCACCTTTGGAAGCTATGCAGTGCGGCACACCAACCATTATCTCCAAGCAGAGTGGATGTGGAGAAATTCTGTCCAACTGTATCAAGGTAGACTACTGGGATATCCATGCCCTTGCTGATGCCATCTACAGCATCTGTCACAACGAGAGTCTTTTCGATTATCTCTCAGAGGAAGGCAAGAAAGAAGTAGACCAGATTACCTGGGAGAAAGTGGGAGCCCGCATCAAAGACCTGTACCTCAAAACCTTAGGGTGGAAGTAGGTTAAGTGAAGAGTGAAGAACGAAGAATGAATAATTTTGAGGCTTTACTCATCTTACAAGTTAAACGTTCAAATTTCAAATTTTATGAAAACAATTTGTTTATATTTCGAGATACATCAGATTACCCATCTGAAACGCTACCGCTTCTTCGACATCGGTACCGACCATTATTACTATGATGACTACGAGAACGACCGTAGCATCAACGAGATTGCTGAGCGCTCTTATATGCCAGCCTTGAATGCCCTTCAGGAGATGATTGAAAAGAACGGCAAGTATTTCAAGATAGCTTTTTCGCTTTCGGGTGTGGGTATGGAGCAGTTGGAACTTCATGCTCCTCAGGTGCTGGAGAAGCTTCAGCAGCTCAACAATACGGGTTGTGTAGAGTTCCTGGCTGAGCCTTACTCTCACGGACTTGCTTCTCTGGTTAATGAGGCAAGTTTCAAGGATGAGGTGATGCGCCAGTGTACTAAGGTTGAGGAATATTTCGGAAAGAAACCTACCGTATTGCGCAACTCTTCGCTCATCTATAGCGATGATATCGGTAACGATGTTGCCAACATGGGATTCATTGGTATGCTCACCGAGGGTGCCAAGCACGTGCTCGGCTGGAAGTCTCCTCACTATGTTTACCATTGCGCCCTGAACCCTAAGTTGAAGCTCCTGTTGCGTGATGTGAACCTGAGCGATGATATCTCTCTGCGCTTCAGCAACAGCGATTGGGACGGTTATCCACTCTTTGCCGACAACTATATGAACCGGATTGCTGCCTTCCCAGAGGAGGAGCAGGTTATCAATATCTTCATGGAGCTTTCTGCTCTTGGTATTGCCCAGCCTCTGTCAAGCAACATCCTCGAGTTTATGAAGGCTTTGCCTCAGTGTGCCAAGGACCGTGCATCACCTTCTCAACACCTAGTGAAATCTGCAAGAAGATCAAGTCGGTAGGCGAGGTGAATGTGCCTGATACCTTGAGTTGGGTAGACGAGGAGCGTGATGTAAGTTCATGGTTGGGTAACCCGATGCAGCGTGAGGCTTTCAACAAGCTTTATAGTGTGGCAGACCGTGTACGTATCGCCAACGATCCACGTATCAATCAGGACTGGGATTACCTGCAGGCAAGTAACAACTTCCGCTTCATGACTACCAAGCCAAGCAATGTGGGTCTTGACAGAGGTATCTATTCAAGTCCTTTCGATGCTTTCACTAACTATATGAACATTCTTGGCGACTTCATCACCCGAGTAAACGACCTCTATCCTACTGATGTTGATAACGATCAGCTTGAGAGCCTGCTTACTACCATCAAGAATCAGGATGAAGAGATTGAGATGAAGGACAAGGAGATTGTCCGTCTTCAGGCTAAGATTGAAAAGATAGAGAAGGAGGCAGAGAAGCAACATGGCGAGAAGCCTGCTAAGCTGCTCCTGCCAAGAAGGCCGCAGCTAAGCCTGCAGCCAAGAAGCTCCTGCCAAGAAAACAACAAAGGCTGAGCCTACAGAAAAAAAGAAAGATTAGAATTTTTAGATTACTCATAATGATTAATCCCCCTCGCTGTATTGATTTGCAATGAGGGGGATTTTTTTGTTTCCCAAAATATTCTCTGAAATAACGCGTTAGCTGGAAAGCATTATTTTTCGAAATGAATCCAGTCTATGTCGAAGAAGGCTGCATCGTTCTTCTTGGCTGTGCGGGTGTTGAAGAAACCGAGCTTGGCACCAATCCACTTGCCTTCACGCACAGTGAAAGGATTGCCTATCTTGGTGAATTTCTTACCATCCAGACTGTAACTCCATTCAGCGATAGCCTGTATCTGGTTGGCGATACCTTCGCTATGAACCTTCACGCGAAGCCATACATCCTGGGTAGCGATGCGGGAAGAAGGAATATCATCTACGGCATACTTCACGGTGTAAGGTTGAGGCAGCTTGCTGGTCTTGACGGCCACTTGCTTCACCACTTTCTCAGCCTTTCCCTTCTCAGCCTTCTCGCAGGTTACATATTGCAATACAACACCCTCTTCCTTGGTATCAACAAACTTGAGTGCCGCATAGTCCATGCCTTGCATGATCATGCCGGCGCTTTCGTCCAATACCTTATCATTTTCCTTGTAAGCCTCGGTGCGGTTAGGTATGAACTTCACCTTGGCAGTAGCAGTAAAGTTCTCGGTAGGGAGTTTCTGGAGCAGGAGGTTTGGCAAATCATACAGGTTCTTTACATCTTCAGCCTGCTGCACACCATAGAGACGCAACTTGGAGTTTTTGGCATCACAGAAGTACCAGTACTGACTGTAAGGACCGTTCCACTGCCATTGCAGACCTAAATCTACGCTGTTGAAATCATCCGATTCCTTAGGCTGGAAGTTACCGCTTGATGGCAGGTTTGGCTTCTTCCATTGCTGAACAGGGTCACCGCAGCCGTCACCATCCTTGTCGTCACCGATGACGAGCCAGTCGTTCACCCATTTGGCTGGTTGCAGATGAACCACACGACCATAAGCGTGCTTATCCTGGAAGTGGAGGAACCAGTCTTCGCCGTTCTGGGTATCTACCCATGCACCCTGGTGAGGGCCGTTTACCTTCTTGTTCTTTCCCTGTGCCATACCCACATACTCCTCGTAAGGACCGTATGGATTCTTGGAACGCAGTTCTACCTGCCAGCCATACTTTACTCCGCCCGCAGGACTCATGATATAATAATATCCGTTGCGCTTGTAGAATTTGGTACCCTCGATGGTAGGCTGGTCTTCATGACCATCATATACGATGCGTGAAGGACCGATAACCTTGGTGCCGTCAGGTGACATCGGAGCTACGAAGAGTACAGACTTGATACCGGCTCTTGAACCGGCGCATCCATGCGAAAGATAAGCCTTGCCGTCTTCATCCCAAAGAGGGCAGCAGTCAATAAGACCTTTTCCCTTCATCACCCAGGTGATAGGCTCCCAAGGACCGCGTGGTCTTGTGTCTTGGTCATGAAGAGACCCTGGTCAGGATCGCCGCAATAGATGTAGAACCATCCGTCATGATAGCGGATAGAGGGTGCCCACACGTAGTTACCATGCTGAACCTTCTTGTGCCAATCCAGTTCGGTGCCCTGATACTCTGGCAAAACAGGATAGTCATCGAGTAGGGCAGCACCGATAATCTCCCAGTTTACCAGGTCGGTGCTGTGCAGAATCTGCAGGCCAGGGAAACACTGGAAGGAAGAGGAGGTCATATAGTAGTCATTGCCCACACGGCATACGTCTGGGTCTGAGTAGTCGGCGTCAATAACCGGGTTGCGGTACATTCCGTTCTTCAGGTTCGGATTCCATGTCTTGGATACCGCTTTTTGGGCATTCACGCTTACAGCAGAGAGTGGAGAACTCAATGCGATGGTGGCGAGAATGCACAGGAGTGAATGCGATTTTATTTTCATTGTTACCGATGTTTAAATGAATTATTTAGCTACGTATTTCTTGTTGTTGTAGATATAGATACCTTTTTTGAGACCTTGCAGGTCTTCTGCCTTGGCATTGAGCTTTACCATGCGACCGCTGAGGTCGTAAATGTTGTTATTGTTTACCTTGGCGGTTAAAACAACATTGTTGATACCTGAACTTGTTACCTTTACACCTTTCAGAGTGATAACCCAAGCGGCTTGTGCATCTTGTGGTGTGAAGGTAAGAACGCCAGTAGCAGGAGTGTCAAGTGTAATATCAAACTTTGTGCTCGTATCCGTTTGGGTTGTACGGCTAGGGAATACGTATTTGTCGCTGGCAAAGGTTGTTCCGTTCAGTTCGCCGAGATAACAGGTCTTGTTGTCTTCATTGGCATATCCTGCAAATGTAGCCGATGTAATGGTAATATTCTCAGGCAGGTTGATGGTAAACTGTACGCCCTTGCTATACTTGATGGTATTGCTTTTAGCTGTAGCGTAACCTTTGCTGCTCTCTATGCTGCAACCATTGTTGAACGTCCATGGAGATGGATCTGTGCTTGAAGAAGTGCCGGTTGATGCATCCAGAATATAGCTTACTTCTGTTGTCTCACCTGGATTGGGAGTGGGATTTGGATTTGTACCTGCCCCTGTAGCATCACACTGGTCATCTACTATAGAATCGTACTGGCGAATCCAGAGTTTGCCAGACTGGCATGTAATCTTAGAGTTGTTCTTGAACACGAGATTATCTACGAAGCGGATATCGATACCCTTCTTGGCTGAAATCTGCACGTTGTCGAGAGTCACGTTCTTGATGTGGCTCTCAGGGCGGCCAATCAGGAAGATTGCGTTACCTTCGCAAACATCTGTTGTCTTCACGTTCTGGAGAAGAATGCCGTTGTAGGTAGGGGTAGTACTATCAAGAGCTCTGGCATTTGCCTTGTCTACGGCAGGATCGCTGTTGTAGTTCTTGTCGTAGTAGCAGTCGATAGAGAATGGGTTCTTAACCTTGGTCATGGTGAAGTTGGTGAACTTCCAGTCCTCCTCGCCACCGCCGCGCAGAGTTACCTTGTTGGTTGTTTTATCTACATCTTGACCTGTCTTCATGCGGATGCCCGCAGTTGTACCGTTCATGGTGATGTTGTCGAACCAAACATGCTTGATGTTCTTGGTGAAACTACCGATAGAAGCACCATGACCCGTTCCGAAGTCGCAGTTCCAAACATGGATATACTGTGCATTGTCATCGCAAACTACGTTATCATCGCCTGTACTGATGTTGCAGTTGTAGATGTTCATGTGGTGTCCCCAGATAGAGATACCATCTGTGTTATGAGAAGGCTGTTCTGTCTTGGTTTCAGAAGAAGGGTTATAGATGGTTACATCATGAACAGTACCATTGCTGGCCCCATTGCTGTTACTCAAGGTGATGTTGACACCCGGAGTATTCTGAACCTTGAGATTGCGAATCAGGAATCGGCTGCCTTTCTCGAATCGGATCATGGCTCCAGGATTGAAAGTCTCCTTGTTGTCGCGAGCTTTCCACCAGCGGGTTCCCTGACCATCGATAATAGAAGTTTCACCTTCGCCCTCTATAACAATGTCGCTCTGGTTCTTGTTCTTGCAACCGATAAAGAGCGTTTTGTTGTTAGGAGCTTTGCCGTATTCTACGAGCTTCAAGGTGGCTCCTGCGCAAAGGTGGAGCACAGTCTTTGACTTGATGCTGAGTACCTCGGTCTTGCTGTTCATCTGGTCTGTACTACCAAACATCCAGGTACCGGCAGGAATCACGACCATACCACCTGTTGTAGGCACAGCATCAAGTGCTTTTTGGATAGCCTTGGTGTTGTCTTCTGCCGTAGTAGAAGCACCATAATCTTTGATATTAAATGTGTTTGCCGAAGTGATGGCAGGCAACTGTGGCAGTTCTACGGCAGTCCATCCTTCAGGAGTGTTCTGTGCGTTCTGCTCGGCTGTGATACCTGCGAAGTTTGTGCTTTAGCGAACATTGGCAGAGCCATGAGCGCAGCCAGCACGGCTGTCTTAATGATTGATTTCTTCATTTCTTCTTAGGTTTATTTATTT
>ENA-OQBJ01000616-OQBJ01000616.1-human-gut-metagenome-genome-assembly--contig:-NODE-616-length-17980-cov-12.243488_pt1 | contig 17980 bp, 11 predicted proteins | sample MGYA00242743_ERZ504545 | MGnify/ENA primary metagenome ERZ504545 (study PRJEB26092, sample SAMD00036252) | human gut metagenome | host: Homo sapiens | study: EMG produced TPA metagenomics assembly of...
ATCGCCTTACCGTAACCGCCAAGGGGGTTGTTGTCAAGGCGAAGACCGCCAAGGGCGCCTTCTACGGTATGCAGAGTTTCATGCAGTTACTCCCTGCCCAGATAGAGAGCGCAACCCGGGTGGATGGAGTGAAATGGGTAGCACAATGCTGTGATATCCAAGATGCTCCACGCTTCGGCTACCGTGGATTCCATCTCGATCCATGCCGCCATTTCATTTCTGTCGAGAATGTGAAGAAGCAACTGGACCTGATGTCTATGTTCAAGGTGAACACCATGCACTTCCATCTAACGGAAGACCAGGGCTGGCGTATCGAAATCAAGAAATATCCTAAACTTACTTCTGTGGGCAGTATCCGTACCGAGGGCGATGGCTCTTTTTATGGCGGTTTCTATACCCAGGAGCAGATTAAGGAAATAGTGGATTATGCTGCCAAGCGCTATATTACCGTGATTCCGGAAATCGACCTTCCTGGTCACATGATGGCAGCTATCTCTGCTTATCCTTATCTTTCATGCAAAGGTGAGCAGTGGTCGTTGAGAACAGTTTGGGGTGTAGAGGATATCGTGATGTGCCCGGGCAAGGAAGATATGTTCCGCTTCCTGGATGACATCTTTAGTGAGATTGTTCCTCTCTTCCCAGGTAAGTACTTCCATATCGGTGGCGACGAGTGTCCGAAGACCAGTTGGAAAAACTGCCCTGCCTGTCAGAAGCGTATTCAGACAGAGGGCTTGCAGGCTGAAGGAAAGCATTCGGCTGAGGAAAGACTGCAGAGCTACGTTATCAAGCGCATAGAGAAAATGCTGGAGAAGCGTGGCAGAAAGATTATCGGATGGGACGAGATTCTGGAAGGCGGATTGAGTGAGAATGCTACCGTGATGTCATGGCGTGGAACGGAAGGAGGTATCGAGGCTGCCATGCAGAAGCATGATGTCATCATGACGCCGGGCAGCGACGGTATGTATCTCGACTGGTATCAGGGTGACAGCAAGGTGGAGCCTGTAACCATTCCTAGTCCTCCTAGATATCTGGCTTCAACCTATAATTATAATCCGGTACCTGATACCATCAAGGCGTTGGGACTGGCTCATCATATCCTGGGCGTTCAGTGTAACAACTGGTCGGAATATATGTATTCCAATGCCAAGATGGAGTATATGATGTATCCTCGTGCCATTGCTCTCTCTGAGATTGCATGGTCGCCAGTGAGCAGGAAAAACTTCAAGGATTTCTGCCGCCGACTGGATGCAAACTGTGTCCGTCTGGACGAGCGCCATATCCATTATCATATCCCATTGCCTGAGCAGCCTTTAGGTTCTTGCGATAAGGTGGTCATTACTGGGGATACTGCGGTAACCTTTACCACCTCGCGTTCTATGAAGATGGTTTATACATTGGATGGAAGTACACCAACTCCTTCTTCTTCGGCTTATGCAGAGCCTATCAGGGTGAGTGGAAACACCATTATCAAGATAGCAACCATATTGCCTTCAGGCAAGATGAGCCGTATCAGAACCATTGATGTTGAGAAGCAGACTTATGCTCCTGCTGTTAAGGTGGAGGACGCAAAACCTGGGTTGCAGATGAAGCGCATTAAGGGCAACTATCTGAAGGTTGACCAGCTGGAATGGGCTGATGCTGCCTGGGAGTGTGCAAACATCGAGGGCTTGGAGCAGATGAAGATTCAGCAGAAGGATGATGCTGCTACCTTGCGCGGTGCCAATAATTATGCTGCCATCGCTGAGGGCTACATCAATATTCCGGAGGATGGTGTCTATTATCTCTCTTCACGTCTGGAGCAGGTTTGGATTGATAACAAACTCATGATTAGCAATGAGGGGGATGTGAAGGCTGGTACCAATCATGATACTTCTGTAGCATTGGCTAAGGGATTGCATCCTTTCAAGGTGGTTTTCCTCAGCAATATCGTTGGCGGCTGGCTTCATGGTGGAGCAGTCTCGGCATTGAAATGCGCAAGGACAGCGAACAGAAGTTTACACCAGTAGATAACTCTATGTTTTTCAGAAAATAATAAAACAGATATGAGCATCAGAAATATAGCAAATGTATCGCTTTGCCTCGCCTTGCTGTCTGTCGGCAATGGCGTAGCGGCTCAGAACGAGTCGCGTTGGCATAATGTGGATATCAACCAGCAGAACCGCGAACCTCGCCGTGCTGCTTTCTTTGCATACGAGACCCTTGACAAAGCACAGAGTTTTGACAAGAGGAAGTCGGCCAACTATCTTTCGATGGAAGGCATGTGGAAGTTTAACTTCGTGAAGGATCATAACAAGCGTCCTGCCAACTTCTTTGCAGCCAACTATGACGATTCGGAGTGGAAGGATTTCCCTGTACCGGGGCTATTCGAACTGAACGGTTATGGAGATGCTACTTATAAGAATGTCGGTTATGCCTGGGCTACCCAGTTTGACCCAAATCCTCCTTATATCAGCGAACTCAACAACTATACGGGTTCTTATCGTCGTACCTTCGAACTTCCTAAGGACTGGAAGGGCAAGGATGTCTATTTCCATGTAGGTTCGGCTACCAGCAACCTGACCCTTTGGGTGAACGGCAAGTATGTGGGATATAGTGAAGACAGCAAGGTGGCTGCCGAGTTTAATATCTCCAAGTATCTGAAGCCGGGCAAAAACCTGATAGCTATGCAGGTGATGCGCTGGTGCGATGGTTCTTATTTCGAGGATCAGGACTTCTGGCGCTTTACTGGTATAGCCCGTGAGGTTTATCTCTATGCACGTCCGAAACTTCATGCTGCCGATATCCGTCTTGATGCCGGTTTGATGAATAATTATCGGGATGGTATCCTGAACTATCAGATAGCGCTGAAGGGCGGCAAGACTGATGTGACTGTTGCCTTGTGTGATAAGGATGGCAAGCAAATAGCATCGGCTACCGGAGCTCAGGGTGTAATCAAAGTACCGAAGGTGAAGGCTTGGACTGCTGAGACACCTTATTTATATAAGGTATACATCTCTCTGAAGAATAAGCAGGGGGTAGCGGAGGTGATTCCGCAGAAGGTGGGCTTCCGCAATGTGGAAATCAAGAACGCCCAGTTGCTGGTGAACGGCAAGCCTGTACTGATTAAGGGTGCAACCGGCATGAGATAGATCCGGATGGTGGATATGTGGTAAGTGTAGAGCGCATGATTCAGGATATCAGAATCATGAAACAGTTGAACATCAATGCGGTTCGTACCTGCCATTATCCTGACGATCCCCGCTGGTATGAACTCTGTGATGAATACGGACTGTATCTTACTGCTGAGGCTAACCTCGAATCTCATGGTATGGGATATGAGGAAAAATCACTCGCTAAGTTCCCTGAGTATCTCCAGACTCACATCGAGCGCAATGAAGGTAATGTGAAAAGTTTTATCAATCACCCTTCTATCATCGTATGGAGTTTGGGTAATGAGTGTGGTTACGGCATCAACTTCGAAAAGACCTATGACTGGGTGAAAGCGCTCGACAAGACCCGTCCTGTTCAGTATGAGCGTGGCGGTTATGACAGCAAGACTGATATTTACTGTCCGATGTATATCGACTACGAGGAGAGTGAGAAATATTGCAAGAGTGATGGTGTTAAACCATACATCCAGTGCGAATATGCTCATGCTATGGGTAATTCGGAAGGTGGTTTCAAGGAATATTGGGACCTCATCCGTAAGTATCCTAAGTATCAGGGTGGCTATATCTGGGACTTCGTAGATCAGGGCATTCGTGACAAGAGTCCTGTCACCGGTAAGGAAATCTTTACTTATGGTGGAGATTACGGCCGCTATCCGGCAAGTGACTATAACTTCAACTGTAATGGTATCATTGCTCCAGACCGCCGTCTGAATCCTCATGCTTACGAGATTCAGTACTATCATCAGAATGTATGGATCAAGGACCTGGATGCTGTGAATGGTGCTTTCAAGGTTTACAACGAGAACTTCTTCAAGAATATCGATGACTTGAACCTGACAGCTACGGTTTATGCCAATGGTGTGAAACTGGCTACAGTTGAGATTCCTGAAACAAAGGGTATTGCTCCTCAGGCTACCAAACTGATCAAGAGTGATGAACTGAAGTATGCGGTGGCTGAGGCTGAATCGAAGCATGCAAAGGAGGAGATTGTTCTTAACTTTGCTTTTGCAAGCGATGGCACACAGCCGCTGGTAGACAAGGGCCAGGTGATGGCTCGCCAGCAGTTTATCATCAGCGATTATCAGTTTGCCAAACCGGCGGTTCCTGCTGTTGCTGCTGCGCCAACCAAGAAGGATAAGGTGCAGGAGACAAGCAGTATGGAGGTGGAGGAAACCAACTCTTATGTGAAGGTCAGCGCACAGAGAATGTCTGTAACCATAGGCAAGAAGACGGGTATGATAGATTATCTCGATGTAGATGGTGAACCGATGTTGAAGTTCCGTGAGAGTATGACTCCGGAATTCTGGCGTGCTCCTACCGATAATGACTATGGAGCATCTCTGCAGAAGGAGATGAGAGTATGGAAGAACCCGCAGATGACTCTGAAGTCTTTCGACAAAAATGTGAGTAAGGACAATGTGGTGCTGACAGCTCTCTTCGATATGCCTGAAGTGAAAGCTCAGCTGATGCTCCGCTATGACATCAGTGCTGCGGGCGAGGTGAATGTTACCCAGAAGATGACTACCGACAAGGAGGTGCAGGTTGCCGATCTGTTCAGATTCGGTCTGCAGTTGCAGATGCCTGCTACTTTCTCTAAGCTCGAGTATTATGGTAGAGGTCCTGAAGAGAACTACGTAGATCGTCATTCTTCTGCTTTTATCGGCAAGTACGAGTCTGACGTGAAGGATGAATATTATCCATATATCCGTCCGCAGGAGAGTGGTAACCATACCGATATCCGCTATTTCTCTATCTTTAATCCAACCACCGGCAAGGGGATTACCTTTGAGGGGTATGAACCTATGGAGTGCAGTGCCATCCCTTATCTGGTAGAGGATTTGGATTCTGGTATCGAGAAGACGCATGCATGGGGACAACACAGTGGTGATCTGGTGGATAAGGGACTCGTGCAGTTGCATATCCAGAAATGCCAGTATCCTTTGGGCTGCATCGACAGTTGGATGACCAAGCCTATGGAGAAGTATCGTCTCCATTATGCTGATCGTGAATTTACATTCAAAATAAAGGCAAAATAAAATTTCCGTTATAAAACTCAGATATATGCGGAAATACGGGTATAAGATTAAGTTTAAATAATAAAGTGACCCTAGTTTTAGGTTGAGAGTTTGTTTTTAGGTTTGCCGCTTGAGGGGTCTTTGGGGCCTTTCAAGCGGTTTTTTTATTGTTTGTTTCAAAATGAAACGAATAATGTGTAATTCGCTTTCATTTTGTTCTGTATTTTAAAAAGAACTATACAAAATAATAACTAAACGAAAACATTGATATCAAAAAAGTAAATGATATCGTGAAATGTTAAGCAAAATGTCGTACCTTTGCACCAGAAAATAAACAAAATGTAAATTAATTAATAGGAGAGATTAACATGAAAAAGATTGAAGCAATCATCCGTAAGACTAAGTTTGAGGATGTAAAGGAAGCTTTGCTTGCCGACGACATTGAGTGGTTCTCTTACTACGATGTAAGAGGAGAGGGCAAGATGAGACAGGCTCGAATCTACCGTGGTGTCATGTATGATACCAGCAGTATCGAGCGAGTGTTGCTGAATGTTGTCGTGCGCGACAAGAATGTAGAGAAAACGATTAATGCCATCCAGGAGGCTGCCCGTACAGGCGAGATTGGTGATGGTCGAATCTTTGTAATTCCTGTCGAGGATACCGTAAGAATCCGTACAGGTGAAAGAGGCGACATCGCTCTCTATAATGCTGAGCAGGAGAAATAGTGATTAGTGTTTTATGTTTAGTGCTTAATGTTTACTTAGAGGGGTAGCATAAGCACGGCTTTGATGGCTAACATTAAACGTTTTCTTAAAATTTTATGAATCTTGTGTAGTGAGGGCGCATGTCAATTAAACATTAAACACTACACACTAAACAGTAAAAAGATTATGAGTGTACAGGATTTAGGAATTTCAGTAGATACCGTATGGATGCTCTTGGCAGCCATGTTGGTCTTTTTCATGCAGCCGGGATTTGCCCTCTGCGAGGCGGGCTTTACCCGTAGTAAAAATACAGCGAACATCTTGTTTAAGAACTTTGTCGATTTTATGATCGGTTCCGTTCTCTTCTGGTTCGTAGGTTTCGGATTTATGTTTGGTAGCGATGGCGCCGGTTTCATCGGTATGCCTAACTTCGGGGATTTGTCTTTCTATACAAATGCAGCCGGTCTTCCTACTGAAGGCTTCCTAATGTTTGAAACCGTATTCTGCGCTACTAGTGCTACCATCGTTTCAGGTGCTATGGCAGAACGTACCAAGTTCTCCATGTACTGCGTTTACTCATTCTTCATTTCATTGATTATCTATCCTGTAGAGGGTCACTGGACATGGGGTGGCGGTTGGCTTTGCAACAGCGAGGCAGGTTCGTTCATGATGAACACCTTCGGTGCAGCCTTCCATGATTTCGCAGGTTCTGCCATCGTACATAGTGTTGGTGGTGTACTTGCCTTGGTTGGTGCTATCTGCTTAGGTCCTCGTCTGGGTAAGTATCGCAACGGCAAGAGCACGGCTATCCCTGGTCACAACCTCATGGCTGCTGCCCTGGGCGTATTCATCCTCTGGTTCGGCTGGTTCGGTTTCAACCCTGGTTCTCAGCTTGCTGCTTCTGGTGAGGTTAACCGTGTTGCTATCAGTCACGTATTCCTGACAACCAACTTGGCTGCCGTTTGTGGTGGTCTCGGTACTATGTTCACCTCTTGGATTAAGTATGGCAAACCTTCGTTCTCATTGACATTGAACGGTATTCTGGCTGGTTTGGTAGCTATCACCGCTGGTTGCGACTTGGTTAGTCCATTGGGTTCTGCCATCATCGGTCTCTTGGCAGGTATCATCTTGGTATTCTCTATCGAGTTCATTGATACCAAGCTTCATATTGATGATCCTGTTGGTGCAAGTTCAGTTCATGGTGTATGCGGTATCTTCGGTACTTTGATGACTGGTCTCTTCGCCCTTGATGGTGGCGCCTTCTATGGTGGTGGCTTCGGATTCTTCGGTGCTCAGTGCTTCGGTATCCTCTGCATCGACCTTTGGGCAGCCGTAACAGGTATCATCCTCTTCTGGGGTATCAAGAAGATTGCTGGTCTCCGTGTTGATAAGCGAATCGAGGAAGAAGGTCTCGATATCTACGAGCATGGTGAGAGTTGCTACAACTAAAGATGCTTTCATATAACGAACGAGAGAGATTTTTCAGCAGAAGTTTTGGAGAGCAGAGTTTTATTAATGCCATTGAATAATGTACGCTGCATCTCAACAATATAAATAAATCGCAATTTATTTTGTGTTGTCTTCGATTTGCAGTACCTTTGCTGCCGAAACTTTAAAAAACAAAGAAGTATCACATTAAAAAGAGAGAATATGAAGAAGATTTTTGATATAAAGAAGATGGGTGCCCTTGCACTCGGTTTGGTTGCTTTTGCTCCTGCAGCTTCTGCTCAGGATAAGGTTGAAACTACCATCGCTGCAGATGTTGTAAACCAGTATTACTGGCGTGGTCAGTCACTGGGAGAAGTCTCTTTGCAGCCAACACTCTGTATTGGTTACAAGGGCTTGTCTCTGACAGCTTGGGGAAGTGTAGGTGTCTCTAAACCAGACGATACTAAGGAATTTGACCTTACCTTGGCTTATGAAACCGGTGGCTTCCATATCGGTGTAACCGATTACTGGTTCAACTCTCCTAACGAGAAGTATTTCGCCTATAAGGCACATGAAACTTCTCATGTGTTTGAGGCAAACGTAGGTTATGACTTTGGTCCAGTTGCCTTGAACTGGTACACCAACTTTGCAGGCAATGATGGATTAAATAAGGATGGTGACCGTGCTTATTCTTCATATGTTGAGGCTACAGCCCCATTCAAGTTGGGCGGTTGTGATTGGGCAGCAAGTATAGGCGCAGTTCCATTTGCAACATCTTTCTATGGTGATGCCAATGGTTTTGCAGTTACCAATGTTTCACTGAAAGCTACCAAGGATTTGAAGATTACAGATTCTTTCTCTGTTCCAGTCTTCGCTCAGGTAGCTGCTAACCCTAGCACCGAAAAAGCTTACCTGGTAGTAGGTTTTACCTTGCAGCCATAATAGGCTCTTAGGTTTTTCGATATAATCTTACGTTGGTAGGTTTAAGTTTTTATTTTAAATGCCGATAGTTCCGTCAAAGAGCTATCGGCATATCTTTGTATGATATGGGGGTAAGAAACTGTGTATAATGCCCTGGATGCTTTGTTGCATATCTATGAGCGTATAATATGCCCTGGATACGCTTTGTTTATCTTAAAAATGATTGTATTTTACAGATTGTAATTAAATAGTGTCTTTTTCTTTTCAGTTTATTATATATTTTAATCTAATATGCGTTAATATGTTATTATTATGATAAGGTAAAGACAAAATGCTACTATTCTTTTCTTTATTCTAACAAAAAGTTGTAATTTTGCACCCGAAACATAGCAAAAAGTAATTTTAAACTTTGCTTTTGCTTGGTTTGCTCCTAAAAGAATGGATTGGACATGCCAAGGTGAATAAGAGAGAACAAGAGTTAAAAATAACCGTAAAAGAAAGGAAAAGATTTATGTGTGGAATCGTATCTATCTTCAATATTCAGGAGCAGACTCCTGAATTGCGACAGCAAGCGCTTCGTATGAGCCAGAAGATTCGCCATCGCGGACCAGACTGGAGTGGAATCTACTGTGGTGGTTCAGCTATCCTGGCACATGAGCGTCTGAGTATTGTAGACCCTGAAAGTGGTCGCCAACCTTTGTTTGCACCAGACAAAAAACAGGTGCTTGCCGTAAACGGTGAGATTTATAATCATCAGGACATCCGTGCTCGTTTTGCCGGCAAATACCAGTATCAGACCGGTTCCGACTGTGAGGTGATTCTTTCTCTCTATCGTGAGATGCGAGCAGATTCCGACTTTGATTCCTTAATATATAAAGGTGAGGATGCGCTCCACGCCCGTATCTCCAAGATGCTTGAAGAGCTGAACGGTATCTTTGCCTTCGCCCTTTACGATGCCGAACGTGATGAGTTTCTCATCGCCCGCGACCCTATCGGTGTTATTCCTCTTTATATTGGTTATGATAAGGATGGAAAAGTGCTGGTGGCAAGCGAGTTGAAGGCTCTGGAAGGTCAGTGCGACCACTACGAGCCATTCCTCCCGGGCCATTATTATTATAGCAAGAACCCTGGCATGAAGCGTTACTATACACGCGATTGGTTTGAGTATGCTGCCATGCAGAAAAAATATCAGATTGATGATGACAAGAAGGCTGAAGAACAGCTGAAGGATGCTGAACCTCAGGAGAAAGCTGCGGTAAAGGAAATCCATGATGCTCTCGAAGCTTCTGTCAAACGCCAGTTGATGAGCGATGTACCTTACGGTGTCCTTCTCAGTGGTGGTCTTGATTCTTCTGTCATCTCTGCTGTAGCTGAGAAGTATTCTTCTACCCGTGTAGAGAATGGGGGAGAGACCAAGGCATATTGGCCACGTCTGCACTCCTTCGCTGTTGGTTTGAAGGGTGCGCCTGATTTGGCAAAGGCACGTTTGGTTGCCGAACACATCGGAACTGTGCATCACGAAATCAACTATACCATTCAGGAAGGTCTGGATGCTATCCGTGATGTCATCTATTTCATCGAGACCTATGATGTTACCACTGTGCGTGCATCTACCCCGATGTATCTTTTAGCGAGAGTCATCCGAAGCATGGGTATCAAGATGGTGCTTTCGGGCGAGGGTGCCGACGAGGTATTCGGAGGTTATCTCTACTTCCATAAAGCACCGGATGCCAAGGCATTCCATGAGGAAACCGTACGAAAGTTGGGTAAACTCTATCTCTACGATTGTCTGAGAGCCAACAAGAGTTTGGCTGCATGGGGCATCGAGGGCCGTGTGCCTTTCCTCGACAAGGAGTTCCTGGATGTAGCGATGGGTATGAACCCGGTTTTGAAGATGTGTCCGGATAAGACCATCGAGAAAAAGGTGGTTCGTGAGGCATTTGCCGATTTGCTTCCAGAAGAAGTGGCATGGCGACAGAAGGAACAGTTCTCCGATGGTGTGGGCTATTCATGGATTGATACCCTGAAGCAGATTACCGCATCTGCCGTCAGCGATGAGCAGATGGCGCATGCTGCTGAGCGATTCCCTATCAACCCTCCACAGAATAAGGAGGAGTATTATTATCGTTCTATCTTCGCCGAGCATTTCCCAAGCGACAGCGCTGCCAAGAGCGTACCTAGTGTGCCTAGCGTAGCATGTTCTACAGCCGAAGCCCTTGCCTGGGATGCCTCATTCAAGAACCAGAACGACCCTAGTGGCAGAGCGTGGCGGGAGTTCACGAACAGGCGTATAAATAAGTGAAGAGTGAAGAATCACTTTGTACTTCATATTTAAGTAATAAAAATAGTTAGAAATAACCGATATAAAACGAACAAGAAATGGAAAAAGGATTGTACAGTTCAGCCTATGAGCACGATGCGTGTGGCGTAGGTATGGTGGTGAATATCCACGGTAACAAGAGTCATGAGCTGGTTGATAACGCCTTGAAGGTACTCGAGAACATGCGTCATCGTGGTGCAGAGGGTGCCGATAACAAGACGGGTGATGGTGCCGGTATCATGCTCCAGATTCCACATGAGTTTATTCTTCTTCAGGGAATCCCAGTGCCAGAAAAAGGTAAATATGGTACGGGTCTCGTCTTCTTGCCTAAGGATGAGAAGAAACAGCAGGATATTCTCTCTATCATGATTGAGGAAATTGAACGCGAGGGATTGCAGCTGATGCATCTCCGCAATGTGCCTACTAACCCTGATTGTTTGGGTGAGGCTGCTTTGAGTAACGAACCAGCTATCAAACAGGTGTTTATCACAGGTGTTACAGATGATAAGGTGCCTGTCTTTGAGCGCACCCTCTATCTTATCCGTAAACGTATTGAGAAACGTGTCAGCGATCCTGATTTCTATATTTGTTCGTTGTCTAATTCGAACATCGTATATAAGGGTATGTTGAGCAGCCTCCAGTTGCGCCAATATTATCCTGACTTGACCAATAATTATTTCACAAGCGGTCTGGCTCTGGTTCACTCCCGCTTCTCTACCAACACCTTCCCAACATGGAGTCTGGCTCAGCCATTCCGTCTCCTTGCCCACAATGGTGAGATTAACACCATCCGTGGTAACCGTGCCTGGATGAAGGCACGCGAGAGTGTGTTGAGCAGCGAGGCTTTGGGCGATATCCGTGAGATTTCTCCTATCGTCCAGCCTGATATGAGTGACTCTGCCAGCCTCGACAATGTATTTGAGTTCTTCGTAATGAGCGGTCTGTCATTGCCTCATGCCATGGCTGTTATGGTGCCTGAGAGTTTCAATGACAAGAACCCTATCTCTGAGGATCTGAAGGCATTCTATGAGTACCACTCTATCCTGATGGAGCCATGGGATGGCCCTGCCGCCCTGCTCTTCAGCGATGGCCGTTATGCCGGTGGTATGCTCGATAGAAATGGTCTGCGTCCTGCCCGCTACACCATCACCAAGAACGATATGATGGTAGTCGCATCTGAGGTAGGTGTGATGGATTTCGACCCAACAGAGATTGCCGAGAAGGGTCGTCTACAGCCTGGTAAGATCCTCTTGATTGATACCCAGGAAGGCAAAATCTATTATGATGGTGAAATCAAGGAGCGCCTGGCTGCCCAGCATCCATATCGCCAGTGGTTGAACACCAACCGTATTGAGCTGGAGAAACTTCGCAGTGGCCGTAAGGTGGAAAATGGTGTGGACAACCTCACTCGCAAGGAATTGGAATTCGGTTTTGGCGAGGAAGATATCGACGGTACTATCATCCCAATGGCTACCAAGGTCAGGAACCTACTGCTTCTATGGGTAATGATACTCCGCTTGCTGTGCTTTCCGACCAGCCACAGATTTTCTTCAACTACTTCCGTCAGCAGTTTGCTCAGGTACCAACCCTGCTATCGACTCTATCCGTGAGAACCTCGTGATGAGTCTTACCGAGTATATCGGCCGTGTAGGTTCCGGCATTCTGAACCCAGACGAGAGCAACTGCAAGATGGTTCGTCTGCCACATCCTATCCTGACCAATACTCAGCTGGATATCCTTCAAAATATCCGCTACAAGGGATTTAATACAGTAAAACTCCACATGCTCTTCGAAACCGCCAAGGGCGAAGAAGGACTGCATGAGGCTCTGGATGAGCTCTGCAAGCAGCAGCACAGAGCGTGGATGATGGTTACAACTACATCATCTTGAGCGACCGTGGCGTGGATGAAACTCATGCCGCCATTCCATCTCTGCTCGCCGTGAGTGCCGTACATCATTATCTGATTGATGCCGGCAAGCGTGTGCAGACTGCCCTCATCGTAGAGAGCGGTGAGATTCGTGAGGTAATGCATGCAGCCCTCCTGTTGGGTTACGGTGCATCAGCCCTCTGTCCATACTTGACATACGCCATCCTCGACGACCTTGTAAAGAAGGGAAAGATTCAGGAGGATTACCATACAGCCGAGCAGAACTACATCAAGGCTGTGAAGAAGGGCTTGTTCAAGATTATGGCTAAGATGGGTATCTCTACCATCCGAAGCTATCGTGGTGCCAAGATCTTCGAGAGCATCGGTTTGAGCGAGAGTCTCCTGAAGAGTTACTTCGGAACAGAGGTGAGCACCATCGGCGGTATCGGACTCGAGACCATCGCCCGTGATGCCATCCGCCTGCACGACAAGGCATTCGAGAACAAGAAGCTCGAGTTCCTGCCAAGTATGGGACAGTTCCACTACCGCAAGGACGGTATCAAGCACGCTTGGAACCCAGAGACCATCGCCACCCTGCAGCTCGCAACCCGCAAGGGCGATTATGATCTTTTCAAGAAATATACACATCTCGTTGACGATAAGCAGGAGCCTATCTTCATCCGCGACTTCTTTACCTTCCGCAAGATCCTATCTCTATAGATAAGGTGGAGCCGGTAGAGGAAATCGTGAAGCACTTCGTTACCGGTGCGATGAGTTTCGGTGCCCTCTCCAAAGAGGCTCACGAGGCAATGGCACTCGCCATGAACGCCCTCGGTGCCCGAAGCAATACCGGTGAAGGTGGTGAGGATAACGAGCGATTCCATTCTACACAGGATGGCATCAGCCTCTCAAGCAAAACTAAGCAGGTGGCTTCCGGTCGATTCGGTGTGACTACAGAATATTTGGTAAATGCAGAGGAAATCCAGATCAAGGTGGCACAGGGTGCTAAACCGGGTGAGGGTGGTCAGTTGCCTGGCTTCAAGGTTAACGAGGTCATCGCCAAGACCCGTCACTCTATCCCTGGCATCAGTTTGATTTCTCCTCCACCTCATCACGATATCTACAGTATCGAGGATTTGGCTCAGCTCATCTTCGACCTCAAGAACGTAAACCCTAAGGCGGCTATCTCTGTGAAGTTGGTTGCTGAGAGTGGTGTGGGTACCATCGCTGCCGGTGTGGCTAAGGCAAAGGCCGACCTCATCGTTATCTCTGGTGCTGAGGGCGGTACAGGTGCCAGCCCTGCATCAAGTATGCGTTTCGCTGGTATCTCTCCTGAAATCGGACTTTCTGAAACCCAGCAGACACTGGTGAAGAACGGTCTTCGTGGTCAGGTTCGCCTGCAGGTAGATGGTCAGTTGAAGAGCGGTCGTGACATCATTCTGATGGCTTTGCTCGGTGCTGAGGAATTCAGTTTCGGTACTGCCGCCCTCATCGTATTGGGTTGTGTCATGATGCGTAAGTGTAACTTGAATACCTGTCCTATGGGTGTTGCCACACAGGATCCTAAGCTCCGTGCGCACTTCCGTGGCAGCTACAAGTATCTTATCAACTACTTCCGCTTCCTCGCTGAGGAGGTTCGTGAGTATCTGGCAGAGATGGGTTACACCTCATTGAACGATATCATCGGCCATACCGAGCTCATCATCCGCAAGAAGGATGAGGAGATTGTTCCTACCGAGGGTTCGGATGCCGTAGAGCCAGAGGTGGCCAAGAGCATCAAGGAGAAGGCCGACTTGCTCGATTTCTCTCGTCTCTTGCATCGTGAGACAGGTCATTGCTCGCTCTATCATACTACCGAGCAGATTCATGACCTCGACAATGTACTCGACCAGCAGTTGATTCGTGGTGCACAGCGTGCCATCGAGAACCAGGAAGAGGTGAACCTCGATTTTGCCATCAAGAATACCGATCGTGCTGCCGGTGTGATGCTGAGCGGTATGATTGCCGAGAAATATGGTGAGGCTGGTCTTCCAGACAAGACCGTGAACGTGAAGTTCAAGGGTTCTGCAGGTCAGAGCTTCGGTGCCTTTCTGGTTAAGGGAGTGGATTTCAAACTCGAAGGTGAGACCAATGACTATTTCGCCAAGGGACTTTCAGGAGGTCGTGTTTCCATCCTTCCTCCTATCCGCAGCAACTTCTCTGCTGAGGATAACATCATCGCCGGTAACACCGGTCTGTATGGTGCCACAAGCGGTGAGTTGTATATCAATGGTAAGGTAGGCGAGCGCTTCGGTGTTCGTAACTCCGGTGCCATCGCCGTGATTGAGGGTGCTGGCGACCACTGCTGCGAGTATATGACGGGCGGTAGAGTAGTAGTGCTCGGTGAAACTGGCCGTAACTTCGCCGCTGGTATGAGTGGTGGTGTTGCCTACGTATGGGATAAGAACCACAACTTCGATTACTTCTGTAACATGGATATGGTGGAGATCAACCTCGTGGAGGACAGCACCTATCGCAAGGAGTTGCATGAGCTGATCCGTCAGCATTATCTCTACACCGGCAGTAAGCTTGCCCGTACCATGCTCGACGACTGGAACCACTACGTAGAGGATTTCATCCAGGTAGTGCCAATCGAGTACAAGCGAGTTCTCCAGGAGGAGCAGGTAAAGAAGTTGCAGCAGAAGATTGCGGATATGCAGCGAGATTACTAATTTTAAAATTAGAAAAAGATGGGAAATCCAAAAGCATTTTTGACTATACCTCGCAAGGAAGCAGGTTATAGACCAATTCACGATAGAATCCTCGACTTTAGCGAGGTAGAACAGACATTGAATAGCAACGATCGCCGACAGCAGGCTTCACGTTGCATGGATTGTGGTGTGCCTTTCTGTCACTGGGCTTGTCCGCTGGGCAATAAGGCACCGGAGTGGAATGATGCCCTCTACAAGGGCGACTGGGAGCAGGCTTACCGCCTCCTAAATTCCACCAACGACTTCCCTGAGTTCACAGGACGCATCTGTCCTGCACTCTGCGAGAAGGCGTGTGTATTGAATCTCATGGATCATGAGCCAACCACCAACCGTGAGGATGAGTGTGCCATCGTGGAGCACGCCTTCTCTGAGGATTATGTACATGTTGAGATTCCTGAGCGTAATGGCAAGACGGTGGCTGTCATCGGTGCCGGTCCTGCGGGATTGGTAGCTGCCAACCAGTTGAACCATAAGGGCTATAAGGTAACTGTATTCGAGGCACGTGAGAATGCCGGTGGTCTGTTGCGTTATGGTATTCCTAACTTCAAACTCAACAAGAGCATCATCGACCGCCGTCTTCGTCTTCTCGAAGAAGAGGGCATCGAATTCAAATACAATCAGCAGATTGATGTTACCAAGTTGCCAGAAGGCTTCGATGCCTATGTGGTATCTACGGGTACTCCTACTGCCCGCGACCTGAAGATTCCAGGACGAGAATTGAAGGGTGTTTATTTCGCCCTCGAACTGCTTTCTCAACAGAACCGTATCCTTGCCGGTATGGAGTTCTCTAAGGACGAACTGGTTAACTGCAAGGGCAAGGATGTGTTGGTAATCGGTGGTGGTGATACGGGGTCCGACTGTATCGGTACTGCTCATCGTCAGGGTTGCAAGAGCGTAACCCAGATAGAAATCATGCCGAAGCCTGTAGAAGGCCCTGAGGATCCTAAGAATCCTTGGCCAAACTGGCCTCGCACACTGAAGACTACATCCAGTCATGAGGAAGGATGTACACGTCGCTGGAACATCAACTCATTGGAGTTCCTGGGCAAGAATGGAAAGTTGACGGGTGTGAAGGTTCAGCCTATCGATTGGAAGCCAAACCCAGAGGGCGGTCGTCCGTTGATGGTAGAGGCTGGTGAGCCGGAGATTATCAAGCAGAGGCTGTATTCCTAGCAATGGGCTTTCTGAAGCCACAGCAGCCTGAATTTGCCGAGAATGTATTCGTGGCAGGCGATGCAGCAAGCGGTGCCTCTTTGGTAGTACGCGCCATGGCAAGCGGCAGAAAGATTGCTGCCCAGGTAGATAAGTTCCTGAACAAATAAATCGGTTATTTTTAACTATAAGTGTAGGGAGGTTGACCTCAGTGATGAGGTTTTCCTCCCTTTTTTCTTTCTCCTTCTCCCTCGTTCCGCCCCCGTTCCAGGCGGTTCCATCGCCTGTCCTATGAATAATAATCAACAAAAAAAGGGTTTTATTCGTGATTTCTCTCCATATTTTCCTTAATAATTTGGCATTCCCAAATATAAAGTGTAAATTTGCACTCAATATTTCGACTAATAATAATTAAACTAAGGAAATAACAGAAAATGAAAAAGAAATTATCAACCGTTCTTTTGTCATTGGCTGCCTTTATGCCAATGACAGCACAGAATCTTGTAAAGGGAGATTATGGTTATCTCTATTGTCACATGAGCGATAAGGGGGAGTGGACAGCCTATGCCATTTCCCGTGATGGCTACAACTATCAGGACATCAATGATGGCAACCCTATCTTCAATTCAGAAGAGCATGCCCGCATTGAAGGCGGAACCCGTGATGCTACATCACCCGTATGTACAATGGCAAAGGATACATCATGGTTACCACCGATATGTGCGTGCGCAAGAGCCACAAATGGGACAACTATGGCATCGATCTCCTGAAGAGTAAGGATTTGAAGAACTGGACCAGCGTTACCTTCGATTTCCGCAAGGGCATGCAGAACTTCTGCGATGCTGCCACAGCTACATCTCCTTATAAGGACTGGAGCACCATCAACCGTGTATGGGCACCTCAGATTTTCTGGGATCCTGACTATTGTTGGGAAAACGGTGAGAAGGGCGGATACATGATTTACTATTCCATGCTTAACCGTGCTGAGGAGAAGTACGACCGCATGTATTACAGCTATGCTGACAAGACCTTTACCAAACTCACCACTCCTAAGCTACTCTTCGACTGGGGGTATGCTACCATCGATGCCGATATCAATTTCCTGAAGAGCGATGGTCTCTATCACATGCTCATTAAGAAAGAGGGTGGAAAGAGAGGTATCTTCACTGCTACCAGCAAATATCTCAATCATGGTTGGAGCGCTCCTGTCGATGATGACTTCGTAAGTTTCGAGGGAAGTAAACTGACAGAGGGAAGTTCTGCCTTCCAGCTTATTGGTGATGATACTTGGCGTGTGGCTTACATCCAATATAGTGATCATCCTAAGCATTACCGTATCTGCAAGGCAGATAAGTATCTTCGTAATTTCTCTGATCCTGTGGACATTAAGGGAGTTACGGCTCCTCAGCATGGCAGTTTCATGAGAATTACCAAGAAAGAGTACAAAATGCTCCTGAAATGGAACCAAGAATTAAAAAATATAGAAAAATAAGTGGATTTATTGTTAAGTGCATAGCCGTATAGAATATTTAAGGGATTTATGCTTGTTTGGTTTAGATCAATAGTTCGTTAATAATTCAATAATGTGCTAAGCAGCTATACGCTGTAAGCACGAGAGATCTTTGAAAATCTTGCTAATTAAAGTTCGGTTCGGGGTGTACCCACTTGCTTTA
>ENA-OQBJ01000617-OQBJ01000617.1-human-gut-metagenome-genome-assembly--contig:-NODE-617-length-17976-cov-2.367640_pt1 | contig 17976 bp, 15 predicted proteins | sample MGYA00242743_ERZ504545 | MGnify/ENA primary metagenome ERZ504545 (study PRJEB26092, sample SAMD00036252) | human gut metagenome | host: Homo sapiens | study: EMG produced TPA metagenomics assembly of...
TGGAATATTTGGTAGACAAGAACTTAGATAACTCTGTTAGTCTGAAGGGATTGGCAGAGGTAAATACAGGGCTTCCAATTTTGTCTGTAAAAGATGTCAATCGTGTTTACTACGATTCTTCTAATGGCATTAAGGTCGGATTCTTGTATAAAGATCCGGGTGGCTGCTCAGCTTGGATGTACTGAAAGGCTTTTGGGTAAAGACTTATTTAAAAGGCGAAGAACAAGACGGTTCCTCTACATTGGGAAGTGGTGAAAATTTTCAGTTACTAAACTTAAATCTCTTGAATGTATCCGGAGGATTAAGTGAAATTTCATTTACTACTACTAGACCTTTTGATGAGGTACGCATCGGTTGTGCTTCCATCGATGTCGATGTACTTAGTGGACTGGAGTTCTACTATGCGTTTGTGGGGGAGAATCCTAAAAAGATAGCGGCAGAAAAACATGAATATCCTTACGCTGAGCAGGAAAGACCACTACATCCTTTGTCGAAAGGAGATTTAGTAAACGAGAGTCTAACTGATGGACCGGTATGTGAACTTATAAGCGGACTTTTGGGTGGACTCACCTGTCGTGTAGATTTTGGAGCGACGATACCCGTTGGTTCAGAAGTAGGATATTATACAAAGGGAGGTGGATTAGCTTCTATTTCTTTAGGAGCTACTAAATTAAATGCCTATGACACAAGTGATAATAATCCTCAAAGCATTAATACGGAAAGTGGTATCGGAGTATCTGCTTTAGCAGGAGGCGCAAGAGAGTTTAGCATGATATTAACAAAAGAGAATGCCCAAAGATTGGAACTTGATTTTACCTTCTGGTATTAATTTGTTATCAGCAGTGCGGGTTCATTACGCTACTCCCGCGATCCGGTAGAGATAGACGTATCCTCTTATTTTACCATTGGCAATGACACCATTTCTACCGATTATTACAACCTCCCGACACCATCGATGGTACTGTAAGCTATTCACTTTTCAGTTCTCCTGACGGAGCTACCTCTTCTATATCGGGTAATCGCATAACTGGCATGACCGTAAATGGTGACTATGCAGTAAAGGCTGTATATACCCGAGAAGAAAAAGAAATTTCATGGTCGTATGCGGTGATTCATCGCAATAAAAAGAAAGCTGTGGCGGGTTGTAATACGATGATGATTAATACTTCTGCGAACCAAGGACAGTATACGGTGTTGAATCCAGTGGATCACAGGGAGGTATTTCTTTGTTCAATAAGATAAACAACCGCCAGAATCTGGTTGATGGTGATTATACTAATTATGCAGAAGCTACCAATGTATTGAGCTTGATTCAGTTTGGCAGTCTGGCTGGTGTACATTCTTCTCAAGACATTGCTCCGCAAGGAGGAAAGACCCGCGTGGGATTTGTGATGCAGACAAATAATCAGCTGCTGGGTGCCGATGTCTTGAAGTTTTTCTTTATCAGACTGTATAAAGATGGTGAAGAAGTGTTTTCCGGACTGACGGCAGAAAATGACGCGATAGGAGTGGGACTGGTAGGAAACGACGGAAGCAAGTTACGTTTTTATGTGGAAACAGATAAGACATTCGATCAGGTGGAGCTTTGGACTGCAGGCTTGCTGAATGTCAATTTGAATACCTTCCGTTTGTATTATGCTTTCTACGAACACTACTTGCGAAGAGTATGCAGGACATCGGAGGCTTGTATGGAAATGATCACGGCACAGAAGCATGGGGCGACTATCAACTATGCGGAAACAAAATCTTCGTCGGCGGCAAGTGTGGGGGCTACCATGAACAACCTGTCGTACGTAATCGACAACAGTCAGCAGACAGCGGCTTCTATTGTAGCTGGAGTCAGCCTGATAAGCCGTTCTACCGTGGCTGTAAAATTTAATTCCATCAGAGGCGGACAGCCGCTGGGTGCCATACTCCGTACGCCGGGATATGTGCTGAATGCGTCTGTTCTTCAGAATGTGACAATAGCTGCATACAATGGTGGACAGGCGGTAGCAAGTGAGTCTACTTCCGGCGGATTGGCTTCCATCGAGGTGATAAGCGATGCCGGACTGGCTTATATGGAGGTTACTCCTTTACAGGGTTACGATGAAGTACGTATTTCGTTCCCTTCATTGGCAGATGCGCTCGAAACAGTCTGGCTGTCGGGTTTCTATATCCGTCCGGATGCCAACGGAAATGGTATTCCCGACTGTGCGGAAGAACCGGATGATCAAGGAGAAACCGACATTGCATATAAGAGTATAACCGAACATGTTTGTGTGGATGAAACAACCTATTTGGGCAATGTACGTATCTTTGTCGATGCTCAGGATGATAAAGTTGGTACTAAACTTACATTTACCTGCTATCCGTATAACGGCAACGGACAGAAGATAGAACAGGAGGCTGAATTGCGGCAGGATGATAAGGGCTATTTCTTTGAATTGTCATTGCCGGTAGGCGATTATTCTATTTCGGGATTGTCTACTTACAACGGGCTGCGTGCTCAGGTACATCCGCTGAAGACTACCTGGAAGAGAAATGCGTCAGATACCGACTGGAACAACTGGAGCAACTGGACGGACGGTTCTCCTTGGGGATGTACTAATGTGGTGATTCCTGCAGGAGCCACACGTTATCCGAACTTGAATGCTTGGGGTAGTGTAGATAAATTCTATGGCGGTAACTATTGTGCGAATATTCATTTCGAACCTGGAGCAGCTGTACTCAATACACAATATCTGGAGTATGACTGTGCATACGTGGAAATGGAAGTACAAAGCGGTATGTATCATATGATTTCTACTCCACTTCACGGCATGATTACGGGCGATATGTTTGTTTCGCCTGAGATGCGGCATACTTTACTCCGCTGAATGGGGCTACTTATCGTGAAGTGCGACACAATCCGATAGTACGTCAGAAAATGTACAGTCGTGCGGTTACAACTGCAACTTCTGGAACTGATTCTAACGGTACTGTAGTTGCTACTGCCGACTGGAGTCGTACATTCAATGCCGTGGCTCAGCCGTACGAGCAGGCACAGGGCATCAAGATGATGGTTGGAAATGATTGGGGGACTTCTTATCGTCTTCGTTTCCCGAAAGCATATACCGAGTACAATTATTATACACTTTCCGGCAGATGGGTTAAAAAAGAAACTTTGCCGGAAGGGGCAAGAAATATGAATGGAAAATTTGCTTATGAAGAGAGTGGGTTTAAGCCGGAGAATGCAGGTCGTTCATTTACTTTTGAATTGCGGAATGAAGAACAGGGAGCTACCTATTTTGTGGCAGGTAACCCGTTTATGAGTTATTTGGATATAAAGACATTCCTGACAGAAAATAAACAGTCTGTTCAAGCTATCCGTATCATAGATTCTGAAAGTGTTTTCGGAGAAGAAGAGGGATTGGTCAGAATTTCCTTAGGTAAAAACGGAGATTTAAGCTTTGATGTAGCTGGAGAACAGAGCAACACCATTGCACCGTTGCAGGCATTTTATGTAGAGGCGTTAGAAGGTTATACTTCAGACAATGTTAATATAACTTATACCTCGGATATGTTTGTACAGCCTTCTGCAAGTACCGCAACCAGAAGTTCCCGCAGTGCTTCTGTTCCGACAGCAGGCGAAATGAAAATCTCGGCTGTATCGGGTAACTCTGTAAGTTCTTGTTCGCTGATTCGCAGTGCCGGAGCATCAGATGCATACAATGCGAAGGAGGATATTGTTTCACTGATTGACGAGGACTTTATGCCGAAGGTAAAGGTGTATACCGTAGCCGACAAGCGTGCGCTCGATATTCAGAAAATGAGTAATGCAACTCGTGTGGATTTAGGATTCATGGTAAAGGACGGTTCGCAACAGACAGAATTCACTTTGGATTATGGCAGCAACTGGAAGGGATGGACACTGGTTGACAAGCAGACAGGAAAGCGCTACCTGCTGGATGGTACTTCGCTTACAGTAAATGCAGGTGCGATGAAGAGTAATGACGGACGTTTCTATCTCGTAAAAGAATGAAAGGAAAGTAGGTTATGAAAATGAAACAATTCATACATGCTGTATCTTGTGCCTGACTGTGTGTGGCTTCCTCCTGCTGGGAGCCTCATGTAGCAAGGAGAATGAACCGGTACAGACTGTTGAGGGAGTAACGGTTACCATTGCGGCTCAGAGTGACTTGCAGACCCGTACTTCCTTGCCGGTTTATGATGGAGATTATGGAAATAATATTCGTGGTGTGCAGCACGTTACGGATGTATATCTCTATATTTACGAAATGGACGAAGCTGGGACCGATGGTGAGTGTAAAGCCCGCTTTAATGTGGGGTGGAGAGAATACTTTGGAGCTAATAATCTTCCGAATGAAACGGCAGTAATGCGGTATACGTTTGCCTATACATTTACAGTCGGAAAAACTTACCGGCTGGTAGCGGTAGGTGTAGATGGAGCGACAGGGCAAGATAATATGCCAGACTATGACGGGATGAACTCGAAAGAAACCTATGGCTTGCCTGAGTCTATTCAGACAGGCAGTAAGCTGATTGATCCGATTACACTTCAAGAAGGTAAAACTCCGACTGATATGGCACATTCGGAATTCTTTACGGGGTACGTAGATTTCAAGCCAGCATCGGAGAGTGACAAGAATATTGGTGAGATTAATTTGTGGCGCAGAGTCGCAGGTCTGCAGGTTTGCCTGAATCTGATTCCGAAGGAAGTAGAGCGCGTGAGAATATTGCTTTATAATTCACAGAATACACAAGTGAAACTATTGCCCAGTGCTCCAGCAGCAAGTGGAATTACAGATTATATTACCAGCCCTTACGGGAATGATTCTTTCAACGAAGAGGGCAGGGTACTGATGGATAAGACCTTTACAAAGGATGATTTATATCTTCCAGAACCTGGCTCAGGAGTCATTCCTGATTATGTTTACAGATGCTACATGACGGCATTTATGCTGCCTGTCAATATTCCAGACAGGGAGCTGTACGACTATACGCTTGTAGCGGAGTTTGTTACTACCTCCATGACCGGTATTGTAGGTTCCAGCAAAAAGGTACGGTTGATAAAGCCTTGGCAAAATAGCGACGGGCTTGATTTCGAAGACGAAACTGATATAGGCACAGGTATTATCGACGACCTCGACAAGTATCTTTTCCCGATTGAGGCAAATCATTTTTATTGTCTGGGGATTCCGTCAAAACCTATAGACTGTTCTGGCGTGTTGCAATAACAATTGGCACTGTGTAAGGTAGTTACAAGGGTATGAAGTTTCTTAATTGGATGATTAACTTATGAAATATACTAGATTGATTTATATGTCAGGCATCGTCCTGATGCTTCTTTCTGCCTGCAGCGATTCGTCGTCGCTTGATGCAGAAGGACAGAATGGGAAGCCACTGCAGCAGACGTTTACTGTAGCGGTAGAAAGTGTGGGCGAGCTTTTTGAAGGTGGAGAAGGGGTGAATCCGGCTACTGTCACATCACGCCGTCCTATTTCGAGCGTTACACCTACGCAGACGTTCGACAAGCTCAGTACTGATTGTGGAGTATCAGAGCCCGGCAAAGGTGGTATATAAAAAGACGATTGAAAACTGGAGTAATCCGGATAACAAAGCAAGCTATCCCTGGAGTACGGAAGACGGACAGGGACGATATGTCACAATTACACTTACCGGCAGTGAGTGTCTGGAGGAAGGAAAGAATTACATGGCATATGTAATTGGTTACCAAAGCGGAACTTACGGAGGCTATGAGCCGTTTAAAGGTGTAGAAGTAGGGGATTATTACAATCAGACTGAAACCGTAACTGTCCCTAATGGAGGGTATGCTGAAGAAGTTTTTTGCAGGTTGCAGAAATTTTTTTGGTGGAAAATTGGAGTGATTCTTTCCAAACTGAGTGCTGAAGCAGAGGCACAGCATGGACTGATGGTAGCTCGCCGGCAGGTAGCGGGTACGTTCGGCTATTTTACCCGTGTGCCGGTGCAGGTAAACGGCAGTAGTGTGGCTAAGCTGCGGCTAGTTGCGACCAAACGTAATCAGACTATTATCTTCGGAGGATTCAGAAGTGTGGACGATGCTTTCGATTTTCATAAGGATAATGTGATAAACGGCATGAATCCGCGTATGGATTATGACTGTGCACTGGCAGGATCGGCAGTGAACAATGCGTTTTCTGTATATGAGGTTGATTTGTGCAAGTGGTTTCCAGGTAATACAGAGAATGTGCAGTTGCCGCTGGATATGAATGGTGATGGTTATCTGGATAGTGCCGATACGAACTGGCGGACTGATGAGGAAGCCTATCCTAAGGGGACGATTTCATTACCGAGGGGTACGGTGTTCGGTGATAGCTTTTGGGTTTCGGTTGTTATGACGCAGCGAGATGTGGAAGAAGGAATACCTACTTTCCAAATGCAGATGCTTGATGCGGAAGGAAGAGTGATAAAGTATTGGGATATTATTTTACGTAATTACGAAACTGCAGGTGAAGACCGTACATTGGTATCGTTGCCTGATGGGGAGAACGGACGTACTGTGATTACCGAACTCGATAATATTGATACAGAAACTTGTTTTAGTATTGTACGTAATCGTTTGTATACGATGGGGGAAAAGAGGCAATCGCAGAATTATGGTGAAGATGAGCCTATCGATTTAAGTTCAGCCGGAGTGCTTGTGCTTGATGCTCGTCATGAATGGCAGATTATGAATTCTATTATCTTTAATTAGGTATTTATATTACATTTTGTTAATAAAAGAACAATATCCCCAACTTATTTAGCAAGTTGGGGATATTGTTTCAGAATTCAGTGGGTTTTCCTGTATTCTGCATATAGTTTGTTCTAATTTTAGAACGGATAACCGATTGCGAAGTGGATACCCATTCCGTCCTTGAAGTTCGGTATGTTGTAGTATTTGGAGATTCCTGTTTCGTAAGGTACGTGCAGGGCTACTCCCCAGTCGAGGCGAAGTACAAGGAAAGACAAGTCGTATCGGATACCCAGACCTGTTCCCAGTGCAATATTGTCGAAGAACTTGTTGAACGTAAATTGCGCATCGGGACGTGCTTCGTCTTTCCGCATCAGCCATACGTTTCCGGCATCGAGAAACAATGCTCCGTTCAGATTGCCTCCGAAAAGGTTGGAGAAAATGCGGAAGCGATACTCCAGGTTGGCTTCCAGCTTGATATCTCCCGTTTCGTCTACGTACGAATAGGCTGCGTTTTCGGCCGGATGAAAGCGTCCGGGACCGATAGAACGTACCGTGAAAGCACGTATGCTGTTGGCTCCTCCTACGTAGAACTGTTCGTTATAGGGAGCAATGGTCTTGTTACCGTATGCCCAGATTACTCCGGCCATCAGTCGTCCGGCAATCTGCTGCTTGTCGTTGATGTAGTAAAGCGGTCGTATCTCGCTCGAGAACTTCAGGAACTGTGCAAATGGAGTTCCGAGGAATTTCTTTTCTCTTTCTTTCAGACTCTTGCCGAAGGCTGCATAAATAAGTGAGGTGACATTACCTGCCGAGCTGAAAGAGTTTTCCCACCATATTCGCATCCGGCGGTGACGCCATGAATCATCGTAGGTAAAGGTATAGGTGACCGAAGGGATGAACTGGTCGTCCAGACTGTGAAACAGCATGGGGTTGGTCTGTGCAATCGAGTCGAATGTAGCCGTACGGTGCTGCAAATGGTTGAACGCCAGATGGAGTGGTGTTACGGTATGTTTCATGCTTCTTGACGGGCGGAAACTGTACGAAACGGTTCCTCCGAAAGACAGCATCTTGAAGTATCGTGCACGGTTTACCTGTTCGGCATAAATCTTGAAGTTCGTTTGCGACGGGAAGCGGAACGGGTCAATGCGGTCGCGTACCCATGGAAGTACAAGGCGAGGGAACTCCAGTGACAGGGCTGCTCCCAGTTCGTAAGAGTTCATGACAGACTTGTCGCCGTCGACGGTTGAGCTGGTCTGCCATTCGTATGAACCTTTCAGCTCCAGATTGAGTGAGGCTCCCATGCGGCGGAAGTTTTTACGCGACAGGTTGAATATGGCTCCGGGACCGGTCTGCTTGGTACTCTTGGTAGTGACGTTAAGCTCCAGCTCACTGTTGTAGGGCAAGTCGAACATGGCATTCACGCGTACGTCGAGTGTATCTTTTTCTGCTCCTGTACGGGGAGTATATTGAAACTCGCTGAACTTGAACACACCCAGTCGTGCCAGAGCTTCCTGGGTATAGTTCTGTCTGGTCTGCGAATAGACTTCTCCCTTACGGTACAGGAAACGCTTGCGCAGTACGCCGTAGCGGATGCCCGGCTTCTTTCCGGAGTAATAGATGGTAAAGTTGCGCATCTTCAGTGAGTCGTCAGGCTGTTCACCGTTATATCCCGTCAGGTACACAGAAGTATGTCCGATATGATACGTGCGGAGGGCTTCTTCGGGAATACTTTGCCGGGTACAATCTTTAACTTGACGTACCCTTTGCGCATGATTGTATCGGCAAGGAAAGTGATGAATTCATTTCTTGCGTAGTAGTATCCGTTGTCGCGGAAGAGGTCTATCAGACGCTGCCGTTCCTGATTCAGGACCGTCACGTCGAAATTATCTCCGCTGTGTATCAGCCGTTCGTCGAAATGTGCATGAATCAGACTGTCGGTTTGTGGTCTGAATCCTTCGTATGTCACGGTATCTATGTAGTATGGATTTCCCATATCGATATCGTAACTCAGTTTTACAGCCCGCGGGTTACGGGTACTGTCTACCCGGTAAGTTACTTTTCCGTCGAAATACCCGTAGTCGTGCAGCAGATTGGACGCTACTTTTATTCGGGTTTCAGGATTTACGGTAGAAACATATACCGGTTTGGCAGCCAGTTTTTTGAATATCCACTTTCCGAAGCCTTTTTCATACCTTTCAAAGCGATTGTATATCCATAGTCCGAAAGGTATCGGAAAACGGATATTGGGCTTTACCACGATGGCGTTGTTCGGAGCAATGCTGATAGCTCCTTCCGCTTCGGCAAGTGCCTTTTGTCCTGCCTTGCTCTTGTCTTCGTTGTTGATGGTTACTTTCTTCAATCCCAGATACAAGGTTTCCCCTTCCGGCAAGTGCTTTGTCGTAGAGCATGATACAGCATCATGGCTGCAAGCAGAAGCGTCAGGATATGATATGTTTTATATTTCTTCATGGATATGTAATTATGCTTCAATCAGTTTTCTGTTGTTTGTTCGGGCTGTTTCTTTTTGCGGGAGCGGAAGATGAACAGTTCGCTTAGTTTGCTCACTTTCTTTCTCAGTACGATACCGGCTCCTGTTTCTATCACTTCACCGTCGAGTATGCTTTCGTAATTCTTGTCGTGGAAAATCTTGATGTAGCGTGTACCGCTGTTGTCCAGACGGTATTCCAGCGAAATGTTGTCGATAAACGACTCGTCTTGCTGCTGTACATCGTTTCCGGTAGATATTTTTCCTCCGATGATAACCTGGAAGCGGTTGTTCCAGAATCGTTTGGCAAACTGGAAGTTATAATCCGTACGGGTATTTCCGGTTTCGCTTCATCGGTCGTTTCCATACCGAAGTTTATATCTATTGTTTTCAGTGCATTTCCTGCTATCTTGTTTATCTCACTTTGCAGGAACGAGTTCAACATACTGTTGGTGTCGAATCCTTTGCCTCCGGTATTGCTTTCTGACATATATATACCCGTAACCAGCATGGTGACAGCCAGCTTGTTTTTCTCTTCGGCCGATTTGGCAGCGAGTTCGTTCTGCATGGCACCGTCGTCGGGAGCTTCGAGTGTGAAGGTAAAGCCAGATCTTCCAGGCGGTTTGTCAGATTCACTCCCACGTTAAAGTTTACCATACGCGTACTTTCTCCATCGGAAGAAACCGACGCACGCACCCGTTCCGAAGCCTTTATGTTCAGATTCGGGTTCATAACGTTTCCGGTCCATTCGATGTAGCTTCCATCCTGAATGTAGAAAGTCTTCAGCGGGATGATAGGCATTTCGTATTTCATTTCTCCGCTCATCAGCGAATAACGGCCGTTGAGCAGCATGTTGCCGTCGGGCTGATACTGGAACGACAAGTCGCCTCCACCTTCCAGCAGCATGTAGTTGCTTCCGCTTTCATTTAAGTTGACACGTGCCTGCACAGCCTCGTCGATGTGAAGTGTCATCAAAATGTCCATACCTCCCAGCGACATGGCAGGAATGTGAGGCTTGGCTATGTGAGTCGTATCGCTGAAGTCCACAAACGTGACAGTTTCATTCAGACGGTCTTCTACGGTCAGCGGAGAGTCTTTCAGTACATAAGTGAAATCACTGCTTCCTAAAATATTCATGTTGCCTCTCATGGTAAGGGCATCCGGCCGTCCTTTCAGCATGGCATTTACATCGACATAAATCTTACCGTGTACCAGCGACTCTTTGGTCTGTTTAGCATTGATCAGCTCAAAGTTATGCGCTTCCATTTTCAGGTTTATATCCATAGCAGCCATGTCGGTCATGTCTACGTAACCGTCTATGCTGAACGGTGTCTTTCCCTTGGTAAAGATGTTGAAGCGTTCGAATTTCAGTCGGCTGTTCTCAATCTTCAGTGGTCGGTTGTCGAGTTGCAGGTTCAGTGAAGCCTGTGGAATATTGATTATTACACTGTCAAGTCCCAGTTCTCCGTTCAAGACGGGCTGTGACGTGGAACCCTCTATGGAAATCGAACCGTCCAGGTCTCCCTTCAGCCTGGCCATGTCATCAGGAATGAATGCATTGGCTACCTTCAGCGGCAGATGATGCAGGTTCACATCTGCCGTCAGATTATCTTTATCATTTTTCCCCGTGGCAGAAAGGTACGTTCCGTTCAGGCTCATTATTTCTTCGTCGTTCAGCATCAGGAAGCCGTCTATGCTGTGTTCTCCTGTTTCTTTAGGCAGATATACGGCACTCATTTCCCAGTTGCCCAGCTGTTGTTTGTTGTAGGCAAGGTTGTTGATTCCTATGTCGGTTGCAACTTGCATGCTCGACTCGCTTTGTATATAGTGTGCCTCGGCGTTGATAAAGCGGCTATGTCGGGCATATATGGATGATGCGCTGGAACTCAGCTATGTCTATCTGGTTGAGAGCTACGGTAAGATCCTGCTGTACGAGAGAGTCCGGAGTAGAATATAAGGATAATCCGGAATGATTCTCATCGTATATCTTGACGTCGGCATGGATACGTCCCTCGTCACTCAGATAGATATAGTTGTCGGGGTTCACCTTAAACGGACGATATACCAGAGTAGGATTGTCCGGAGTGATGTGCATGCTGATGCCGTTGGGACGTAGCTGTGCCTTCAGACCGAGATCAACTCCGGTTTCTCTTTTACCGTTCAGGTAACCTATTGCCAGTTGTGCATCGGTAGATCCGATATATCCGTTCAGTGAAATGTCGAAGGCTTCCTGACGTTTGTTGGCAAGAGCCTTTACACCACTGTAGAATTTCACCTGCACAGAATCTTGCAACGTCTTGAAGTAAATCGTATCCAGTTGAAGACTGTCGGTCCGCAAGCCGTACAAGTCGATGGAACCGTTTAATCCGTCTTCCGGCGAAGTGCTGAAGCTGGCCCGCAGACGATTGTAGTTTACATGCTGTGAAGCCAGGAAGTTGGCCACCGGATTGTCTGATCCGGAGAATACTTTCAGTTGTGCCGAAGGCAGCATTTCTCTGATCAGGCGCTGATTTATGTGTTTTTTCTTCCACTGCTCTCCAAACTCCTTGGCTACCAGGTCGCTCTTGCTCATAAACTTGTCGAGGCTGTTGGCCGATTTGAAAAGGAAAGTCAAATCGCCTGCATTGACATATCCCCTTACCGAATCGGTAGCCATATCGAAACCGGCATGCAGGTCTTTGGTCCTGAAGTTTCTTTCGGCTGTTACGAGCTGTATACCACTGACGGTAGCACGTGCTTTGTGGCGTTGCTTCATATCCGTCTGTGCATGCACCTCGATGTTCATCGACGAACTGAAAGGCGTACTCATAAGTGACAACGCCTGCCAGTCTAACAGCCGTACATGGGTGTTCAGGTCGGCCTTTATCATATTCGGCTGAAGCAATGCCTGCAAATTGGCCGATACGTCTATTGCCCGGTTGTTGACATTCAGCATCATTGAAGCCTGAGAGTGTTTCAGGCCGGCATCGAGTGTGACTCCGGAGAACAGAAGCGAGCCATACCGGAAGTGTGAAACCTCACCCTTCAGCAGAGCGGATGTTTTCGGAGAGAAAAAGTCGAATCCGTTTCCTTCGGCATGCAGTGAAGCCGAAAGTCCGAATATCGAATCATGCGGCATAAACTCGTGTATGTTGAGGCTGTCGATATTCAGGTCGACCAGATAGCCTTCTTTTTGCAAATCATAGTCAGCTTTTAAAATAACATTGGCTTTTTTGCCGGAAAGAACTGCATGTTTGCTCCGAGCAGACTGCCGTTGACCGAAGCTTCTCCTTCCAGTTTCATGCCATGTGGCAGCACGACACCGCTGAGCATACTTTCTACAAAGTTCAAGTTGCCCGTTTCTACCGATAAATTGATGTTTCCGTTTCTCTGGAGACTGTCCATAGGCAACGTAATACTTCCCGTAGCCTGTGCACGGAAAGCATCCTGAATGCTTGCCGAGAGCGTGGTAAGACGAATCTCCTTCAAGTTTCCGTCAATGCCGGCACGTATCTGCAATGGGGCAGACGGATATTTTTTTATGAAATCTTCCGGCATTCCGGTGATAACCTTCAGTAAATCATTCTTGCCGATGTCAGCCATCAGACGAGCATTGATCATACCGTCTTTTTCAGCATCAGTTGCCTCCCAGTCCATGGATGCGCTGAATTCGAGATACGAATCGGGGGTTGTTATCTGCAACGACGGCACTTTCAGTGTCTTGGCATCCGATACCAGTTTTCCTTTTGTTGAAACAATTTCCAGTCCGGAGCGTTCCTTTAAGTTGAAGTCGCGTATATTGGCATAGATATCATTTCCGGCATAGTAGGCAGAATCTACATCTAGCTTGATGTTGGTAATGCGATATGCGATGCATCGAATCCTTCGGCAGCAGGAAGTGTATTGGTATCAAGATAAGCACTACCGTTTGTCAGTTTAAGTGAACCAGCCGAGTATGCCGACTTATGTAAGTCGACCAGTCCGTTCCGTAGAGAGAGTTTTTCGAGCGATGTTGACATGCTGAATGTATCCAGCGGCATTTGCATGGCAAACGAAACGTTTTCGAAATCAACATTTTTCAGTTGTATTTTCCAGAAAACCGGTTGCGAGCTGGTCGTATCTGAGGCTGTAGTATCGGCCATGCAGATGGATAAATGAGTATCCTTTAAAGAAAGAGTGTTGACAATGGCAGTTTCCGGATCGAGCTCTACGCCATGTGAGGATACGAATAGCTCTCCCAGATTTCCTTTCAGCGTCATACCTTCGATGAGGTTTGCCGTATTTACAGATGCCTTACTCACTCCAGACCGTCAAGTTCGATTTTCTTTCTCAGCAGGGGAGTTAACTGGATCTTCGCTGTTAATTTCTTGGCATTCAGTATGGTATCCTGCTTGTCGATAATTACGGTATTGTTTACTACCAAATCTAACGGAAATGAAAGAGAGATTCTTCCTATCGAGATTTGCATACCTGTGGCTTCGGAAGCGTAGCGGGTAGCCGTGTTTACCAGAAAATTCTGAATAGGAGGTATGTATATCAGAATACATAGCAATATAAATAATATGAACGGAGATGCTACGGCGATCCCTGTCCATCGCAGATATTTTTTCATAGGCCAAGTCAAGCTGTATTGTTTGTGCGAATTTATATAAAATAACCGAATTAGTATTCATTTTGTTCTGGAACTATTTAGTTGTATTTATATAAATTCTTTACCTTTGTGCTATAACTTAATTTTAAAAGATATATTATGAAACCAACTTTGTTTGTTCTGGCTGCCGGAATGGGAAGTCGTTATGGAGGTTTGAAACAGCTTGACGGTCTGGGACCCAATGGTGAAACAATTATGGACTATTCCATTTTTGATGCTATCCGTGGCGGATTTGGAAAGATTGTATTCGTAATCAGAAAAGATTTTGAAGAAGATTTCCGTAAGAAAATCATCAGCAAGTACGAAAACCATATTCCAGTAGAAGTAGTATTTCAAAGCATCGACAAGCTTCCTGAAGGATTTACTTGTCCGGCTGAACGTGTAAAACCATGGGGTACAAACCATGCAGTGTTGATGGGTAAGGAAGTTATCCGTGAACCTTTTGCCGTAATCAATGCTGACGACTTCTACGGACGTGACAGTTTTGCCGTAATCGGTAAATTCTTGTCTGAACTTCCTGAAGGAGCTAAGAATACATATTGTATGGTAGGATTCCGTGTTGGAAATACCCTGAGTGAAAGTGGTACAGTAGCTCGCGGTATCTGTTCTACCGACGAAAACAGACATCTGACAACAGTTGTAGAACGTACTGAAATTATGCGTATTAACGGTGTCGTTTCTTATAAAGATGAAAATGGCGAATGGGTAGGCATCGAAGATAACACTCCGGTTTCAATGAATATGTGGGGCTTCACTCCTGACTATTTCAACTACTCTGAAGAATATTTCATCGACTTCCTGAAAGAAAACATCGATAAGCCTAAAGCTGAATACTACATTCCGCTCATGGTCAATAAGCTGATCAACGATGGTACTGCTACAGTAGAAGTTCTTGATACTACTTCTCGCTGGTTTGGAGTAACATATGCAGCCGACCGTCAGGGGGTAGTTGATAAATTGCAGGCTCTTGCCGACTCTGGAGAATATCCTAGCAAGCTGTTCTGATAATTGACATATACTATACAGGAAAATTTCCTTTATGCGTAAACTTTGTGTTTGTCATGAAGTAAGCGTGTAAAGGAAATTTTTTTTTGTTGAAATTATGCCTGACTGGTAAATATTGCAAAACGGATTTTAATCTTTTTTTCTGAATTTTGGTTAACTTTGCACTAATATAAAAGATATTATGAGGAAGCACATTTTATTTTGGCTGCTAGTTAACTGGATTGGATGGATTTATGCGGAATCGGTGGAAAAAGAGATTCCGCAGCTTCTTGCTACACTCGATTCTATATTAGTACAAACTGGAGAGTTGGCATCGCAGAAAGAGCTTAAAATAGCGCAATTGAAGAAAAAGTTATCGAATGCCGCCAATCTTGAAGAGGAATTCTGGATAAATAAAATGCTATATGACGAATCTTTCGTATTCAATGCTGATTCTGCAATGAAATACGTTGACCGTAATATACAGATTGCTACCGAACTTAAAAAGAAGGACTGGCAGGATGAATGGCTGATAAACCGTTCGTTTATGTTTGCTGCAACAGGATTGTTAAAAGAAGCAGGTGAAGTGCTGGAAAAAGTTGATTCTACCAGTTTGTCTGACGGACTGAAACTCTCGTATTACTATCAGCGTTCTTACCTGTATTCGCATTTAGGGCAATATATGGGCGACCAGAAGCAGGTTAATAATAAGTATTATAATGAGTTCGAGAATGCCAATAAGCACATGCTGGCCTTAGTCCGTCCGAAAGATCCCCTTTATTGGTGGTGTGTAGCGTCATGTAATGAACTCTCTCCTGAAGATAGCTTGTTTTCGGCTTTAGAGAACGTTGTATTGTCTTCTCATCATAATACACGGCTGGATGCAATGAACGCTTATGCCTTTCGAATATGTATAAGCGGCTAGGAGATAAAGAAAAAACCATGATTTATCTGATTTATTCGGCAATGGCTGATTTGAGAGTCTGCAATCGCGATATTGCTTCGTTGCAGGAACTTTCATCGTTATTGTATGATGCAGGAGATATTGACCGCGCGTATGCTTACATGAATTATTGCTTGAAGGCAGCTTTGCTTTATCCCAACCGGGTGCGTATCATTAATATATCTACAGAATTGGATAAGATATATGCTAATTATCAGCAACGTGATATAAGATGGCGTAATTCATTGCAAAATTATTTGTATGTAGTTACTTTTTTCTCGATAATCCTGGTACTGGCCTTGATTGGTCTTTATCGTCAGACGAAAAAAATGAGAAAGTCGCGTACAGAACTGGATTCTGTAAATCATTCTCTTAATCAGCATGTTGTTGAACTTTCACAGATGCATAAACAGCTGGCCTTAGCCAATCAGGAGCTTCAGAACTTGAATGAACTGCTTAGAAGTGCTAACCAGAAGCTTCAAGAGTCGAATGATGTAAAAGAAGAATATATCGGATATGTGTTCTCTATTTGCTCGAACTATATCAGTAAGTTGGATGAGTATCGGAAAAACATTAACCGTAAACTAAAGACTGGTCAGTTTGAAGAGGCAAGACAATTGACTGATAACTCTTCATTGACTCAAAACGAACTTAAAGACTTTTATGCCAATTTTGATGCTATCTTTTTGCGGGTTTATCCTGATTTTGTAGCGGATTTAAATTCTTTGCTTCGTCCTGAAGAGCAGATTTTATTGAAAGATGCAAGCGAACTGAACACGGAAGTTCGTATTTATGCATTGGTCAGATTGGGTATAAATGATAGTGTCAAGATTGCTGACTTTTTGCATTGTTCTCCTCAAACAGTGTACAATCATAGGTTGCGCATGCGAAATAAAGCAATTATACCTAAAGATAAATTTGCCGAAGCTGTTCGCTTGTTGGGAAGAGGAGGCAAGTAATAGGAAATTCAAAATAGACTTTTTTAGCGGAGAGAACTTCTTGATTTTAAGTTTTTCTTCCGGTTGAGAACAGGTCATAGTACACGCTATTTTGTAGTGTGCTATGGCTTGTTTTCTTGTATTGTTCATGTTTTAGAAAAGCTTGTTCTTTCCTGTTGTAATGAGAAGAAGAGGTAAATCTCATTCCCGAAAGCTGCTTTTCAGACTTGTAAAGGCGTATAAGTCACTCTATATGTCAATCGTATAGTTTACCTGTTAGTTTTATATATGTATTGATAATCAGTATATTATCTTTTTTGTAATCTTACTTGCTGACTTTACTTTAGAATAGATTAACGTCCTTTAGTATCTAATTTTGCTTCCAGAATTTTTAATCAAATATTCTATTATGTTAACTAAAAAATTTGCTAGTATGAAGAACAATTTTCAACCGGTACAGATTACTCGGTTTGTATTGTCTCTATGTTGTTTATTGTGTTTTTCTGTTCATTTGTTTGCACAACAAATAACAGTAAGTGGAAACGTCAAAGATTCATCGGGCGAGCCGGTAATTGGAGCCAGCGTTTTGGTGAAGGGAACTACCAATGGTGTGATAACCGATTTTGACGGTAATTTTAGTATTGCCAATGTAGAAGATGGTTCTCAAATTGAAGTATCGTACATTGGTTATGTAACGCAAATGAAAAAGGCAACAGGTACACAACCTTTGAATTTTATTTTAAAAGAAGACACCGAAACTTTGGATGAAGTCATTCGTAGTAGGTTATGGAATTCAAAAGAAAAGTGTTGTGACAGCATCTATCAGCCGGGTTAGCTCTGACGATTTGAAAAATGTAACTCCTACCCGTGTAGATAATATGTTGAAGGGACAGACTTCAGGAGTAACGGTTACTTCTGCATCCGGACAGCCTGGTGATGCTGCAAAGGTACGTATTCGTGGTATTGGTACCATAAACAATTCTGACCCTCTTTACATCGTTGACGGTATGCCGGTTGATGGTGGTATCGATTATTTGAATCCTTCTGATATAGAATCTATCGAGGTCTTGAAGGATGCAGCTTCTGCTGCTGTGTATGGTGCTCGTGCTGCCAATGGTGTAGTATTGGTTACTACAAAAGGAGGAAGCAAAGGAAAAGCTGTTATTAGCTATGACTTCTCATACGGTTGGCAAATCCTTGGAGAAAGAGAGATGTTCTTAATGCAGTTGAGTACGAAACGTTGATGAATGAAATGGCTGTTAACTCAGGCAAAGATGCTCCTTATGCCAATCCGGA
>ENA-OQBJ01000618-OQBJ01000618.1-human-gut-metagenome-genome-assembly--contig:-NODE-618-length-17929-cov-11.235479_pt1 | contig 17929 bp, 20 predicted proteins | sample MGYA00242743_ERZ504545 | MGnify/ENA primary metagenome ERZ504545 (study PRJEB26092, sample SAMD00036252) | human gut metagenome | host: Homo sapiens | study: EMG produced TPA metagenomics assembly of...
TGATTTTTGCTTGTCTTGAAATGCAGCACTAAGGTAAGTGAAAAATCTGACATGGCAAAATCCTGAGCAACTTTTTGTTGCTCAGGAACTTATTAAAAAGTTAAACTAAAGTGCTGCGGAATTTAGGGAAAAATAAAAAAATATTGAATTATAGTTAATTTGAGTTTGAAATCATTCTTATCTAAAATAAAACTATTATATTTGTAACCGATAGATACGAATCTGCATAACAAACCTAGATTCAAGAGATTATAGAATATATTATAGTAATTTTAAACAATAACATTATGAATATGAAACGACCATTTATTACCACATTATTTGCGATGTTACTGGTCCTTTTTACAGTTTCATGCAGCAGTGAAGATAAAGAGTTTGATTATGCAGCATTGCCGATGTCGGCACAGCTGTTTGTAAAGCAATATTTTGCTGATGCATCATACAGCCGTGTGGAAAAGGAGAAAGATAATGGCTTTTGGGAATATGAAGTATTGCTCAGTGATGGCTCTAAAGTGGAGTTTAATGAGAAGGGAGAGTGGACGAGTGTTGAGTGCAAATACTCTGAGATCCCTGTAGGCATTATTCCTACTGTCATAGCTGAGGATATTGCAAAGAAATATCCTGATTTGAAGCCTTACAAAATTGAAAAAGAGGTTGGCGGATATGAAATTGATATTCCTGGCTACGATCTCTATTACAGCAATAACGGTATATTCATACGTGCTGAAATTGACAAATAACAGAAGAGGGTGTGTCATGGCTTTATGACACACCCTCATGCAGTTCTGGTACTTACTATAACAGCTCTCTTGCTATCCAGCACAGGCTTCAGCATCTATTCCGGTTCGGGCTTGATGAGGCTGTAGTAGCTGTCTGCAATCTCGCCATCCCTCACTATCACAATGCCCACCGAGCAGACACTTGTACGCTGCTGGTTGGCCGTTTCGAAATCTATCGCTGCAAAATCTTTCATCGAATTATCATTTTTGTGCCTTATATATTATGGTGTTACTCTGAGGAAATATAGGCTATCCTATTTCTCCCATCAGCCATCTTAGGGCATTGATTCTCTTGATACCGTTGTAATCGGCAGTAGGGTCTTCATCAAGTGTAAGGATATACTTAGGATATTGGTCATTGATCTGCTGCAGAGATGCCAATTCACGTTTTAAGGTAGTCTCATCTCTAACGGTAGCAGCTACCTGATAATACGTGATATTGTTTTCATCAATCGCTACAAAATCTACTTCCAGATTATCCATCTTTCCTATATATACTTTCTGCTGGCGATGGAGTAGTTCCAGATAAACGATGTTCTCCAGGATGCGGCCGGCATCGAATGAGCGGGAACCTAGGAGCATTCTTCTCAAACCGATATCTACTAGATAATATTTACCCAATGTCTTGAGCAGCTGCTTACCCTTGATGTTGTATCTTTTGGTTTCATATACGAAGAAGGTTTCGCAGAGTGCGGTCAGATATCGTTCTACGGTTTTCTGGTCTATTTTCCTTCCATCGGCAGTCATGATGTCGGCTATGCGCTTGGTGGATAGGATGTTGCCGATATTGTCGGCTGTGAAACGGATAACGCTTTCCAGCATCATGACATCGGGTAACTTCTTCCTGCTCATGATATCCTTTACTACAATGGTGTTATATACGCCATTCAGGTAGTCGCTGATTTCTGCGGGAGTATCCAGTTCAAGGGTATATGGAAAACTGCTCCTTGTGATGTAGTCTGTATAGGCTTTGGGAAGATTGTCGGTTCCTCCGATACCTTCAACATACTCTCTGAATGAAAGGGGAAGCATTGCGATTTCCACATATCTTCCGGATAGTAACGTGGCGATTTCGCTTGACAGCATATAGGCATTCGACCCCGTAATATAGAGATCTACCGTTGGCTTCAGGTTGAGGCTGTTGATGATGTCTGGGAAATCTTCCACATGTTGTATCTCATCAAAGAAGATATAAGTCATCTTGTCTTGATGAATTAATGGCTTGATATAAGCGTATAAGTTATGTGGATTACGAAGCTCATAGAAGTCGTAATCCTCGAAATTGAGATAGATGATTTGGTCGGCACTGACACCTTGCCTCTTAAGCCAGTCACGATAAATCTCCATAATGGTGGATTTACCGCAACGGCGAATGCCGGTTATCACTTTGATAAGAGACTTGTCTTTGAAAGCGATCAGTTTATTGAGATATTCCGTTCTTTCTATTCGTTTCATTTCATTGCTCTTTGATTATATATTTGCTGCGAAGATACTATTTTTTTAGGATAAATCATCCTAAAAGTAGAATATTTAAGAAAGTTTTAGGATGAATCGTCCTAAACTTTTGAAATTAGAGAAGTTTTAGGATGAATCGTCCTAAACTTTTTATCTATCCCCATATTTAGGTATTTCTGCGAAACCATCATTTTTAGGTATTGCAGATTACGGGAAAAGGGCGTATCTTTGCACCCGAAAATAAATGTAACTAAAAGTAATATAGACAAATGAAAACAACAATCGTAATTTATGGCTCTTCTACTGGCTCATGCCAGTCGATTGCCGAAACCATCGCCTCTAAGTTGGGCGTGGAAGCTGTAGATATAGCTAACATCGATGACGCTACTATCACAAGTCATGAGAATCTTCTTCTCGGTACTTCTACCTGGGGTGCCGGCGAGATGCAGGACGACTGGTATGATGGCGTGAAGACATTGAAGAGTGCCGGCTTGGCTGGCAAGACTGTGGCCCTGTTTGGTTGTGGCGACAGTGAGTCTTACCCTGATACATTCTGTGGCGGCATGAAGGAACTCTATGATGCTGCCGTTGAGGCTGGTGCTACCGTATTGCCTGGTGTTTCTACAGACGGATACACCTATGATGACAGTGAGGCAATTGATGGCGACAAGTTCCTGGGACTCGCACTCGACGAGGTGAACGAGGACGACAAGACAGAGGAGCGTATCGATGCCTGGCTCGAGGACATCAAGCCAGCGTTATAATTTTACAAAAATATTTTTCAAGAATTGGAGAATGATGGAATTCTCTGATTCTTGGTTTAAAAACAGATAAATTCGGATAGTATGCAGCAGGAAATCGCAACACCAGTAGATTTGAAGGTTCTGATGAATCATATATATGAATATAAGAAGGGCGTGCGCCGCCTGGTGCTCTACACCTTCAACAAGAAATATGAGTCTTTTGCCATAACTAGATTAGAGCGTCAGAACATTGATTATATCATCCAGCCGGTTGGCAACGACCGTCTGAATCTCTTCTTTGGTAAGAAAGAATGTCTGGATGCTATCCGCATGATAATCACCAAACCGTTGTGCCAGCTTACGCCGGAGGAGGATTTCATCTTGGGTGCCATGCTGGGATATGACATCTGTGCCCAATGCGAACGCTATTGTGAGCGGAAGAAGAAGGTTTGCTAAGCTTTTCTTTCATCTTCGTAATGTTTTATGTTTATAAGTAGAAAGAGCGTGATTGCCGTAATGGTGATCACGCTCTTTCTGCATATTTCGGAATAATTCCTCTTTTTGAGGGCTGAAATGAAAGAAAAAGTCCTGAAAACACTACTTATTTATTAGTACAGACTATATCTATGCGTTTAACCTGATACCTAATTCTAAGTATAAAAAATGTGAAAATCACAATTTCTCGGTATTGTACAATTTCTAAATAAGTCTTACCTTTGCAGCCTGAAAAAAGGAATAGATATGAAAAAAGGATTAGGAAAAATCAGAAAGATTAAAAAGAAACACATCTTCCTGGCCTTGTTGGCGTGATTGTTCTGGGAGGTTTGGCGAAGGCTTACTCTGCTGGGTGGGTACTACCCGCATCGCTTTCCTCAACTATCAGGCTATTGCGCTGGGACAGATTTCGCATGCCAACGACAATGCGATGATTAAACTGAGTGAGATCACGACCGATGATTTCGATCATCTGGATGATTACGATATGATTATCGTGAATGGTATGGGACTCCGAATCGACGAGAACCAGCGCAAGCAGTTGGAAGAGGCTTCCTATAAGGTGCCGACCCTGACTCATGCTGCTACCAACCCAGCCAACAATATCGTATCAGTAGATAATTTCGATGCCGATTATCTGATGCAGTACATCGAGAACGGCAGCAAGAAGAATTATCACAGTATGCTCGCTTACATCCGCAAGTTTATCGACGGAAAGAAGTTCATGGCTCCAGAACCGGAACGTGTGGATGAGCGACCAAACTATCTCCTGACTCATTTCGACCCGAAGGATGAAAAGGGTGATGAACTGGGTTTCAACAGCATCCGTGAGTACAATGCCTTCCTGGCGAAGAACGGATTATATAAGAAAGGTGCTCCTACCATCTTGCTCACCGGTTTTATGGGTGCGGCTCCTGATATGGAGAAGGCTTTTGAGAAGAAGGGATTCATGGTGTATCGCATCAACCAGCTGCAGAGCTTTATCGCCGGTCATCATGCTGACAGTATCCAGGCGAATGCCGTAGTGAATATGGCGCATGGCAGACTGGGCGATTACTTCGTAGAGTTTCTGAAGCAGAAGAATATTCCATTGTTCTCACCTCTTAATATCAACCGCTTGACCACCGATTGGGAGAACGACAAGCAGGGAATGAATGGCGGTTTCATGTCGCAGAGCATCGTGACTCCGGAGATTGATGGTGCCATCCGTCCATACGTGGTTTTCGGTCAGCGCATCAACAAGGAGGGCTTGCAGGAGGTTTACGGCATCCCAGACAGAATGGAGAGTTTTGTGGAGAGCGTGCAGGGCTATGTGAATCTGAAGAACAAGAAGAACAGCAGCAAGCGTATCGCCATCTTCTACTTCAAGGGTCCGGGTCAGAATGCACTTACCGCTTCGGGAATGGAAGTGGTTCCATCGCTCTACAATCTCCTGGTTCGCTTGAAGAATGAGGGATACAATGTAGGCAAGTTGCCAGCCAATCCTCAGGAACTGGCAAAGATGATCCAGGCTCAGGGTGCCGTCTTCGGAACCTATGCAGAGGGAGCCTATACCCAATTCCTCCAGTCGGGACATCCAGCCTGGTTACTGCCCAGCAGTTTGCCGGATGGACCCAGAAGGCTTTGTCTAAGAAGATGATCAAGGAGCTGAATCAGCTCTATGGTTCCTTCCCTGGCAAATATATGGCTACCGATGACGGTAAGTTGGCGGTGGCAAGACTGCAGTTTGGTAATGTGGCTCTGCTTCCACAGGTGATGGCAGGCGTGGGAGGCGATTCCTTCAAGATTGTGCATGGCACCGACCAGGCACCTCCTTACACCTATGTTGCCTCTTATCTCTGGGCTCGTTATGGTTTCAGTGCCGATGCACTTATCCATTTCGGAACCCACGGTTCGCTGGAATATACCCCGAGAAAGCAGGTGGCACTCGACAGCAACGACTGGAGTGACCGATTGATTGGTGTGGTTCCACATCTTTATATATATACCATCGGCAATGTGGGCGAGGCGATGATTGCCAAGCGCCGTACCTATGCCCAGACCCAGAGCTATCTCACTCCTCCTTTCAAGGAGAGCGAATTGCGACAGACCTATAAGCAGTTGAGCGATGCCATCCAGTCTTACGAAAAGAAGGCATCTGCCGAACAGTCGCTGAAAGTGAAGGCGCTGACCGTGAAGATGGGAATCGCCCGAGAACTGGGACTCGATGCCAAGCAGATGAACAAGCCATATTCTGCAGATGAAATCGCAAGAGTAGAGAACTTTGCGGAAGAGTTGGCAAACGAGAAGATTACCGGCAAACTCTATACTCTGGGTGTGCCATACGATAACGATGATGTCCGCACCAGTGTCTATGCGATGGCTACAGATCCTATTGCCTACGGAATGCTGGCAGTAGATAAACTGAAAGGTCGTGCTCAGGAGGGTGTGGAGAAGCACAAGCAGCTTTTCGACCGTCTCTATCTGAGCAAGGCACGCAACACTGTGACCCAGCTTCTGGGTTCAGCCTCGGTTTCTGATGAATACATCTGCCGTTATGTAGGAATCACTCCTTCCGAACTCCAGATGGCGCGTAAGGTAGAGGCGATGCAGGCAGCTCCGGATCCTATCCAGATGATGATGCAGATGGCAGACCAGATGGGTGGAGCGAAGGAGCGAAGCCGAAGAGGGTGGACCACCGTACGGTAAGTGAGCTCCGTGCTGCCAAGGTTTCTCATAAGAAGAAGATTCCGCAGATGAGTCGTGAGGCTTTTGAGAAGATGGAGCAGACCGGTCGCTTCCCTGACAAGATGATGGAAGCCATCAAGAAGGGCCAGAAATGGTATCAGGAGGATTTGAAGAAGGCGAAGATGGCGAAAGCCGGCAAGGGCAAAGCATCTCTGAAATCTTCTAAAGATAAGGGTATGATGATGTCGAAAGCACCTAAATATACCCGTCAGCAGATTCATCTGGCTCAGGCGATTACTACCGTAGAGCATGCCTTGCAGAATGTGGGCAAGTATTCGGAGGCGCTCCGTCAGAGTCCGCTCAACGAGATGTCTTCTCTGATGAATGCCCTGAATGGCGGCTTTACCGCTCCATCTCCTGGTGGTGATCTGATTGTGAATCCAAACACCTTGCCTACCGGTAGAAACCTCTTCTCCATCAATGTGGAGAATACACCTTCGGAGGATGCCTGGGAGAAGGCAAAGGAACTTTGCGACAATACCATCAAGATGTATTGCGAGCGACATAATGGTGAATATCCTCGTAAGGTAAGCTACACGCTCTGGAGTAGCGAGTTTATCGAAACAGAGGGTGCTACCATCGCCCAGATTCTCTATATGCTCGGTGTAGAACCGGTAAGAGATGCCTTCGGCCGTGTTACCGATCTGCGTCTCATCCCATCCAAGCAGTTGGGCCGTCCTCGCATCGATGTCGTGGTTCAGACTTCCGGTCAGCTCCGCGACCTGGCAGCATCCCGTCTCTTCCTCATCAACAAGGCGATAGAGATGGCGGCAAATGCCAAGGGTGATAAGTATGACAACCTGGTGAAAGCCGGTGTTACCGAATCGGAACGGGTGCTCGTAGAGAAGGGTATGTCGCCAAAGGAGGCACGCGAGGTGAGTATGTATCGAGTGTTTGGTGGCGTAAACGGCAACTATGGCACCGGTATCCAGGAGATGGTAACCGCAGGCGACCGCTGGGATAAGGAGAGTCAGATTGCCGAGGTCTATCTGAACAATATGGGTGCCTACTACGGTGATGAGAAGAACTGGGAGACCGTTCGCAAGGCTGCTTTCGAGGCAGCGCTGACTCGTACTGATGTGGTAGTTCAGCCACGACAGAGCAACACTTGGGGCGCTTTGAGTCTCGACCACGTATATGAGTTTATGGGAGGTATGAACCTTGCAGTGCGCAACGTAACCGGTAAGGATCCAGATGCTTATCTCGCCGACTATCGCAACCATAGCAATATGAGAATGCAGGAGGTGAAGGAGGCTATCGGCATCGAGGGCAGAACCACCATCTTCAATCCAGCCTATATCAAGGAGAAGATGAAGGGTGGAGCCAGCAGTGCCAGCACATTCGCCGAAATCGTAACCAATACCTACGGCTGGAATGTGATGAAGCCAAAGGCAATCGACAAGGAGATGTGGGACGAGATCTATAATGTATATGTCAAGGACAAGTACCATCTCGGCACCAAGGAGTTCTTCGACAAGCAGAATCCGGCTGCGCTGATGGAGATGACCGCCGTGATGATGGAGAGTGCCCGCAAGGGAATGTGGAAGCTACTCCTCAGCAGCTCAAGGACATCGCCAAACTCCATACCGAGACCGTGAACAAGTATAAGCCTTCATGCTCCGGTTTCGTCTGCGACAATGCCAAGCTGCGCAATTATATCGCCAGCAAGACCGATGCTGCTTCTGCCAAGGAATATCAGCAGAATGTAGAGCAGATCCGCGATGCTGAGGCTGCGAAGAACAGCAGCGACAAGGGTATGGTGATGAAGAAGGAGACGCTGAATGAGGAAGCTCAAAAGACCACCACTGTGGTGAGCGGCATCGTAGTAGGTGTCATCGTCATCGTAGCATTCGTGATGTTGGCGATTCTGATTCGCAGAAGAAGAAAGAATATGGTTGAATAGAAATGGAGACATTAGTTTTAGTAATGATGATATTGGTTTGCTTCAGTTTTGTGCTGAAGCAGACCTTCCACGGAGTGAAGGAGATTATGATCATCTCGGTGCTCGTAGCCTTCTTCGTGGGAATGACCTGGCCACTTGCCATCGAACAGTCGAAGACGCAGATTGCGGCTTGGATAGCCGACCAGAAGCTGATGCTCGATATGGCGGTGCTGCTGAGTATCGATGTGGCACTCACGATGCTTTTCTGTGTGCACCACGTAGATCTGAAGACTTCGGAACATGTGAGTCGCCGCAAATGGGTGTTCTTCATCTTCCTGAAGTATTTCCCGGGTTTGCTGGTTTTCCCAGTGCTGTTCAGCGTTCTGGTGATGACCATCTTCCTGCTTCCCGGCGTATCGTTCCAGGTAGTGGCATGGGTGCTTGCCGTAGTACTGCTGGTCTTGACGCCGGTATTCACCTATGGTTTGAGATGGCTCTTGCCGGAGCGACCAATCCGCTTGGAACTGCTTTTTCTGGTAGAGGTGCTGCTCGGATTGATGGGCATCATCGGTACGGTGAATGGCAGGACTGCGGTGGCAGGATTCAACAGTTTCGATGCCCTCTCGCTTCTCGGCGTTATCGCCATCGTCATCGTAGGAATGGCGATAGGATGGGCAATTTACAATTATCAAATTAAAAAATATAGAGTATAATGAATTACATATCAGACGTATTGTTTTGGATTTCCACAGGCATGCTGGTTCCTGTGATTATTTTGTTGATTTTCTTCTTCCTCAGAGCCTTGCTGCTCCTTGGAGGTTTCTTTGGACAGTATCTTGTAAAGCGCAAGTCGGGTGCGGAGATTCGTGAACAGATGAACACCCTGACGCTCGATAACATCGATACCCTGGGCGATCGCTTGCCAAAGAACAAGCAGGCTGTCATCGTTTCCTATATGAAGAAACTCGTGGACAACCGTCAGAGCAAGGCGCAGGTAAACCGCATCCTCGACCAGTATGCCCAGTTTGTTGAGAAGGATCTTTCTCTTCCTTCTACACTTCTGAAGATGGGTCCGATGCTCGGTTTGATGGGTACCTTGATTCCGATGGGTCCTGCTCTGGTAGGTCTTTCTACCGGCGATATTGCTTCGATGGCTTACAATATGCAGGTGGCTTTCGCTACCACCGTAGTAGGCCTGTTCTCTGCAGCCATCGGTTTCGTAACCAAGCAGACCAAGAACCGCTGGTACACTGAGGATATGAGCAACCTTGAGTTTATGGCAGACCTTTTGGAGGAAAAGTAAAAAGGTTTTAAAGGTAAAAAAGTAAAGATATATAATTTATGAGACAGAGACGCAGAAATAGGCTTGCGCATGATGGCGAGGATGATGATCCGATGAGCGTAGTGAGCAACCTCTTCGATGTGGCGATGGTATTTGCCCTCGCCTGATGGTAGCCCTCGTTTCGCGCTATAATATGACGGAAATGTTCAGCAAGGATAACTTCACGATGGTGAAGAACCCTGGCAAGGAGAATATGGAAATCATTACCAAGGATGGACAGAAGATAAATCGCTATACCCCTTCTGAAGACCAGAGCCAGAAGTCGGGCAACAAGGGAAAGAAGGTAGGCATTGCTTACCAGTTGGAGAATGGCGAAATCATCTATGTTCCGGAAGATAAATAATCGGGGATTACAAATCCCTCAAACAGAAAATATTATTGTAACTAAAAGAAAAATAAAGAAAAATGAAAAAGTTTAAGACAATGATGGCCATGATGTTGGCTTTGGTTTCTATGTGTGTAGCATTCAGCTCTTGCAGCAGCGATGATGATCCTGTAGCAGTAGCTGCGGCAAAGGAAATTGCGGGTACCTATACCGGAAGTTTGGATATGACTGTAATGGGCACGGCTTCTACATACGATAACCTTACCATGAAGATTGAGGCTGTAGATGATGCTACAGTCAAGGTTACATTGCCAGCTTGTGGCGAGGGTATGATGGCTCTTCCTGCTCTGGAGGTACCTGCTGTGAAGGCTTCCGGTTCTAACGGTGCTTATGCTTTCTCTCAGGAGAACTATGCAGGTACTATTACCGTGAATGGTGCAGAGAAGAAGTACACAGTTACTTTGCATGGTACATTGAAGGACAAAACCCTGACCGTCAACTATTCTGTGCAGTATGGCAAAATGCCTATGCCAATGATTGGTAAGTTTGTTTGTACAAAATAAGAGAATAGTTTCTGGATAAACTTTGATATAACTCGATGAAACAAAAGATATTCGCACTATTCCTGATCCTTTGCGGATTGTGCCTGAATCTGAAAGCCGAAACCCAGGGCGATGTCGTGGGTAGGGTGCTCGATGATTCGGGCGCACCTCTGGCGGGTGCTACCGTCCAGATTTGCATGCAAAGAGTGGGGTAACAACTGATGAAGACGGATATTTCCGCATTCCTTACAGCAAGGATGGAGCGGTGAGAGTGAAGGTGAGCTTTGTGGGCTATCAGACTCAGACTTTCGTACTGAAAGCGGATGAGAGAAAAGGTGAGCAGCATGTGCTTCGCCTTCAACCGGATGCTACAGCTCTCGATCAGGTGGTAGTTACCGCAACCCGAACTCCGAAGGCTTTGAAGGATGCTCCTGTGGTAACCCGTCTGATTACCGCCAATGATATCAAGATAGCAGATGCTACCAATATCCAGGACCTCCTCACCGACCAGATGCCGGGTTTGCAATTCGGCTATGCCATGAATCAGGAGACTTCTCTCAATATGAATGGTTTCGGTGGAAACGCCGTGCTCTTCCTCGTAGATGGCGAGCGATTGGCTGGTGAAACCATGGATAATGTAGATTATAGTCGTCTGAACTTGGATAATGTAGGACGTATCGAGATAGTAAAGGGTGCTGCTTCGGCGCTCTATGGCGCCAATGCCGTAGCCGGAGTCATCAACATCATCTCCCGTGAAAACAGCGAACCTTGGACTGCCAATGTCAATACCCGCTACAACGACTTCAACAAGGAGTGGCGCCACGGTGGAAGCTTCAGCTTCAATGCCGGAAAATGGAATTCGCAGACCAGCATCCAGCGCACCACATCGGATGAGGTTCAGCTCACCAGTCCTTTCGATACAGAATCCAACATCCTCCATATCTATGGTGGAGAGACTTTCAATGTGAAGGAGCGTCTTACCTACAAGCTCTCAGATAAGGTAAAACTGATAGGTCGTGGTGGTTATTTCAATCGTATCAGCAAGCGCAGCAACTATGATGATCATTACATGGATTATTCTGCCGGACTGAAGACCGTGATGAATCTTTCGGAGAATGATAATCTGGAGATTTCTTACGGCTTCGACCAGTATGACAAGGCTCGATATGTGAATGATGAGCGTACTCACGACCACGATTATACCAACCGTCAGAACACCGTCCGTGCCCTCTATTCCCATATCTTCGGCAAGAATACATTGACGGTAGGTGCAGATTTCCTGAACGATTATCTTACCACCTATCAGTTTGAGGATAATGAATCAAAGAATCAGAATTCATGTGATGCCTTCGCCCAGTTCGATTACAATCCTTTGCAGTGGTTGAACATCGTGGCAAGTCTTCGTCATGATTACTTCTCTGCATCCAGCCAGCATGCTACTACCGGTCGTCTGGCTCTGATGACCAAGTGGAAGGGCTTCTCCATCCGTGCCAACTATGCCGGCGGATTCCGTGCCCCAACGCTCAAGGAGATGTATATGAACTTTGATATGGCAGGTATGCAGATGATTTACGGTAATCCGGATCTGAAGCCGGAGAAGAGCAACAACTACAACCTGGCGCTGGAGCATACCGGAAGGGTGAAGAATGCTGGCTTCTTTACTGGTCAGTATAGTCTTACTCTCATGGGCTATTATAATAAGTATGATAAGCGCATCACTACCGAAGATTGTGCCGATTATACCCCGGGAACCGGTCAGCCGGATGTGGCTTCGCGTTATTGCAACGAGGATGGAGTAGAGGTGAGCGGCATCGACTTCAGTGCCCAGTACCGTTCGGATATGGGTCTAGGTGTGAAACTCGACTACAGTTATCTCCATGTGGGTGGCAGAAGCGTAGATTCCCAGTTCTCCCAGCCTCGTCCGCATTCAGCTACCTGGCGTCTCGACTACGACCGTCAGCTCTGTTCGTTCTATCGCATCAATGCCGCTCTGTCAGGCAGATACTTGTCTTCTCCTGATACGAACATCAAGAAGCATGACAGCAGTTATCAGTTGTGGAAGTTCACGCTTCAGCAGCGATTCCTGGATGCCGTCAATCTGAATTTCACAGTAGATAATCTTTTCGGTTATACGCCAAAGAACTATTATTGGAGTTCGGCGATGACCACCGGTCGCACCTTCACGGTAGGCCTTTCTATCGATATCGACCGTTTCGTAAAGGTATTCTAATAAAAATAGCAGGGTGGACCAGTCTTCCATCCTGCTTCTTTTCTGATAGTACCGCCCTAACTATATAAAAATAGGTAGTTAGGGCGGTGTTATCGTTTATAGGTGCGCCCTAACTATGTTAAAAAAGATAGTTAGGGCGGTACTATTCTTGCAGATTTCATTTTTTTTGTTTATCTTTGCACCGATAAAATTTAGTATAAATGAAATAAAATCAGAAAGTTATGGATGCAAACGGAATAATAGGACGTGAATATGAGCAGAAACTCATTCTGGAACGTTGTAAAAGCAACAAGGCAGAACTGATAGCTATCTATGGTCGTAGGCGCGTAGGAAAGACTTTTCTGGTTCGAAAAATGTTCAACGACCAGTTTGCCTTTTCCTTTATTGGTATGTATGAAGTGAGCCGTGCGGTACAGCTGGAGCAGTTTCGGATGGCGTTGGCGCAGTATGCTAAGCAGACCGTGCCCAAGCTGAAAACCTGGTTTGAGGCTTTTGCTGCTTTGCGTGAATATCTGTCGGGCTTATCTCTGCAGGAACCGATTGTTCTGTTCTTTGATGAGTTGCCTTGGATGGATACGCCCAAAAGCAATTTTATCGCAGCTTTCAGTTATTTCTGGAATTCATGGGCTTCTATGGTCCCTCAACTGAAACTTATCGTCTGTGGCTCTTCCACCACGTGGATGTTGGCTAAGTTTATAGGCGATAAGGGCGGATTGTATGGTCGCGTTACCCGGCAGATCTATCTGGCTCCATTCTCTCTGGGCGAGACAGAGCTGTTCTTAAACGAATTGAAAGGCCTTGCTCTTACCCGCCAGCAGGTATTGGATGTGTATATGATATTGGGTGGTATTCCTTATTATCTTGATATGCTGGAGCGTGGTGTGCCGTTAGACGTGTGCATCGACAGACTGTTTTTCTCGCAGGATTCGCCATTACGTGGAGAATTCGATTTCCTCTTCCGTTCCCTCTTTAATGACTCCAAGCATTATCGCAAGATAGTAGAGGTGCTTTCTGAAAAAATGAAGGGGATGACCCGTAAGGAATTGATGGATGAGTTGAAACTGAAAGGCGGTGGACAGTTATCAGAAATCCTGGAGAATCTGAAGAAATGCGATTTTATCAGGAAATATGCTACCATAGGAAAGAGTGAAAGGGATGCCCTATATCAGTTAACTGACTTATACTCATTGTTCTATACCCGTTTTGTGGCAAATAACAGTGGGCAGGATAAGAACTTCTGGAGTAACATGCGCAATTCGGGAAGTAGAACAGCCTGGAGCGGTTATGCTTTCGAACAGGTATGCCTACATCATATCCCACAGATCAAGAAGGCATTGGGTATTTCTGGTGTTTTGGCGAATGTTTATTCCTGGTCCTGCCGTCCTTTTGTAGATTCTACTGGTGCAGAATGGCGAGGAGGTCAGATTGATATGCTGATAGACCGTGCTGATGGAGCTATCAATATCTGTGAGATGAAATATGCCAAGGATGAGTTTGTGATAGATGCCAGCTATGAGCAGCGGCTGCGTGACAGGATGTCTTCCTTCTCTGTGGCGACCAAGACGAAGAAGGCATTGCTGCATACTTTCATCACGACTTATGGGGTGAAGCAGAATATGCATAGTGGATTGGTGAATAGTGAGGTAAGGATGAATGATCTCTTTGGATAAATGGTATTTTAATGTCCGTTTTCAAAACTGATACTGCCCCCCCCCATGAGATAGGGGGCAGGTCGGTGAAAAACGTTGAAAAATCGCCTAGAAATATCTCTTCTTCATTTTCTTCAAGAAATCCTTCGTGATAGGGAAGCCGGAGGCATCACCTATTACGGAGTCGGTATAACAGAAGGGACATTCGGCTGTAGGCGGCTCATCAGGGAGGTAATCCGTGATTTCGGATGGCGAGAAGATTTCGCCGCAGAAGAAACAGCCGCACTTTTCAGATTTTTCTATTTGTTCCTTGTTGCTGAAGCAGCAATCGTGAGCTTGGCGGAAGATTCTGTCTTTCTCCTCCTCTTCTTTCTGCTTTTTCTCAGCCTTTTCCAGATACCCCTTGAATCGTCTCTGAAGATAGAGCGGCACATGATAGTGAGGGGCGAAGACATACAGCGACGGAACGTGGTCGTGGTATTCGTAGCGGGACCATCTATCACGGTATAGCTGTCATCCGTCTCATCATATGGCAGTTTATCCAATCCCCTTTTATCCTTGGCAGCCTGGTTTCTCTCCCAGATCCATTCGGTGGTAAGCGGAGTTCCGACAACGATGGCAAGTTTCACCTCATCGCCACGATATACTTCCACGATGTCACCTTTCTGGAATCTAATCTGTTCTGCGCTTCTGCCTCGGAAGGTCTCGTCAGGATGACGGTCGTATGCAGGCAAATCGCAGACTCCGGGATAGTAAATGCTGAAACGCGAACAGCAGTAAGACCGGTCGATCAGTTTTCCCTCCCTGTCATACACCCTTTCCGAAAGACATTCCCGGTTGTAGTGCAACAGTCCCATTGGAATCTCCGAGATATAATAGCAGAAGGTATCCAGCGGATAGTCGTCTTCCTCCTTCATCTTCTTGCGGTAAAGGACATCCTGGTGCATCAGACTCTCAGCCTCCTCCAAAGTTGTGGTGAAGGCTTGCGGACAATAGGTGTTCACCTTGTATTTCGGATAATGTGAACGCTTTTTCTCCTCCAGCTCTTCTGTTTCTAATACTTCGAGCTTGAAGATGGCAGGAACATCCCGATGCTGTGGATGTTCAGCCAATTGCTTGAATTCTTCGTATGTCATAGGATGTTTATTTTAAGAATTTATGAAACTTGAGAATCTGAGATCTAAGTTCAGGTATTCTGATGCCTTCAGAGTCTTTGCCTTCTTGATTGTTAAGATTCCTTTTGCTGATAGTTTTATGAATTTTCAGTTTTCTCATGTCCGACTTGCCGTTAGCTTTATGGTTCCACCAAGGCTTGAGATATGCATGTCTTTTTTTGTATCTCGTGCCATCGCAGTTCTGGATAAAGATTTCCAATACTAATCCATCCATTTGACAATCATGCGGGATGTTGATGGCACGTCTTTGGATATCCATTTCGTAGAAGATACTTCCGTCCTTTTTGCAGAGCACGATGTCCAGATAGTCTGGCATATCAGGTATAGTTCCAGGCTCTGACATTTGTGGTTGAAACTCCCCAAACTCTTCCTTCACATACTCGAATAGTCCCCGAGTATATTTTTCGATATCCACCCCTACATATCGAGTATAGGTGTATTTGATGATACATAAAGACATTTTATTTGCCATTTTATTCTTTCTTTTTGGTTATACCTTTATAATATAGTAATATGAAGGGAAAATTTCAAAAAAATGAGCAAAAAAATGTAATTAGGACGAGAAATATAAATATAGCTGCTAAGATTTTTAGGAGACACCCAATGCAGCCCCATGAACCTTGTGCCAAAAAGCCAACTATGGCTCCGAGATAATGGATACCCCAGCCCAATAATCCTGTTATTATAAATAAAACAAAAACTATGAGAACTATTCCGATAATAGATAATATTATTTCCATAACTTTGAATATTAAAAATAAACGGTTTTATTTAATATGCTTTCTGAAAAAGCTGGTGAAATGTTTTTTCTTAATTGATAAATATTTTTTTTTATATATTCTTGTGTTGATAAATGCTTGTAAAATAATTTATTGATTGGAGCATCTGTTCCGAATATGATTTTGTCTGGAAATCCAGCTTTGCAGAATTTGTTGATATCTTTAGCTTTCATAAACGCAGAATCAATAGTGATGTTATTATATTTATTGAGCATGGAGAGGGCTTGCTGAAATGGCTTTCCGTGGCTAATATAAACTGTAATTGAGGATATTCTGCATAATAGTTTTCGAATGTGATAGCATTCGCTACAACATCCTCACCAGTATGAATCATAAAGGGAATCTTTCGTTTTACTGCTATATTAATTGCTCGGGAAGTTAATGCTTTATTATAGCTCCATTCGTTATGAGCTTCTGGATGAATCTTTATCCCTTGCCATTCTATATCAGATAGGAACATTTTGTCTATTTCTTCTGATTTAAGCATTTGGGGAGTAATCCAGAGGATGGGGTGCACCTTACTTCCTCCCAGGCGTTTTAATTCTATCATCTCTTCAATGACAATGTCGTAGAGTTCTGCGCATGTAGAAGTAGATGAAACGCAAATTTCATCTACTCCTGCTGCGGTTTCGGCTTCCCAAATTTCCTTGGGTGAATGGTAGCCGTCTCTATACCAGCCTACATGAACATGATTGTCTATAATCATTCTATCTTGTTTTTTCTAATACGTCTTTTGTCATGAATGCTTCGTTGCAAGTGTTCTTGCTAATTTGAAGAATTTCCCCGCAATTTTCAGCTTGGTTTAGCATTAAGCACACTTTGCAATAATCCAGGGCTTCGCAAGAAAGACATTTCTTGTAATTCTTTCTTTTGTTAATGGCTCTGAGTTGTTTCAATTGTTCGCTTCTTTCCCAGATTTCTTTTAGCGAATTTAAATTTATATCTCCGATTTTAAATCCTGTCCACTCTGTACATGGGTATACCTGTCCTGTTGATGATATGCTGCAGTTGTCTATTCCTGCAGAACATACTGGTTGCTCTAGGTATAATGCAGGATTTTTACATAAATCGTTTGATTTTGTTGAGCATCGTGAAAGTTGTTCGTTTGTATATTGGTTTTTATTCTCCAAGAGGGAACGTAACAACATCTGTTTTTGATTTTGGTTCAATGTTGATTTTGTCTTGAAGTCAGTATTACCATCAATCTGTGGAAGTAACATTCCGTTGATTTTGAGCAGAATATCCTTTTCTTTGGCATATTTGATCAAGGATTCTGTTTCTCCGAAATTTTCAGTAAAGACAGGACATGCTATTTGTAATGTGAATCCATTCTTGTATAGCTTTTCTAAAGCAGTTATTGTTTTTGTTAAAGAATCTTTCTTTAGAGTGATGCTGTCATGTATAGCTGGTTTAAGAGAATATATGGATGTCTGTATTGTTCCTATATTGTAGTCTCTTAACTTAGCTATTAGCTCATCGTTCATTAATGTTAAATTGCTAAGAATATTGATAACTAGATTTTTACTGTTACAATAATCTAGCATTTTAATGAAGTCTGGATGTTTGAGAGGTTCGCCACCGGATAGTGTGATGTCATCTCCACCTAAGGTTACGAACTCATCTACAATTTTACAGAAATCGGAAAACGATAATTGATCGCCTTTTGACTTTAGCTTATTGGGGGGTGTAATTTAAACTGTGTCAAGGCTTGTTCTTAACTTTCATTCCCACTCCCTGCTGGGGGCATGCCCCCAGCAGGGAAGCCTTTTCGGCTGCAAAGTTACATAATTTTAAATCTATCTCCAA
>ENA-OQBJ01000619-OQBJ01000619.1-human-gut-metagenome-genome-assembly--contig:-NODE-619-length-17929-cov-3.047298_pt1 | contig 17929 bp, 20 predicted proteins | sample MGYA00242743_ERZ504545 | MGnify/ENA primary metagenome ERZ504545 (study PRJEB26092, sample SAMD00036252) | human gut metagenome | host: Homo sapiens | study: EMG produced TPA metagenomics assembly of...
ACTCAGATATCCGGTGATGATGCCTGAATGGTTCCACCTGTTCCCATACCGAACACAGTAGTTAAGCATTCAGAGGCCGAAAGTACTTGTCTGGAGACGGACTGGGAGGATAGGAAATTGCCGGTTTATCCAGTGACGTTGGCCATGTGGTTCCACCTGTTCCCATACCGAACACAGTAGTTAAGCACATGTACGCCGAAAGTACTTGCCTGGAGACGGGCTGGGAGGATAGGGAGTTGCTGGTTTACAAAGAGCCCCGCTTTGGCGGGGCTTTTTTCGTGTCTGGACATCAGAGGTCATGGATTTCATTGCATGCAGGTTCGATGTTTGTTATACTTATATAATGTGTGTAGTCTAATTAAAGGAGTGCAAGGAAATGCGCAAGACGCGTAAGAAGAAGCGCAGTTTTCGGCGAGTCAAATGGCTGGCTTTGATCCTGGTCATCATCATCGCTGCTGTGTTTGGCTGTTACGCTGCTATAAAAGGAAACCACTCTTCTCATGAAATCGGAGATACCGATCACCAGATTACCCATGTTATGATCATGGGGGTAGACAGCCGCAAAGATGATGTGGGACGCAGTGATACACTGATGGTCGCATCTATTGATCAGACGGCGGAAAAGGCAGCATTGCTTTCTATTCCACGCGATACGCGCGTGGCGATCGAAGGACATGGCTACGATAAGATCAATCATGCCTACGCGTATGGTGGTCACAATTTGACAAAGAAATCCGTTGAACATCTTCTCGGCGTGCCGATGGACCATTACGTTATCATCGATACGAAATCATTTGAACGCATTATCGATGCGATTGGCGGTGTGGATATTGACGTTGAGAAACGGATGCATTATGAAGATCCCTGGGATGATAATGGTGGGCTGGTCATTGACCTTTATCCTGGTGAGCAGCATATGGATGGTAAAAAGGCAATCCAGTATGTTCGTTACCGTGATGGCGAAGGTGATATCGGCCGCATTGGACGACAGCAGAAGTTCATGAAGCGTGGTGGCTCAGGTCCTCTCGCCGGAAATCCTGCCTCGCCTGCCGGATATCGTTAAAGAGGTCAGTTCCGCCGTCAAGACGGATATGTCTGTCACGGATTTTTTGAGTTTTGCCAAGCAGATGAAAACGTTCCAGGCCAATGGTCTCGAAACGCAGATGGTGCCTGGTCAGCCGGCTTATCATAAGGATATCAGTTACTGGATCCCAGATATCACCGATGTGCGGGAACTCATGGCTTCGGCGCTTGAATTGAAGTTGACGGCGCAGGCAGCAGAGGAGGCTCAGGCGGCAGAGGACAAATACGATGCGGATCTGCCGAAGGATCTCAAGATGCTGGCGCATAAGACGAATGGCAGTACGAAGCTCACTGAGCAGGATGCGAAAGAGGAAGATGATAAGCCGATGAAGCCGGAAGAAATATCGGTCATGGTCATCAATTCCAGCGGGATCGATGGAGCCGGTGCCGAAGTGGCAGCTGTCCTGCAGCGCAAGGGCTTCATCATTTCCGGTGTTGAGACGGGCAAGACGAATGCCAACCCGACTACGACCATCACGACCTCGACGCGCAATACGGATGTGTTCTACGGCATGCCGTTTGCCTGCGTGATACGTGATGGCGGCAGTTCCAATCAGGCAGTCGTCAATATTGGCCGAGATTATAAGAAAAAAGGACGTTAAGGAGGCGGAGCGCATGCTCCGTCCCTTTCTCTATCGGCATGCAGATGGTGCATATTATTTGAGGTGAACGAAATTTGGGTATGTTGAAAGTAATGGGGCTCAAGAAAGCCTTTGGTGTCGACGAACTTTTCCATGATGTCAATTTTGAGGTGTCTCGCGGCGATAAAATCGGCTTTGTCGGCGCGAACGGAGCGGGCAAGACTACGCTGATGCGCTGTTTGCTGGGCTTGGAAGAAACGGATGGCGGCACCATTCAGCTTGATGATGCTGGTACGATCGGCTATGTCGAGCAACAGGCGGATTTTGGCAATGGCACGCTCTATGAGGAATTCCTGCGTGCGTTTGATGATATCATTGCCTTGGGCGAACGGAAAAAAGCATTGGAGAAGGAAATTGCCAAGCAGCCTGATGAAGAGACGATGGCTGCTTATGGCAAGGTGGTCGAGCGATTTGAGATGCTCGGCGGCTATGACTTCGAGAGCCGCATCCGGCGTGTAGCCTTTGGCCTGGGCTTCACGGAAGAAGATTTCGATAAGGAAGTGGCACATTTTTCTGGTGGACAGAAAACACGTATTTGCCTGACCAAGGCTCTGCTGCGTGAGCCGGACTTCCTGTTCCTTGATGAGCCGACCAATCATCTGGATATCCATATGATTGAATGGCTGGAAGGATTCTTGAGGAATTATTCCGGTGGTGTACTCATCATTTCGCATGATCGTTATTTCCTGGATCGCGTGGCAACACGCATTCTTGAGCTGGCGGGCAAGACGGTCACGAATTATGATGGCAATTACACTTACTATATGAAAGTCAAGACGGAACGGCGCGCTGCACTGCAATCGGCCTATGAAAAGCAGCAGGAGCATATCCGCAAGACAGAGGAGTACATCCGCAAGTACAAGGCTGGCATCAAGAGCAAGCAGGCACGCGGCCGTCAGAGCCAGCTGAATCGCCTGGAGCGCATTGTGCTGCCGCCGGAGGATGCCTCGTTCAACTATTTTGCGCTCAATGCGCCGCCAGAGTGTGCGCAGCGTGTGGCGGAGCTGGAAGATGTTTCGATGTCATTCGGCATGCATAAGGTTTTCGAGCATATCTCGCTGCTCATCCGCAAAGGGGATGGTGTCGCACTCGTGGGACAATGGTGCAGGCAAGACGACTCTCTTGCGCATCCTCGTCGGGGAGCTGGAATCGCCGACAGGCCGTGTCAAGATCGGCAGCCGCGTCAAGATCGGTTATTTCTCGCAGCAGCACGAAGGACTCCATATGGATCGCACTATCCTGGATGAACTCATCTACGAATATGGCATCAATGAGGAGCAGGCACGCAAATACCTCGGGGCTTTCCTGTTCCATGGCGATGAGGTCTTGCGCCGCATCGGCGATCTTTCCGGTGGCGAGCAGTCGCGGGTAGCTTTCCTGAAACTCATGCTGACCGGGGCCAATTTCCTAGTACTCGATGAACCGACAAATCATCTCGATATCCCTGCACGAGAAGCGGTAGAAGAAGCTTTGATGGCTTTTCCAGGAACGTTCCTTGCCGTGTCGCATGACAGGTATTTCCTAGATAAAGTCGCGAATTGTACCCTGGAATTGGCAGATGGTACGATTACGGAATACCTTGGCAATTACAGTTATTATCTAATGAAAAAGGAATTGGCGGCAGAGGAAGCGGCGGAAGAACGCCAGGCGGCGGAAAAAGTCCGCAAAGCAGGGAGACCAGGGAAAAACATCATCAGAAGCCTGCCCTGGCAGAAAAGCAGGCCCAGGATGCTGCTGCGGCACAGCGCGCACGTGAAGAAGAAAAGAGGCGGGCTGAGATCGGGCGCATCCAGAGCATGAGCGATGCCAAACGCGAAGAACTGATCCAGCGTGCCGAAGCGGAAATCGCTATGGCAGAGGCAGAACTCAAAGGCCTGGAATATCAAATGAATGACCCAGCAATCCAGTCGGATCCACAGAAAAGCCAGGAGATTGCTGCGGCTTATGCAGCCAAGGAAGAGGAAATCGAGCAGCGTTATGCGAAATGGGAGCGTTTGACGGAGCCTGAAGCCAGGCCGGAAGAGAAAGGAGTCATTATGGCCAGCATACAACAGACCCTGATGGGATTCCAGGGACAGGAAGAAATTGAAGGCGTGGTAGATAGCGTCATTTATGCAAGCATGATGGCAAATTCTCGGTCTTCCGCGTCAAACCATCGCAGCAGAACAGCCGCATCACGGCCACCATCAAGGGAGAGCCGCCGCTTGTAGGGCAGCAGGTCCATCTGAAGGGGCAGTGGGTCAATCATGCGCGTTTCGGGCAGCAGTTCCGTGCGGCCAGCATCCATATTGAAGCGCTTCCAGCGTGGAAGGGATTGAACGTTTCCTGGCATCGGGGGTCATCGATGGCGTAGGCAAGGCCATGGCTCATCGTCTTGTGACGGCATTTGGCCAGGACACGCTGAAGATCATCGAAGAACGGCCTAAACGCCTGCTGGAGGTACCGGGCATTGGCAAGCAGACTGCCGATAAGATTGCAGCCTCGTACAGTTCGCAGTCAGAATTGGGAGAGATCATGCTATGGCTGGAAAATCATGCATCTCAGGTACGCTGGCAGGACGCATATACAAGAAATATTCTTCCTTTTCTCTCGATATGCTGGAGAACCATCCGTATCAGCTGGCACAGGAAGTGGAGGGAATCGGTTTTGCTACAGCCGATACTATTGCAGCAAGTCTGGGGCTGCCCAGAGACCATGAGCAGCGTGTGATGGCGGGCATCGATTATGCCTTACAGCAGATTTCTCTGGCCGGCCATTGCTGCATTCCCGAAGACCCCCTGGTGGATCGTGCCAGCCGCCTGCTGTCCGTGGACCGCGGACGCGTCCGTGAGGTCCTTCAGCGGGAACTGCAGGCACAGCGCTTGCTTGTCGAGGAAGCCAGGGGAGAGACGCTCATCTATCCTCCGTATCTGTATCGTGCTGAATCAAGACAGCCCGCAAATTGCTTTATCTGCAGCGTTATGCAGACCCGATAGAACTGGCGGAATCACCAGCGCACTGGTGACTCGCTGGGAGCGTGCGGCTGGCATCCGGCTTTCGCAAGGGCAGCGTCAGGCTATGGCTGCGGTTTTGCAGCATGGCGTCTTTGTCCTGACTGGAGGTCCTGGTACCGGCAAGACGACGGTCATCCGCGGCATGCTGGATCTTCTCGAACACCAGGGTCTGGAAATCTTGCTGGGCGCACCGACCGGGCGTGCGGCCAAACGGCTGGCTGAAGCCACGGGCCGCAGGACCATGACCGTGCATCGCATGCTGGAAGCACAGGGCGGACAGAACAGCAATGGCGCTCCGGTATTCGGCAAGACGGAGGATGAGCAGCTAGAGGCGGATGTCATCATCCTTGATGAAGTCTCGATGATGGATATCGTACTCATGCAGCATTTCCTGGCAGCTGTTCCGGATGGCTGTCATGTCATCCTAGTCGGTGATGTGGATCAGCTGCCTGCCGTTGGACCCGGCGCAGTACTGAAGGACATCATACGCTCGGAAGCGATTCCCTGTGTCTGCCTGACCGAGATCTTCCGCCAGCATGAAGAGAGTACGATCGTGGTGAATGCCCATGCCATCAATGCCGGGCGCCTGCCAGTCTGTTCGCCGCATGGCGATTTCCAATTCTGGGAAATGCCGGATGAAACGGCTACCGCAGCCAAGATCCTCGAATTCTGCACGCGGATCCTGCCTGCACAGGGATTTTCGCCGCTGTTTGATGTGCAGGTCCTCTCGCCGATGCATCGCCAGGCATGCGGCGTAGACAATCTCAATGTTCTCCTGCAGGCGGCCTTGAATCCCGCTGCTCCCTCGAAACCGGAGTTTGTCAGCCGTTCCCAGACATTTCGTCTGGGGGATAAAGTCATGCAGATGAAAAATAATTATACCAAGCAAGTATTCAATGGCGATATTGGTTTCATTGTGAATATGGAACCGGGACGGCTTACCGTGCGTTTCGGCGAAGATCTCGAAGCTGAATATGAGCAGGGTGAGATGGGCGAGCTGCAGCTTGCCTATGCGATGAGTGTCCACAAGAGTCAGGGCAGCGAATACCCGGTCATCGTCTTGCCGCTGATTGAGGGGCATTATATCATGCTGCAGCGCAATCTGCTCTATACGGCAGTAACGCGAGCCAAGCGGCTGGTCATCCTGCTGGGCTCGCGTGCGGCATTGAATACGGCTGTGGAGAACGACCGCACGAAACGGCGTTACACACTCCTGGCAGAACGTTTGCATCAAGGAAAGTAAAAATATAAATCTTTTGAAGCTGGTCAAGGAGCCGGCAGTGTGACAAGCGATGCAGATGGCCGTGTGCTGGGACATTGAGACGTACCGTTGTCCGGAAACGAGAAAAAGGATTGATAGAGACGCAAGAGAGCTGCGTCTTTGTCAATCCTTTTTCTATGCAGGCATTTTCTGACTGCCATGCGGAAAATGACAGGGGGATGGGGGTGTCATCCGTGTTCCGCTGGACAGGGAAGCGAAGCGTTTTCCCGCGCATGCCTGGCAAGCAGGGCAGAGCATGCGGCTGCGAGCGGGACCGTCATGATGACGCCGATGCCGCCCGAGAGACCCTGCATGATGACGATGTCCAAGCTGTTGGCATTGATGAGCTGCAGGAAGGGGAGATCATAAACGTAGTCGAGTACCAGGTGCCGAGACTTCCTCCGAAAACGGCGAGAATGAGGGTCGCGGCCATCGTGCCCATGACATCCTGCCCTACATGCATGCCACTGATGAAGAGCATCCTGGTATCTTTGTCCGGATTCATCTGTTGCAGTTCATAGACTGCAGTAGAGACATCCATGGCAATATCGAGGACGGCGCCCAGGCTGGCAAATAGGATACCGGCAAAGAGCAGCTGTCCGACATCGATGCGGGTATTCTGCCCGACAAAGAGCAGGGCTTCGATATTTGAGACATTGTAGCCGGAAAGGTGGGCAGCCTGCCCGAATACTTCTGCGGACAGCCCTGCGCAGAGAACGCCGCCAAGTGCGGCCATGCCCGCTGCGAGCGCTTTCGTGGTGGAGCCGCAGATCAGCCAGACGGTAAGGGCGAGGATCAGGCAGGCAGTGATGACGGCGGCCAAGAGCGGCGCGACGCCGTGCATGAGCAAGGGGAAGAAAAAGAACAGGAAACTTGCGAAGGTCATTATGAGTGCCAGTACGGATTTGATGCCTTTGGGGCCGCCGACCACCATGAGCAGCAGGCAGAAGAAAACAAGGAAGCCCACAACCGCTTTGAAGCGGTCATAGCTGTAGACGGTGAATGAGGAAAGGGAGCCGGTCTTGCTGGCCATGGCGATGACTGGCATGCCGGGCTTGCAGACTGTGCCGAAGAGCAGGCCATTCGGGCTGTTGGCTTCGACTTCTGAGCCATCGGCGAGCCGCAGGCCGACGAGCTGGTCACCGATGCGGCTGCCGTTTTCCTGTACATTGTCCTGCAGGATGGCAGTGACGGTCGCTTTCTCAAAACTGCGTCCATCGGTATTGACGAGTGCGGGTTTATTGACCTGATTGAGCTGCAGGAGTGCAGCCAGCATGATGGCAATGCTGAGAACGATTGCCAGGCGCTTGAAAAATCGTTTCATGGATTGTTTCATAGATAGAGCCTCCTGAAAAAAATCCTCCGGCCACGAGGGAAACGATGGCCGGAGGGTTTTACGATAGAGATAGAGAGATGAGGGACGGGATGAATCAATCTATCATCAATCCTTGATGATGCTGTAGGTCTGGTCGATTGGGGTACCAGTCTCGGCATCATAGGTATCGATGCTGAATCGATCCTTCGTGATGTGTACCACGGAGTACGTCGGGCGCCAGTTCTGGCTGCGGGCGGCGATATAGTCCTGCTGCTGCGGGATGAGTTCGTAGAATTTGGAACCCGTCGCGGAATTCGAGGACATGTAGAAAACACCTTTCGGGTTGTGCAGCGTACCCTGCTGCATATCCGCAATGGTGTAGCAGAGATTCTGGCTTTCATAAGCTGCCTTGGTATCGCTGTCCTTGAGTGCATCGTTGAGTATATTGTGATGCTGTCCCTGCTGACCCTTGACCTTATAATCCGCAAAATCAGCATGCTGTTTGCCATCGCTGGAAAGCTGATACGTGCGGGCGTACGTGTGATCGTGGCCCTGCAGGACGACGTCGATCTTGTTGGCATCGTAAATCGGCGTGAGCTGGGTGCGCATCAGGATGCCGTCGGAATCGGAGTGGTCGAGACCGCTGCCGTAGATATCCTGGTGCATGACAACGATGCGCCATTTCGTGTCCGGATGTGCCTTGATGGCCTTCTTGATGAGGGCTTCATGGTCAGCGGCATTGTAGTTGTTGGCGTTGATCACGATGAAGAGGGCGTTGCCGTAGCTGTAGTAATAGCCATGGCCGGCCTTGGTCGGATTGGCTTCTTCCGTGAACGGATTCGGCACGTTGAAGTGGTTCTGGTACCCTGCTGTCATGCTGTCATGGTTGCCGATGCTCGTGGCTTCCGGCAGGCTGCGCAGTGCTTTGGCGGAAAGATAACCGGCATACTGCTGTTCCTGCAGTTTGATCTTGGCAGCAGACTGATCTTCGGCCGGTTCATTGATCTGATCGCCAGGAGAAACGAGGAAGTTGATTTCTGGATGCTGGGCAAGCGCGCTGTTGAGCGTTTTGTTCCAGTTGTAGGCATCGTTGCGCGTGGCGAGAACGCCGTCCTGCTTGTTTCCTTCGGCAGAGTCTGTCCCTTCGAAGCGCCGATCTGCGGGTCGCCGACATACATGAAGGAGAAGTCATCCGGATTGCCCGTCTTGAAGGACTGGACATCTTTCCAGGCGCCGTTGATCTTGACCTGATAGTAATACGTCGTATCCGGCTTGAGATCCTTGATGGTCGCCTTGTTTGCATAATACTGGACGCCATCGATCATCGTGCCGGTCTTGCAGGTGCCGAGGAAGGAACGTGCGTCGCTCATATCTTCGCTTTTAGCAATGCGGACCTCAGCGGCCTTGACTTTATCTCTGGAATACCAGGCGAGATTCATCTGTGTGGCATCTCTGCCGGGAGCTAGGGAGACTTGCTCGTAATCGTCCTGGATGGTCTGCCAGCTTTCCTTCCACTGTTCCCAGTTCTCATTGCCTGCCTGCGTGGCGACAATCGTGTTCGGCGTGGTGGATGCATCGTTCCAATGCTCGGTTGCTGCAAAGCCGGTTGAGGCAATGCAGAGTGCTGTCAGCACATAGGCCGTAAGACGTTTCTTACTGTGAATCCACTTCATTCTACCAAAGACCTCCTTGAATACAACTCTTTCCTTGACAAGTCTCACTTTACCATGTGGCCGCAGACTGTCTGTTATGGTCATGTAAAGTTTCTGTTATTTCCGGCTGTTTCTTGAGAGGTTGGCTGCTTGCACCATGTGATAAAATGGAAGATATATGTGACATCAGGATGGAGGGGATCATATGGATGAACGGGAAGATGGGCAGCTCCTGCAGGGACTCAATGATGCACAGCGCGAAGCGGTGACGACAACGGAAGGATTCGTACGCGTGCTGGCCGGTGCCGGCTCCGGCAAGACGCGGGCTCTTGCACATCGCTTTGCCTATCTTGTCGAAGAACTCGGCATCCTGCCCGGCAATATCCTCTGCGTGACTTTCACGAACAAGGCCGCTGCGGAAATGCGCAGCCGCATCCATGCGCTGACCGGCGACAACGATACGGGCTATATCAATACGTTCCATGGCTTCTGTGTCTCCATCCTGCAGGAGGACAGTCATGCTGTGGGCTACCCCAAGAGTTTCCTCGTACTCGACAATGCGGATATCGACGATATGCTCGCGAAGATCTACGAGGAGCGGGGGCTGACGCTGCGTGACATGACGTACGGGCAGGCACGCGACATGTTTGAGATGCGCAAGCTCGTGCAGCAGCCCGATTACTATAAGGAACTCATCGCCCTGCCGCTCGCGGGACTCAAGGAGAAATATGACCGCGCGCAGTCGAAGCAGGATGTCCTCTTTTACGGTTATCTCTATGAACAGAAGAAATGCTTCGGGCTTGATTATAATGATCTCATCAAATTCTCGCTCTATATCTTTGCGGAACATGAGGAAATCCGCAAGAAATGGCAGCAGCGTCTCGAATACATCATGATTGATGAATTCCAGGATATCGATGAGCCGCAGTACCGGCTCATGAATGTACTCTGCGGCTGGCACAAGAATCTCTTTGTCGTCGGCGACCCGGATCAGACCATTTATTCCTGGCGCGGCGCTTCGGGGCGGTATCTCCTGGATTTCGATGCGCATTTCCCTGGCACGAAGACGATCTTCATGCTTGAGAACTACCGTTCAACACCGGAAATCCTCGCTGCGGTCAATTCGCTGATCGCGAAGAATACGAGCCGCGTCGAGAAGAACCTGGTACCGGTATGTTCGCATGGCCAAAAGGTGATATGCCATCATGCGGCGGCTACGGACGAAGAAGGTGCGTGGTTGGCCGGTGAGATTGGGCAGCTGCACGCAGCGGGCGTGCCGTACCGCGATATGGCTGTGCTTTATCGCGCGCATTATATCACGCGCAGCATCGAGGAACAACTCCTGAAGGCGGAACTTCCTTATATGATCTACAGCGGCGTGCAGTTCTTTGCCCGCCGGGAAATCAAGGATGCACTCTCGTATCTGCGCATGCTCGCGTACCGCGATGACTTGTCTTTCCTGCGCATCGTCAATGTACCGAAACGCAATATCGGCGAGCGACGGCGCAAATTCCTGACGGCCTATGCGGAGGAGCATCAGCTGACGCTATGGCAGGCACTCAAGGAAAGCCTTGAAGATCCCATCTGGCGCAGCACCAAAGCGAAGGGGTTCATCGCCTGATCGAGGATCTGGCCGAACTTAGTGAGGGCGGCTCTGTTTCGGAGATCCTCGCGCGCGTACTCGACAAGAGCGGGTATGAGATGATGCTGCGCACCGAGGGCAGCCAGGCGCGTCTCGACAATCTTGCAGAACTCAAGCAATCTGTGCGCGAGTATGAGGTGAACTGTGGTGAAGAGGCGGGCTCATGGACTACCTGAATCATGCGGCTCTCTTCACGAATCAGGATGTGGGCGCTCCCGGCGACAAGGTGCGCCTGATGACGGTGCATACGGCCAAGGGCCTGGAGTTCCCGTACGTCTTCCTCTGCGGGCTCAATGAGGGTATCTTCCCTTCGCGCAAGACACGCACGCCGGAGGCCATGGAAGAGGAGCGGCGCCTGGCCTTTGTTGCCATGACACGGGCCGAGAAGGGGCTGTATCTATCGGATGCTGAGGGGCTGCACATCGACGGTTCTCTGCGTTATCCCTCACGTTTCATCTTTGACATTGAGCCGGAACTCCTGGAGTTTACGGCACCGTTGCCGGAAAAACTCGTGCGTGACGCTAAGGATTACATCCGCGCCTCTTCACGCCGTCTGCTGCGTCAAGCGGAACCTGCGGCTTTCCGGGCGGGGACCCGCATCACGCATCGGGTGTTTGGCGATGGCACTATCGTGGCACTCGATGCAGAAAAGGGAGCCTACGTCATCCATTTTGATGAACTCGCGACGAACCGCAGTATCTCGTTCCGCGTCAAGCTGCAGCAGCTGTGATTCTCTTTGCATTATGGGTGCGATGGTGCGATAATAATCCCTGTATATGGTAAAAGAATCATGATATAAATAAAAACAAGAAAGCGGGAATCATATGGAACGAGAACGACTTTGGACACCAGAATTCTTAGGCATGGGCGGCAGCAATCTGTTCCTTTTCATGTCGCAGTACATCATGGTTGCGGCCTTGCCCATCTTCATCATGGACAGCCTCGGCGGCGGCGATATGGAGGCGGGCCTGGCCATGAGCTGCTTCCAGATCGGTGCCGTCACCTGTCGGCCGCTGGCAGGCAGGCTCATTGATGCAGTCAACAAGCGTCGGCTGATGATGGCGGCGACGGCAGCGTTTTTCCTCATCATGCTGGCGTTCAACTGGCTTCATGACTTGACCTCGATTTATGCACTGCGTCTCCTGCATGGCTGCATCTTCGCTCTGGCGACGACAGCTGCGGCGACGATGGCGGCTCTTGTGCTGCCTGCCACGCGCAAAGGCGAGGGCATCGGCTATTTCGCGCTGTCAACGAATCTCGCGATGGTCGTCGGTCCGCTGCTGGGCCTGCTCGTCATCGGCAACCTCGGCAGTACCTTCCTATTTGCCTTCGTGACGCTCCTGGGAGCCTTGACGTTTTGGGCAGCCAATGTGCGCCGCCTGCCCGATGCGATTATCCTGCCGGCCAAACGCACGAAAAAGGGGATCCATGTCAGCGATTTTATTGAACGCAAGGCACTGACTCCTGCAGGCCTCGGCGGCCTTGTCTTCTTCGCCTATGGCGGCATCCTGACGTTCATCCCTCTTTATGCCAAGAGCTTGGGGCTGCAGGCCGAAACGAGCTTGTTCTTTGTGGTCTTTGCATTGGTCATCATCCTGACACGGCCTGTCATCGGCCGCCTGTTCGATGAGAAGGGGCCGGATTGGACAGTCTGGCCGGGCTTCCTGTTCTTTGCCGTGGGCATGGTCATCTTCAGTCAGGTCCAGTCAGTCCCCGGCCTGCTGATCGCGGCAGCTGTGCTTGGCATCGGCTTTGGCGCGCTGAGCCCGGCGTTCCAGACACTTGCGGTCAAGAGTGCCGCGCCCGCCAGAGCCGGTGTGGCGACGGCCACGTATTTCTGGTCACTCGACATCAGCGTCGGACTGGCGGCAGCCATCATGAGCATCGTGGCGGCGAACTTCGGCTATCCGTTCATGTACGGTGTTGTCAACACGGCTATTGTCATCCTGACGGCTGTCTGCTATTATTTCTGGCGTCATCATCAGGGAAACGGAACAGCAGCGCATGACAGGCAGGAATGCCCGGCTCGCAAATAAGGCTTGCCATGTGTGCCATAATAGAGTGTAGAGAGCTATTTTCAGCAAAGTGTCAAAGGTCGTGGTCAGATTGATGAATCACAGAGAACGTAAAATCATATGTTTTGGCGTTGCCATCGGTATCCTTTGCGGTGTGATTGGCATGAAGCTCCTGGGGGCGAGCGGGACGGTTGTCTTGGCGGCGCTCATTTTCCTGGTGCCGCTCGTGCCGGAAGTGCGGGCGCAGCTGTGTTCCCTGAAAACATCGCGAAGGGCAAAGGCAATGGCAGAGCCCCCTCATGCGGCCCTGCCTCATCTCGAGATGCCGCATGTCAGAGTCCCGCATGTGGAGATGCCGGATTTCCATGTATCAGAGGAAACGAAAGAAGAACTGGCAGAGGATTGGCTCAGCAATCGGGCTATCGTCATCTATTCCATCCTTTTCCTCATCAGCTTCTTGATCGGCTATGTCGTCCTGAATTGATTTTTTTTGCAAAAACGTCCTGTCCTGTAATTCCTTTATAATCCATTCCCCCTAAGATAGACATGATCTTATTTTATTTCTATAGCAGGGGGGAATTTTTGTGTCCTGGAAAAAAGCGATTTTATTGGCCGGTATTGCCACAGGCATGATCTTTCAGTTTCAGGGAAACTTGGGGGTTGAAGCCGCGGCAAAAGTGCTGGCTGTCACGAGCAGTGTGCAGGGAATCTCGCAGGTCACTGTTGTCACGAAGACGTATGGCGACGGCGAAGCTCCCGCGTATATCGTGCTCAAATACCCAGAATCCCTGGACAGCCGCACGCTTTCGACGGCAGACTTCGCGGTGGACGGTCGCACGATTGAGTGTGTCATGACGAATACAGAGCCGAATGACGCACAGGATGTGCCGGGATGCTACGTCATCCTCAAGCTCCAGCACACGAACACCGCTTCAGACGGCGACCTCGGGCAGCGCGGCAAGCAGGGCGATGCGAAAGAGAAACCGTCTGCTGACAAAAAAACGGATTCTGTTGGCAAGGAGGGCGGCGCTCCCATCATGATGACGCGCCAGCCGCCAGATCTTGGCGTCAAGGTGAGCCAGGTCAAGGATGTCAAGGCACAGAATGGCAAGCAGTACGCAGCTTCTTCGATGGCATACAGCGCTTCGGCAACGGTGGAAGATGATGTCGACCGCTTCACGCAGCATGTCTATAAAGACCCGTCGACTGGCTATGAGATGCCGTACAACCTCTATCTGCCGAAGGATTATGATCCGCAGAAGACCTACCCGCTCGTATTCTTTGTCGCGGACGCCAGTGCGAATATCAACAACGACAAGACGCCACTCTTCCAGGGGAACGGCGCGACCGTCTGGACGGAGCCGGAGGAGCAGGCCAAGCATCCCTGCATCGTGCTGGCGCCGCAGTATACGGATGACCTTGTCAAGAGCATCGGCATGATGACAACGGATGAGTACGTCTGGACGCCGGGGCTCACGCTCGTCACGGATCTTTTGCAGGATGTCATCAAGAATTATGCGGTCGATCCTGCTCGCATCTACGGAACGGGGCAGTCGCAGGGCGGCATGGCGAATATTGCCATCAGCGACCGCTATCCGGATCTCTTTGCCGCGCAGTGGCTCGTTGCCTGCCAGTGGAATGTGCAGGAGATGGCCGCGATGAAGGACAAGACGCTCTGGATCACGGTCTGTGAGGGCGACAACAAGGCATTCCCGAGCATGAATGAAGCAACTGCGTTCTGGGAATCTTTGGGCAGCCCTGTCGCGCGCAACGCCTCGCCGTGGTGGAACAGCAAGGTGCCGGTCCGTGAGCTCGATCGTCAGGTCAACGAACTCATCGCTCAGGGCAAGAACATCAACTACACGGTCTTAGCGGGCGGCAATCACATGTACACCTGGTCGGTTGCTACGGCATCGACGCCATCCGCGACTGGCTCTTTGCCCAGAAAAAATAAATCGTATCTTTCGTGTGCAATCTCGTGCGCAATCAAAAATCCCGCAGGCCAATGCCTGCGGGATTTTTGGTGTCAATCGATGAAATTGGTCATGGTGACGGGTTCGTGTTCCGGGAACTCGATGCCCGCCTGTCTGCCTGCCTCAATGCATTTCAGCAGCCAAGCCATGTTGCGTGCGAGCGTGCGCATGGTCTGCAATCCTTCAAGATCCTTGCGCACGTCATCCGGCGTGAAACCGTGGACCTGATTCCAGTACTGGGAGCCGACGACAGCCATATTTGACATCTGGAAGTACTTGTTGAGGCGGTCGAAGGCAGCTGTCACACCGCCGCGCCGGCAGGATACGACGGCTGCAGCGAGCTTGCCCTGGAGCGCCTTGTCCTTGGTGCAGCTGAAGGTCAGCCGGTCGAGAAAGCTCGTGACAATGCCCGTGGGACCTGCATAGTACACGGGCGAGCCGACGATCAGCCACCGCAGTCCGCCAGTTTCGCTGCAGCCTCGTTGACGATGTCATTGAAGACGCAGCGGCCGAGCTTCATGCAGGCAGGACATGTATGAAGCTGTATGGAGGCTTCGAGGATGATCCGGATCAGGAATCGAGTGCCGAGTCCGTGATTTCTTCCAGCGTCTTCTGTTTGCTTTCCTTGCCGAGTGCCAGGACGACGGCGGAAATGATGACGAAGACGGAAGCGAACATCAGGAAGATCGTACTCATGCCAAAGGCATTGGCAAGCATGAGGCCGACGAGCATCGGGGCAATCATGCCGCCGATGCGTCCGAAGCCGGCAGCCAGCCGGAGCCGAGTGCGCGGATGGTCGTCGGGTACTGTTCCGGCGTGTAGGTGTAGATGACGCCCCAGGCGCCGAGGTTGAAGAAGCTCATGGCAGCACCCCAGGCGAGCAGGGCAGACGCGGAGTCTGCATTGCCGAAGAAGAAGCTGCAGATGCCCGACATCAAGAGGAACAGCGAAAGCGTGTACTTGCGGCCGATGACATCGACGAGCCAGGCAGCTGCATAATAACCGGGCAGCTGGGCAAGCGTCATGATGAGGACATACTCAAAGGTCTTGACAACGGCAAAGCCTGGGCAAAGACGATGGAGGGCAGCCACATGAAAATGCCATAATAGCTGAAGACAATGCCGAACCAGGCCAGCCAGAGCATGATGGTACGCGTGCGGAACGGTTTTGTCCAAAGCGTCGCGAAGCTCGTCGCGGCGGCTTTCGGCTGTTCGCGTTCAGCCGGGCTGAGTTCTTTAGCAAACGGGCGGCTTTCAACATGGAGTTTGCGTTCAAGCTTGAGGATGATTTCTTTTGCTTCTTCAACGCGCCCATGGGAGATCAGATAGCGCACGGATTCCGGCATGTGCAGGCGGATGAGGAAGACGTAGAGGGCCGGATGGTGCCAATCACGAAAGCAATCTGCCAGCCGAAACGCGGATCATCAGGTAGGCGATGCAGGCAGCGACAAGCCAGCCGACACCCCAGAAGCTCTCGAGCAGTACGATGAAGCGGCCGCGCAGATGGCTCGGTGCATATTCACTCATGAGCGTCGCTGCGACCGGCAATTCGCCACCAAGACCAAAGCCCACGAGGAAGCGGAAGACGAGCAGGGATTCATAGCTCCAAGCCAGTGCGCAGAGCCCCGTTGAGACGCTGTAGAGCAGCACGGTGATCGTGAAGACTTTCTTGCGGCCGATGCGGTCTGCGACTGTGCCTGCGAGGACAGCGCCGAGTGCCATGCCGATAAGACCGATGGAGCCAATCCAGCCGGCCTGGGCAGGAGAAAGCCCCAGTCCTTCGTGAGTACGGGCAGGACAAAAGCGATGAGTCCCGTGTCCATGGAGTCAAACAGCCAGCCAAGGCCGGTGACTAGCAGCAGCTTGTATTGGAAGGAGCCGACAGGCAGCCCTTCCAGACGTTCCAGAATCATGAAAATAACCTCTTTCCCCTTATTGGATGCATGATGACATTACCAGCTGTCATGACAGCTGACCTATATAATGTATATTTTACGTACTTTTTCCTGAAAAGCAAGGGGGAGAGAGGAAATAAAAGCAATCCGTAATAAACAGGCAAAAATTCCTATCAAGAGATAACAAAATGTGGCAGGTTTATTCTTTCTTGCTGCTGTCAGCAGGAAAAAGCAGGGGAAACGGCTAATCTAGAATACATTGACAGGTTATAAAGCGAAAAGGAGAACATAGGATGAAAAAAGTATTGACCATTGCCGCAGTGACTCCAGCGGTGGCGCAGGAATCCAGGCGGATCTCAAGACCATGCTGGCTAACGGCGTTTACGGCATGAGTGCCATCACGGCACTCACGGCGCAGAATACGACGGGGGTGCGCATGGTGCAGGAAGCGACTCCCGGCTTCCTGGCTGCAGAACTCGATGCCATCTTCGAGGATATCCGGCCCGATGCCGTCAAGATCGGCATGGTTTCTTCCGCGGATCTCATCCGGGTGATTGCCGGGAAGCTGCGCGCTTATCGGGCGGAACACATTGTCCTTGATCCCGTGATGGTAGCGACAAGTGGTGCCAGCCTGCTGGCAGCGTCTGCCAGCCAGGCACTCCTCACGGAACTCTTTCCCCTGGCGGAAGTCGTTACGCCCAACATCCCGGAACTTGCTGCGCTGACGGACATGACCATCGACAGCCGCGACGCCATGGTGCAGGCTGCGCGCAAGCTCTGTCAGACGAGCGGCGTCAGTGTGCTGGCCAAAGGTGGGCACTTTGGCGAGGATGCCAGCGACCTCCTTGTCATGGCGAGCGGCGGGGAAGAATGGTTTGCGGCATCGCGCATCGACAATCCCAATACGCATGGCACAGGCTGTACGCTCTCGAGCGCCATCGCCTCGAATCTGCCAAAGGCTATGATTTGAAGACATCTGTCGGCCGTGCCAATCATATCTGACAGGCGCCTGCTCACAGGACTCGACCTCGGCGCAGGCAGTGGCCCACTGTCTCACGGGTGGAATCTCCAGGGCGGTTTTTGCTCCGACTGATGCAGTCGAGGAGGCCTCTGTCTTTCCGGTGGGTAACTAAACTGTTGCCAGATATTTACTCAAACGGATAAATATCTGTAAAAATTTATCGACAGAATACCCTTCGTATCAAGAAAACTGGTGCGAACTCAGTGTTAAATGCTTTTAATCCCTAAGAGCCTCACACCGAAACAGCAGCTGGAAACGGCAAGCTGAGTGGTGCGAAAGCAGAAGTCAAAAAGACAAAAGAAACTGATTGAAGAGGTGAAACAAAATGCTTCGGGGAAAGAAAGATCCGGCTTCTGCCGACGCCTGAACAGGAAATCCTTTTCCTGGAAAAGCGCCCGGCAACATCGAGATGGGCGTACAATTACTGATCACCCAGTAC
>ENA-OQBJ01000620-OQBJ01000620.1-human-gut-metagenome-genome-assembly--contig:-NODE-620-length-17917-cov-2.007476_pt1 | contig 17917 bp, 18 predicted proteins | sample MGYA00242743_ERZ504545 | MGnify/ENA primary metagenome ERZ504545 (study PRJEB26092, sample SAMD00036252) | human gut metagenome | host: Homo sapiens | study: EMG produced TPA metagenomics assembly of...
CGAATGGCGAGTTGCAAATTTCGGAAGCCTGTTTTTAGCATAATTTTGACGCTTTAGTATTTCCCGCCGACGGAACCTGAACAGGAACGGCTTCCTACTTTTTATGCAGGTCCGGGTCGTCGTGCCTTTCTGAATTAAATCCCAATACACTTACATTGAAATCCACCCAAATGCATTTGCTACCGAACTGACCAGAATAATAATAGCAAAGATTGGGCACAGATACTTGATCATTACGACAAATATCTTCTTTCTGCGGAATTTACTTTCCCCATGCCGGATTTCTTCTTCCATACGATCCACACCAACTACTTTAGATACAAATAAACTTGTCATCAACGCAGCAATCGGCATCATTACAGAATTGGTAAGGAAGTCAAAGAAGTCCAGGAACTGCATTCCGATAATCTTTACGAATGATAATGGTCCATATCCAAGGCATGACAATGTTCCGAGAATAATCATAATGCATCCCACAATAACTGTGGATTTCTTACGGCTCCATTTCAATTCGTCTTCTACTGTAGAAACTGCACTTTCTGTTAATGCGATAGAACTTGTAACAGCAGCAAATAATACAAGTAAAAAGAACAGGATTCCTGCAAACGTTCCAAATCCCATGCTGTCAAATACCTTTGGAATTGTAATAAACATTAATGACGGACCTGCCTGCAGCGTATCCGGATCTCCACCTGAGAATGCAAATACAGCCGGAATAATCATCAGACCAGCCATAATTGCAATTGCAGTATCAAATACTTCAACATTCCTTGTCGAATCTTCGATGGACGTGTCTTTTTTCATGTAAGAGCCAAATGTGACCAGAATACCCATAGCAATTGACAGAGAATAGAACATCTGTCCCATGGCTGTTACACCGTCATCCATGAAAAGTTTTTAGGATTTGGTACAAGGAAGTATTTCACACCAGCAGTGCACCCGGTCTTGTCACCGAATAGATTGCAATGATCACAGACAATACCACCAGTATCGGCATCATGAACTTGGAAACACGCTCAATTCCATTACGGACACCCGCATAGATAATGATCAATGTGAACATACAGAAAACAATAAAGCATATTTCCGTAGAAAGGCCATTGGATATAAATTTTGAAAAATATCCATCTTCTGCTAATTTTGCGCCATTCCCTTTCAGATATTCTACAAAATATTTAATTACCCATCCTCCGATGACAGAATAATACGGTACGATCAAAACAGGAATGATTGCATTGATCCATCCACCGAACGACAACCATCCGGCCTTTTTGCCAAAGGCTTTAAACGCACCAACCGGACTCTTTCTTGTCATACGTCCAAGAGCTGATTCCGCAACGATCATTGTATAACCAAATGTCAGCGCAAGCAGGATGTAGATCAGGAGGAATATACCTCCACCATATTTTGCGGCCAGATAGGGGAATCTCCAGATATTTCCCAGACCGACGGATGCGCCTGCCGCAGACAGAACGAATCCTATTTTTCCTGAAAAGGAACTTCTGTTATTTTTTTCTTTTTCCATCTCTCTTTCAGTTCCGATTTTCCATGATTACAATCAATCAGAACTTTCCCTCTTTCTTATCAGATTATATTATCAGACATTGATTATTCTTATATGCCAGACGATTTATTTTATCACATTTACGCAGTAAAGTCACTATTAATTTACAGATATCGCATTTGAAAAAAAATCCCCGTCAAATGACGGAGATCTTTTTCAAATCATTTTATGTATTTTATTTATCGTATTCGTTCATCCACTTGATCAGTTCTACACAGTAGTCATCGTGTCTGTCTACGAATGTTGTATGTCTTGCTCTCTCCCAGAGGATCCATTTAGAATTCGGGATTTCATCTGCCATAGTCTTTGCAACTAATGGTGAGCACAGATCAGAGATACCACTCATGATCAGTGATGGAACTTTGATCTCGTGAAGTCTGTCGATGTACTCGAAGTCTTTCAGTGTACCAGATGGAACGAATTCGTTCGGTCCCCATCCATACAGGTAAGCTTCTCCACCGGATTTCTTAGGTCTTGTACAACACTCTGGAAGATCTTCTCTCCAGTAATTACAGTATCTGTCCATATAGTTATCTACTGCTTTCAGATAAGCTTCTCCTGTGAAGTCATTACGCTCCAGGCATCGTTGATCGCTGCCTGATCCTCTTCAGACATCATCTTAATTCTACGCATACCTTCTCTTGCCCACAGGCTGCTGCTTGGATGTCCGGAAGAAATGATGAAGGATTTTACCCCTTCTGCTCCACGCTCGATGGCATATGCAATCTGCATCATTCCGCCCCATGACTGTCCGATAATGTGGCATTCTTTTAATCCAAGGTGTTCTCTTAAAGCATCTAATTCATCCAGCCAGAGATCCTGTGTCCACATCTCCGGATGTCCGTCAAGATAAGATTTACCACATCCTAACTGGTCGTACATAACGATCATACGATCATCATCATCTGCAACGTTATCCAGGACTTCATAATAGTTGTGTGTAGATCCAGGTCCACCGTGTAAGCAGATCAACGGAGCTTTTCCGTTATCTTTCTGTTCTCCAACGATTCTGTAATATGTCTGATAGCCATGGAAAGGCATATATCCTTCTGTAATTTTTGCCATTTTACCTATTCTCCTTTTCTTAAAAGACGCCGAAGACCGCTGGTCCGCGGCATTTTTTTATTATAATTTTCTGACACCCCTTGTCAGTTAAATTTTCTTATGAGTAAGTAAAGTTACTTACTTGCAGCTTTTTCTATGTACTTTAGAAGTATTAGATAGCTCTTGTGTATTCTTTCAGCCATTCTCTTTCTTCATCAGTCAAATATGGACCAACTTTCTCGTAGCAGGCTTTGTGATAATCATTCAGCCATTCTTTCTCTGATCTTGTCAGTTCTTCCGGATCGATACCATCAAGGTCGATTGGTACGAAGTTCAGAGTCTCAAAGTGCATGAACTGTCCATATTTATTCTTCTCACCGTTTACAGTAAGCAGGTTGTTCTCGATACGGATACCAAAATCTCCTTCTTCATAGATTCCCGGCTCATCTGTAATTACCATACCAGGCTCAAACTGATGATGTTCGTTCTTAGAAGGAACGATGTACCAGCGGAATCCTGTTGGCGGCTCGTGGATACTTCCAAGATATCCGAAACCATGTCCGGTTCCGCACTGGAAGTCTTTGTTCATATCCCAGATTGGCTGTCTTGCCAATACATCCAGAGACCATCCGTGGTTACCATAGAGGAAGTTTGCTGCGCTTAAGTGCTGCATTGCTCTGTATACAGCTGTGTAATATTTCTTCAGTTCCGGTGTGATATGTCCCAGTACTGTTGTTCTGGTAATATCAGTAGAACCTTCATAATATCCGCCGCCTGTATCGCTCAGAAGCATACCGCCTTCTTTTAATACAACGTCTGTCTCTTTAGACGGTGCATAATGCATCATTGCAGCGTGCTCACCGAAAGCCTGCAGAGGTTCGAATGAATCACGGATATATCCTTCCTGTTCTGCACGCAGAGCTGTCAGTTTTATCTGAAGCAGAAAGCTCTGTAATCTCCATCTTGTCATAATTTTTCTTAACCCAGTAAATGAACTTCGTCAGTGCAATACTGTCTTTTAATTCTGCATTTTTGATATTTTCAATCTCAACAGCATTCTTAATTGCTTTCATCAAGATAGTCGGATTAGCTCCTTCTACTACCTTACATGGAAGACTCTTATACAGTGCATAGTTCATCTTCATCGGGTCAATCAGTGCAACCTCATCTGCACCAATCTTCTTAGCATCTTCGTAAATGTCATTGTATGGATGAATGTTGACATTATTCTTTGCCATCTCTTCTCTGATGCGGTCATTCAGTTTGCTGTCATCGATATACAGATCTACACTGTCTTTACGTACGATCACATAGTCCAGTACCAATGGGAAGAAGTCAATATCATCTCCTCTGAAGTTCAGAAGCCATGCGTTATCATCCAGAGACGCAATCAAATGTACCGTTGCTCCGTATTCAGCCATCTTCTCACGAACTCGTTTCAGCTTGGATGCAACATTCTCTCCTGTGTATTTGTCTTCCAGGAAGAAACAAGGTTTCTTAGAAAGAGACGGGCGGTCTTCCCAGATCTGGTCGATCAGATCTACTTCATATTCGATCGTGATATTCTTTGCGCCCAATACTTCTTCATATTCCTGTCCTTCACCCATAGAAAGGACACGACCATCAAATGCGACCTTACCGCCTTCCGGGATCTTCTGGGCAAGCCATTCTGTTGTAGAAGGTGTATCATCAACGAACATCTTCATCAGACGTACTCCACTGCCTTCCATCTCAGTCAGTGCCTGTGTGAAATATCTTCCATCTGTCCACAGACCCGCATCATCTTTTGCGATTACGGCTGTTCCGTAGGAACCACTGAATCCAGTAATGAACTTTCTTGCTTTGAAATGCTCTCCTACATACTCACTTTGATGGAAATCTGCAGTCGGTACAACATATGCATCGATATTCTGCTCTGCCATCAGTGCGCGAAGCTTTTCAATACGCTTTGCTACTTCTGTCATTTTGTTTTCCTCCTTAGCTACGTAATCTTTCTTCTTCTGCCAGTAAAACAGATTTCTTTCCCCATCGGCATCTGATTTATAAACTACGTTCTATATCTGGTTAAAATTATTAACACTTTCGCGAATGTTGCAACACTAAAAGCAATTATTTTATCTTTTTTTCGAAATTTTCACAAAATTTATATACAGAAAACTTTAATGAAAAATATTTTCTGCATATTCAGATTGCATCTGCAGAACCTGCCAACGGTAGCTTTCTTACCGAATGACATGAACAAAAAAGAAGACAACCAAAACTGAATTGTTACTCTTTTTATCATTTTTCAAAAATTAATCCTGAGCAATGATTTCTTTTTTGTTGTATGAACCACAAGCCTTGCATACTCTGTGAGGCATCATTAATTCGCCACACTTGCTGCATTTTACCAGGTTTGGAGCACTCATCTTCCAGTTTGCTCTTCTCTTATCTCTTCTTGCTTTAGAAGATTTATTCTTTGGACAAATTGACATAGGTTACACCTCCTTAAAATTCTTAAATACATCACGGATAACTGACATTCTAGGGTCGAGCCCCGTATCTTCACAGTTACAGGTACCTTTATTCAGGTTCTGACCACATACGTTGCAAATACCTTTACAGTCTTCGCTGCATAGAATTTTCGTCGGCCACCCTACCAATAACTCGTTGTAGACCAATTGTTCTACATCTAAGCTATATCCGTCAATATAGTTATTCTCGTCTAAATCTTCTGACTGATCATATGCATCTGACTCTGTATCAATCTTATGCTTGAAGTCAAGTGTCACCTTCACTTCTACATCTTCCAGACATCTGTCACATGGTGCAACTGATGTAATCTCAGCTTTACCAGTCACTTCCAACTTGCGGTCACCTGCATATTCTACAGACAATTCAAGTGGTGTCTTCTCTGTAATTGCATAATCTCCCATCTCAGACTTGAAACAAGTCATTTCAATCGGAACAGATTCATGTATTGCTTTATGCTGCTCAGACAGAACGTCGGATAGGTTTAATATCATAGTATCGTCTCCTATTCACACACTAGACTATTATATCATGTAAAATTATTTTGTCAACAGAAATTTACATTCTTTTAGTCATTTAGTCTTAAACTAATTTTGCTGTTTCACGAGCAATAGCTAACTCTTCGTTTGTAGGAAGGACAATTACTTTTACTTTTGATTCTGGTGTAGAAATTACGGTTGTCTCTCCGTGAACATTCTCATTCTTTTCTTCGTCGAGCTCTACGCCAAGATATCCAAGGTAATCACAGATGTCTTTTCTGAGGTCCGGAGCATTCTCTCCAACACCGGCTGTAAATGTGATTGCATCTACACCGTTCATTGCTGCTGTATAAGATCCGATATATTTTGCAACACGGTATTTGTAAGTATCCATTGCAAGCTGTGCTCTTTCGTTTCCGTCAGCAGCTGCCTGTCTTACATCACGGAAGTCAGAAGACACACCGCTGATTCCAAGAAGTCCTGACTTTTTGTTCAGGATATTCAGCATCTCATCTACGCTGATATCTTCATGATTGCAGATGAACTGAAGAACTGCAGGATCAACATCTCCACTACGTGTTCCCATAACAAGTCCTTCCAAAGGAGTAAGTCCCATACTTGTGTCTACGCATTTTCCACCGATAGATGCGGAGATACTTGCACCATTACCAATGTGGCATACAATAACCTTTGCATCTTCTTTTCCAAGAAGTTTTACAGTTTCACCAGATACGAACATATGGCTTGTTCCGTGGAAACCATATCTTCTGATGCTGTATTTCTCATAATATTCATATGGGATTGCATACATAGCTGCTTTCTTTGGAATATTCATACCAAATGCTGTATCGAATACTGCTACATTCGGTTTGCCAGGCATTGCTTTTTCGCAAGCTTCAATACCGATCAGGTTTGCAGGGTTATGAAGAGGTCCGAGGTCGAAGCAGTCACGAACAACTTTCTTCACGTCTTCTGTTACAAGTGTTGCATCACTGTAAATAGTACCTGCATGCAGTACACGGTGTCCAATTGCTGTAATCTCATCCGCACTTTCGATCACACCATGCTCTTTATCCTGTAAAGCATCCAGTACTAACTGTACTGCTACACCATGATCTGGCATTGCCTGCTCTACAACATATTTATCTTTTCCTGTTGGTTTGTGTGTTAATACAGATCCATCGGCTCCGATTCTTTCACAGATACCTTTTGCAAGAACGCTCTCGTTCTCCATGTCGATCAACTGATATTTTAAAGATGAACTTCCGCAGTTCATTACTAATACTTTCATATTATTTCTCCTCTTACTTTATCTCTTACTGATTCTGGCACTGAACTGCTGTGATTGCAACAACACCTTCAATATCCTTAGCACTGCATCCTCTTGAAAGGTCGTTAACAGGTGCTGCGATTCCCTGTGTCATTGGTCCGTAAGCTTCTGCTTTTGCAAGACGCTGAACAAGTTTGTATCCAATGTTACCTGCATCAAGGTTAGGGAAGATCAGAGTATTGGCTTTTCCTGCAACCTGGCTTCCTGGTGCTTTAGCTGCTCCAACAGAAGGAACAAGTGCTGCATCAAGCTGCATCTCTCCGTCTAACATAAGATCCGGATTCTCAGCTTTTGCGATCTTAACAGCTTCCTGTACTTTTGTTACGTCATCGTGTTTTGCACTTCCCATTGTTGAGTAAGAAAGCATAGCAACTCTTGGATCAGCACCAACGAGCTGTTTGAAGCTTTCTGCTGAAGACTGAGCGATTGCTGCAAGCTCTTCGGATGTAGGATTCTGGTTCAGTCCGCAGTCAGCGAATACAAATGTTCCGTTCTCTCCCATGTCGCAGTCAGGTACTACCATAACAAAGAATGCAGATACAAGCTTTGTTCCTGGTTTTGTCTTCAGGATCTGAAGGCATGGACGAAGTGTGTCAGCTGTAGAGTGGCATGCTCCGGATACCATTCCGTCTGCATCTTTCATCTTAACCATCATTACACCATAATATAAGTAATTAGTAAGAAGAATCTCTCTTGCCTGCTCTTCTGTCATTCCTTTTTTCTTTCTCAGTTCAACAAGTGTTGCTACATATTCGTCTGTCTTCTCATATGTAGCAGGGTCTACGATTGTAGCTCCTGTGATGTCGAAATCCCCTTTATTCTTAGCGATCTCTTCTTCGCTTCCGATCAGGATCAGGTTAGCTGTCCCTTCTTTTAAAATTGCCTCTGCTGCCTCATAAGTTCTGATGTCTTCGCTCTCTGGAAGAACGATTGTTTTTTTACAACTTTTTGCTTTTGCTTTGATTTCATCTATAAATCCCATGATAAATAGACTCCTTTCCAAATATTTTTCTCAGTATTTTCATTATAATACAAAGAACCCCTGTGGACAAGGGTTCTTCCTGTAATCTTATGTCTCTTTTTGCGTACAATGTACAATATCCGTTATATTTTGCTTCTGATATATTACATTTTCACGACATTATAATTGAAAAACGTGACTTACGATCGCAAAATACACACTGATCGTACTGATATCAACCAATGTAGAAATCAAAGGCGTTGCCATGATCGCCGGATCCAGCCCAATCTTTTTCGCAACCAATGGTAATGTACATCCAACCACTTTCGCAATCAGTACGGTACATGCCATAGTAAGTCCAATGGTAAACGCCATGGTGGCATCTCCCTGGCCCATCAGCATAATTCGGATTCCATTCACTACCGATAAGATAATGCTGATACAGAATGCAATTCGGATCTCTTTCCAGATCACCTTAAGCAGATCAGAAAATTCAATCTCTCCAACTGCCAGCCCACGAATCACCAGTGTCGAGCTCTGTGATCCACAGTTTCCACCGGTTCCGGTAAGCATCGGAACAAATCCCGCAAGCTGCGGCATCAGTGCCAGTGCATTTTCATAGCTGTTCATGATCATCTGTGTTACGGTTGCAGACAGCATCAAAAACAGCAGCCACGGAATACGACTCTTTACATGTTCAAATATCGATGTCCCGAAATACGAATCTTCATTCGGATTGACACCAGCCATGATACTGATATCTTCCGTTGTCTCCTCCTGTAATACCTGCATGGCATCATCAACCGTTACGATACCCACCATGCAATTTTCATGATCCACGATTGGCAGTGCGATCAGTCCATACTTGGTAATGGTATTTGCCACATCTTCCTGATCGTCTGTTGTACGTGCATACAGCATATTGGTATCCATGATCTCTTCTATTGTCTTGGATTCACTGCTTGTCAGCAATTCTTTTACATCAACCTGACCGATCAGATGGCGCTGTTCTGTAACATAACAGGTATAGATTGTCTCACGGTTCAGCCCAACCTGGCGGATCTTCAGAATCGATTCTGCAACCGTCATTTCTCTGCGAAGCGCAATATAATCTACATTCATCACGCTTCCGGCACTGTCTTCCGGATATTGTAACAGTTGATTGATCTGTTGACGCTTTTCTTCATCTGTAACCATCAGAAGTCTGTCCACTACATTGGCAGGCATCTCTTCCAACACATCAACGGTATCATCCAGATACATTTCCTCCATGATCTCTTCAAGCTCGGAATCCGTCAGTGCATTGATCAGGTCCTCTCGCGTATCACTGTCCATATAAGAAAATGTCTCTGCAGCTTCTTCTTTTGCAAGCAAACGGAATACCAGCACCATATGCTTCTGATCAAACTCTTCCAGAATCTCCGCAAGGTCTACAGGATACATATTTGTTTCCAGTTCTTCTTTCAGTTCTTTATATTCTCTCGCATCCAGCATGTCTTTGATACGTTCTTCAGTCAGCTCTTCTCTGTCTTCTACGTAATCAATATCATCTTCTTCTCGCTGTCCGTCCTCCAGGGGCTGCTCCTCATTCATCTTCTCTTCCATAACAATATGCATCCTCCTTTCTTCGAATTTTGCTGGGTAAACATCCCATTTGCGTACCCCACTATTGTATAGTATAATCAATTCCAGAATGTTATACAAGGAGATTCTTATGAAAACTGTTGGACTTATCACAGAATACAATCCATTTCACAATGGACATCTTTATCATATAGAAAAAGCAAAAGAACTGACCGGTGCCGACCGGGTTATAGTCATCATGAGCGGCGACTATGTGCAACGTGGAACTCCCGCCGTTCTTTCCAAGCATTCAAGGGCACATATGGCCTTTTAAACGGTGCATCTGTTGTGCTTGAACTTCCGGTCTGTTATTCCTGCGCAAGTGCAGAATTCTTTGCAAAGGGTGCAGTATCTGTCTTAGACGGTCTTGGCTGTATAGATGCGCTTTGTTTTGGGAGTGAATGTGGTAATCTGGAACATTTAACATCCATTGCACACCTTCTGTCTGCCGAACCAGAAACCTACCGTCACCATCTCCAGAGTTCATTAAAAAATGGCATGTCTTTTCCGGCAGCAAGATGTCACGCTCTACAAAAAAATGACTGGCGATGCCTATGCTTCACAGATTCTTTCTGATCCCAATAATATACTGGGAATTGAATATCTGAAAGCTCTTAAAAAACTGAACAGTCCGATTGTTCCCTTTACCTTAAAAAAGAGAATTTTCCGGATATCATGACACAGAACTTCATGACTGCTCCAGTTCTGCTTCTGCAATCCGAAAAGTCTTGATGAATATTCCGTCATCCCCGTACCTGCCGAAAAACATATCCGCACAGCTAAGCGAGCAATTACCACCCGGTTCTTTATCTATTATACAGAATGAATGGAACTTTTCCTGTCCTGTGGAAGCAGATGATTTTTCATTGTTGTTAAAATACCGCCTGCTGAGCGAACCCCATGAATCTCTTTGCAAATACCAGGATGTATCTGAAGAGCTTTCCAACCGAATCATCCGGAACCGGAATCAGTTTCGCTCTTTCGGACAATTCTGCACCCTTTTAAAAACAAAAGAACTGACTTACAGCCGTATCAGCAGAAGTTTACTGCATATTCTGCTATCCATAACCACAGAAGATATGCATGCATACCAGGACAATTCCTGTTCATATGCGCGTATTCTTGGTTTCCGAAAAGAACATACCGATGTCTTACGCGCGATGAAAGATCATGCTTCCATACCGATCATTACCAAACTAGGCAAATCAACATCTCTTTTGTCACCGGAAGCTTCACGTATGTTGAACCAGACTTCTTTTGCTTCCGACCTGTACGAAAGTGTTATCTCCGATAAATTCGGCATACCGTTCACAAGCGAACAGCAAAAGCAGATTATACGTGTATAGTACTTCGACATATGATATTTTCTACGTTTTCCTTTGCATACTTTTGTATACAAAAGCATGCGCGTATGACGAAATATCTTCTTCCTGCGAATGGAAGCTGAACTTATTTCATCATGCGCCGCACATTTTATTATACATTACATGGATTTATTTTAATTTTTGAAACTATGTACAGGAGCCGGAATTCTTCCTTTTCTATTTACAAATGCACTACAATCATATTCGTTAACAGGAATGATCGGAGCATATCCCAGCAGTCCGCCAAATTCGGCAGTCTCTCCTACATCTTTTCCGATAACCGGGATCAGACGTACAGCTGTTGTCTTCTGATTCACCATACCGATTGCCATCTCATCTGCAATAATTCCCGAAATAGTTGAAGCTGTTGTCTTACCTGGAATTGCAATCATGTCAAGTCCTACCGAACATACACATGTCATTGCTTCGAGTTTTTCGATCGTAAGAGCACCCATCTCTACTGCATCGATCATGCCTTTATCTTCACTGACAGGAATGAACGCACCACTTAAGCCGCCTACATAAGATGAAGCCATGACGCCGCCTTTTTTCACCTGATCATTCAGCATAGCAAGTGCCGCTGTTGTTCCCGGTGCTCCAACACGCTCCAGACCAATTTCTTCCAGGATCTCAGCCACACTGTCTCCTACTGCCGGAGTCGGTGCCAGTGACAGATCGATGATTCCGAACGGAATGCCAAGTCTCTTCGATGCCTCTCCCGCAACAAGCTGTCCCACACGAGTTACCTTAAAAGCAGTCTTTTTGATTGTTTCGCATAATTCTTCAAAACCTTTGCCACGTACCTGTTCAATTGCATGTTTTACAACTCCCGGTCCACTGACACCTACATTGATCACTGCATCTCCTTCTGTCACACCGAGGAACGCTCCCGCCATAAACGGATTATCATCCGGTGCATTACAGAATACCACAAGTTTTGCACATCCCAGAGAATCATTTTCTTTTGTTGCTTCTGCTGTTTCCTTAACAATCTCACCACACAGACGCACCGCATCCATATTGATTCCCGTCTTTGTAGAACCTACGTTGATGGAACTGCAGATTCGATCCGTACATGCAAGTGCCTGTGGTACAGAACGGATCAGATTCTCATCACTCTTTGTCATAGACTTTGACACCAGTGCCGAATATCCGCCGATAAAATTCACTCCGACTTCTTTTGCCGCTTTGTCCAATGTCTTTGCAATTGTCACAAAGTCTTCCGGACTCTTACATGCAGCACCGCCAATCAGCGCCACTGGTGTAATAGAAATTCGTTTGTTTACAATCGGAATACCGAATTCCTGTTCAATCTCTTCTCCAGTCTTTACAAGATCTTTTGCAACCGTAGTGATCTTGTTGTAAATATTTTCATTTAATTTATCAAGGTCTGCATCTATGCAATCCAACAGGCTGATTCCGAGAGTGATCGTACGTACATCCAGATTTTCCTCAGCAATCATCTGATTTGTCTCATATACTTCATATTTGTTTATCATGTATTTTTTCCTGCCTTTCAGTGATTTTACTTATAATCTGTGCATTTTTTCAAATATTTCTTCTCTCTGGCAGTGAATAGTAACACCAATAGAAGTTCCGATCTCTTCCAGTTCTTTTGAAACTACGGCTACTTCTTTACTGCAATTTGTCACATCAACAATCATCATCATGTTAAAGTATCCATCCACGATGGTCTGCGAAATATCAAGGATATTAATGTTAGTTCCCGCAAGATATTCACATACTTTTGCAATAATACCTACGGTGTCTTTTCCTACAACTGTAATTACACATTTCTTCATGATTTGTTTTCCTCCTGTTGTCTTCACATCGTTTCTTACATTTTTGCTTCATTCTTATAACGTAATGATATCAGATACCTGATCTCGTTTGGCTACCATCATCGGAATATCATCTCCTTTATAAGGATTGTCACCGATACTGATCTCCAGTTTGACCGTTTCGTATGCCAGTTCTTCGTAATTGTTCTCTTTACTCAGATGTCCCAGAACTACATATTGCAGGTCATCATGTAATATATCGCAAAGAAGCTTTCCAGACAGTTCATTGGAAAGATGTCCCTTGTCGCCCATTACCCTTCGTTTCAATGGATATGGGTAAGGTCCTACTTCCAACATATGTATGTCATGGTTTGCTTCCAGAACGACCGCATTCAGATCGCTCAGATGTTCTACGGTATAATCATCATATACCCCGAGATCCGTTGCAACTGCAACAGATTTTTTTCCATTTTCAATTCTGTAACCAGACGGTTCATTTGCATCATGGGAAATTGCAAACGGATCTATATTCAATGTGCCAAGTGAAAATGGATGATCTATCTCTATCTCGTGTAAAAGGCCTTCCGGAAGTTTTCCGAGACTTTTACAATTCCTGATTCCTTCAATGGTTCCGGGCGTTGCATAGATTGGAATCTCATACTTTCTGCTGAACACACCAAGTCCCTGAATATGATCTACATGTTCGTGTGTGATCAATATTCCCTCCAGCTCATCCCCTTTTATCTCCAACTTTGATAATCCTTCTTCAATTCTTTTCTTGCTGATTCCTGTATCGACCAGAAGATGTGTCTGATCATCTCCTACATAAATACAATTTCCACTGCTTCCACTCGCAATGCTGCATAATCTCATACTAAATAATATCTGCCTTTCCTATAAATCTTCCACGATCTTATTCAGCTGGATCTTTGTCTCTTCAAACTGTCCGCTGTTATCGATCACCCGGTCACAATGACGCATGAACAGATCTTTCGGAAGCTGTGCTTCAAAAATCTGATCGACCTTGCTGTCTTCATATCCTCTTGCGTATTTTAAACGTTTTTCTTCTGATGGAATCCTCTACATACACATACCAGAGTTCATCACAAATTTCCTCATAATGATCTTCTATCAGAAGTGCGCCTTCTATCAGCATCAGATTCGTATTCTTGCGTTCTTCTCTTGTGATCTTTTTCTGAATCTCTTCTTTTACCCTCGGATGTACAATTCCATTTAACACAGAAAGTTCAACTCTGTCGGCAAATACAATGTCAGAAAGCTTCGCACGATCCAGTTCACCTTTTTTCATCCAGGATTTCATTCCCGAAATGAGCCACAATTTCATCAAAGCATTCTGTTCCTTTTTTCTGTAGTTTCTTTCCTACTTCATCCGTCATACAAATAGTCGCACCATACTTAATTATTCAGATATTCCAGAATCTGTGTCTTTCCTGCGCCTACTCCTCCGGTAATTCCTATAATCTTCATCTTTCACACCTCTTATTTTGCTTCGTACCAGTTATCTCCTGTATGCATATCTATCTCAAGCGGTACTTTTAATTCTGCCGCATGTTCCATTTCTTCTTTCAAGATATTCTGAACCTCATCCAGCTCCGGCTCATACGCCTCGATCAAAAGTTCATCATGTACCTGTAATACAAGTCTTGATTTCATCTTCTGGTCTTTCAGTCTCTGATTCACCCGGATCATTGCAATCTTGATGATATCAGCTGCTGCTCCCTGAATCGGTGAATTCATTGCCACACGCTCACCGAACGAACGCTGCATGAAGTTGCTGGAAGAAAGCTCTGGTACCGGTCTGCGTCTTCCAAAGAGCGTCACCACATAACCTTCTTCTTTGGCATGCGTTACTGCATGATCCAGAAACGTCTTAATTCCCGGATAGGTTGCAAAATAATCATCAATATATTTTGCAGCTTCTTTACGTGTAATACTTAAATCCTGGCTTAATCCGAACGAACTGATTCCGTACACGATACCAAAATTTACAGCCTTTGCATTTCGCCTCTGCTGAGGAGTTACTTCATCAAACGGTATATGAAATACCTGTGATGCCGTAATCCGATGGATATCACTCTGTTCCTTGTATGCCTGGATCAGATGCTCATCTCCTGAGCAATGTGCCAGAACACGAAGTTCAATCTGCGAATAATCGGCATCCACAAATCGATATCCTTCTTCCGGAATAAATACTTTACGGATCAGACGTCCAAGTTCCATTCTTACCGGAATATTCTGAAGATTCGGTTCAGTACTGCTGATTCTTCCGGTCGCCGTAATCGTCTGGTTAAATTTTCCATGAATCCGCCCATCATCCTGAATATAATTCGCCAGCCCGTCTGCATATGTGGACTTGAGTTTGGTATATTGACGATATTCCAGAATCTTTGCGACTACCGGATGTTCCGGTGCAAGCTTTTCCAGTACATCTGCCGCAGTCGAATAACCTGTCTTTGTCTTGCGCCCACCCGGGAGCTTCATATTTTCAAACAGTACAACTCCAAGCTGCTTTGGTGAATTAATATTAAATGTCTCACCTGCTTCTTCGTAAATTTCTTTTTCCAGTTCGGCAATTTTTACCCGCGAGTTGATCGCCATACTGTTTCAAAGCATCCGCTTCTACACGGATTCCATTTTGTTCCATATCAAACAATGTGAATACCAACGGCATCTCAATATCCCGGAACAACGTATCCATCTTTGTATCCCGTAATTTCTGCCGCAGAACCTCTACCGACGCATAATTTACATAAGACTCATAGCAGGCTTTCATATCCTGATCGATCTTTTCATCAATCATCAGACCCAGATGTTCTCTTGCAACATCTTCCCATGTATAATTATTTTTAAGTGGATTCAAAAGATATGCAGCCACACTAACATCAAAGCAGTTTGCCTGATTCCGGATTGTTACCTGTTCCATAGACTCTTTTAAATGGAACATTGCATACGTTTCTGCCTTCTCAGCCACATCCGCAAGTTTTTTCAGTAACCATTCTCCGGTTATGTCTTTTTCAACTTTGATACAATAACTTTCCTCTTTTGAAAAGCACAGTCCGATACCTCCAAGTCCGGCCCGATCTGCAAACAACGGTAATACATTTTCCAGATCTTTGAAGATTACGGCGCCTATTGTACTTGCTTCTTCCGCCTGTACAAAGACTTTCTCCGCTTCTGATTTGGAAGTAATGATCTTAAATCCGTCCTCGACCTTGTTGGCCGGTGCCGAAACATCGAATCTGGAAAGAAGATTTTTAAATTCCAGTTTCTGGAAAAAGATATATGCTTCTTCCGTATATAGATTACCGAGCTTTGCTTCGGATAGTTCATACGGGAAATCAGCCTTTACATTGATCGTTGCCAGCTCTTTACTGAGCACCGCAAGATCCCAGTGTTCACTTAAAGCCTTGGATGCTCTTGGCGGTTTCAGCTCATCCACATGTTCATGCGCTTCTTCAATCGAATGATACTGTGTAATAATCTTTGTCGCTGTCTTCTCCCCGATGCTTGGAACTCCTGGAATATTATCTGCCGTATCTCCCATCAGTGCTTCAGATCAATAAATTCTTTTGGCGTCACCTGATAACGTTCTTCAACATCTTTAGCGTAGTAATCTTCAATTTCTGTCTTGCCCTGCTTAGTCTTCGGAATTCGGATTTTTACATGCTCTGTCGCAAGCTGCAGCAGATCGCGGTCTCCGGAAATAACGGTAACTTCCATACCCTCATTCTCACATCGATTGGATAATGTTCCAATCAGATCATCGGCTTCCAGGCCGGCACATTCAATCGTCTTAACCCCCATTGCGCGAAGCACTTCTTTGATCACCGGAACCTGCTGCCTTAACTCATCAGCCATCGGCTTTCTTGTTCCTTTATATTCTGCATACATCTTGTGTCTGAAAGTCGGGGCGTGAACATCGAATGCCACCGTCAGATATTCTGGTTTTTCTTCTTCCAGAAGTTTAAACATAATCGTTAGAAATCCATATATTGCATTTGTATGAAGGCCCTCGGCATTCGTCAGATCCGGCAGCCCGTAAAAAGCCCGGTTAAGAATACTGTGGCCGTCAATCAGAACAATTTTACTGCTCATTTTGTCTCTCCACCTAAATAGTTCATTTCTTATAAAATCACTATCTTACTATACACCAATTTGTGCCTTTTTAAAAGGTTAATTTTTCTCACTGATTTTCTTTCTACGGTTTCTTTTCATTTTTAGAAAAAGGGGATTGACAGACATTACATTTATAGTTATAATTTATTTTGTTGTGTAAGCAACATATATGCGGATATGGCGGAATGGCAGACGCACAAGACTCAAAATCTTGCGGAGGTGACTTCGTGTGGGTTCAAGTCCCACTATCCGCATTCAAAAAGCCCAGTAAAATCAAGGGGTTTAACGATTAGAGACATTTACTTTTCTTACTATTTTTGTTACTATGGTTTCGTAAGAAGTAAATGTTTTTTTTATACTCTTCCAGCACATTCCATGAATTTGCTCTTTTCTTCCATGGAACTCACATCGTATGTATAATTTTCTTCATTTACTTTTTCCGTATGACCCAACAAAGACGCTGCTACTGTTCCAGATACACCGGCACATTTCATATTAGAATTCAATGTTCTTCTGATAGCATGGATACTTTTCTTGTTATGGAATTCTGCTGTTGTTGTGTTATTAACTGCACAGTCTGATATTCTTGAAGCATACACTCTTCCCCTGTCATCTTGAAAAACATACTCGCCTAACCAGCATTCTTAAATTCAAACTCTTTTACTTTTCTTAATACCCTTGCCATATCATCTGTCAATGGAATATCTGAGTCGGCGAATTGTTGAGTCAGAACATGAAACTGTCCGTCAGCAATGGAATAAAGCTTCTCTTGAAAAGAGTGTATCAGAAATTCACGAACGGCAGCAGGACAAAGAAAAGCACACCTAAAGGCGTTTCTCCCTTAAGTGTGCTTCTATTATTCACGTTAATAGTCAAATATAAAAAGCATAATTACTTTTGGATGGGCGGTGTATCCATCATCTCAGGTACTCTTTTCAGAGTGCGTCGGGAACCATTTCCGACCTCAAAAATAACTATGCTTATTATCAATGTATGTTTGTTTACATTTATACTATACTATTCATTTCGTCATTGTCAATTATTTGCGTTTTTTATTCTTCCACTTGTACAAACGTCTACTTATCTTTGAACCTTGGATATCATACATCGAAGAAACATATAA
>ENA-OQBJ01000621-OQBJ01000621.1-human-gut-metagenome-genome-assembly--contig:-NODE-621-length-17916-cov-8.683063_pt1 | contig 17916 bp, 23 predicted proteins | sample MGYA00242743_ERZ504545 | MGnify/ENA primary metagenome ERZ504545 (study PRJEB26092, sample SAMD00036252) | human gut metagenome | host: Homo sapiens | study: EMG produced TPA metagenomics assembly of...
TGGTCTTGGGCGAGGTGGCCCGCATCGACGGCATGCTCGACATGGTGCTAGCCGAGATGCGCTCGACCAAGGCGACGGGGGAGGCCGGCGTGCCCATCGTCATCACCGGCGATGATGCCGAGCACTTGCGGCGCTGGTCGGCCATAGCCTGACGGTAGACGACGCGCTGACGTTGCGGGGTCTCGCCGAGCTCTACCGCATCAACCAAAAGCCCCGCCGCGCGTAGGGCGAGGGGCTGGTGGGATAAGCGCCCCTACCTTTCACCTGCTACAATGGGCCAAACTATTGCGATTGCGGAGGTGTCTGCCATGTCGGACGATCTTCATCAAACCGCGTCGGGCAAGCGCCGCGACGTTATTAGCTGGGACGAGTTCTTTATGAGCGTGGCCATCGCCGCGCAGCGCCGCAGCAAGGACCCCAACACGCAGGTGGGAGCGTGCATCGCCAGCACCAACCACCGCATCCTTTCGGTGGGTTACAACGGCACGCCCTCGGCGCTCAACGACGACTTTTTCCCGTGGGGTACGAGCGATGACCCGCTGCAGGACAAGCACAACTACGTGGTCCATGCCGAGCCAACGCCGTGCTCAACTACCGCGGCTCGCTCAAGGACCTCGAGGGTTCCACGGTTTACGTCACGCTGTTCCCGTGCCACGACTGCGCCAAGATCCTGGCGCAGGTGGGCGTGGGCGAGGTCGTCTACCTGGACAATAAGTATGCCGACACCGATGACGGCCGTATCAGCCGCCGCATTCTCGACTCCTGCGGCATCAGCTACCGCCAGGTCATCGTCGATGTCCAGATTGGTACCGGGGGACAGGCTCGGCAGTAGCGCGTGCCAACGCCAGCTGGCGGCAAAACAGCCAAAAGAGCCCCGTCCCAAATTGACTGCTCGTGAAAGTCGTGTCCGCACGCATGGCTGGCGCCTAAGCGGTACATGGCTGTAGTAACATAGCCCCTGTCCGCGGGCGTGCCCGCGTTATTGTGAGAAAGGAGTCCCTGTGGCTGTTAACGAAGAGCTGCTTAAGAAGGTTCTTGAAGAGATTCGCCCCAACCTGCAGGCCGACGGCGGCGATATGGAGTATGTGGGCGTCGACGACGAGGGCGTCGTCAAGCTGGAGCTGCAGGCGCCTGCGCCGGCTGCCCCATGAGCTCGCTGACCCTTTCCATGGGTATCGAGCGCATCCTGAAGGAGCATGTGCCCGGCGTTACCCGCGTTGAGCAGGTCAATGCTTCCGGCGAGGCCGAGGACCTGTACGACGAGTACGCGCCGTTCTAAGATGCGAAAGCTGCGGACGACATGCTCCGCATAGACGTTACGCCCAGATATGCGGCTGCGAGCGCAAGGCCCGCGGACGCATTTGTATGTAGGGAGCAGGGGGATCGATATGCTCAACGACCTCTACCATATGCTTGATCCCGTCGCGATCTCGGCGGGCCCCATCACCATCTACTGGTACGGCCTGGCCTACGTGGTCGGTGCTCTGCTCACGGCGGTCGTTATGTACCGCACGCAGCGTCGTTGGGGCTTCAACATTACGATTGATGACCTGACGAGCGTCGTGGTCGGCGTGGTCTTTGGCCTTATCATTGGCGCCCGTCTGTTCTACGTCATCTTTTACGGCGACGGCTACTACTGGGCGCACCCGCTCGAGATCTTTGCCACCAACGAGGGCGGCATGAGCTTCCACGGTGGCCTGGTCGGCGGCATCTTGGGCGGCATCATCGTGTGCCGCATGTATAAGCTCGATGCATGGACTTTGGCAGACCTTGCCGTCATAGGCGCGCCGCTGGCCTTGTGCCTGGGTCGTTGTGCCAACTTTGTCAACGGTGAGCTGTGGGGCAAGCCGACCGATCTGCTGGGGTGTGGTCTTTGGCGGGACTGCGGGCGATATGCCGCGTCACCCCTCCCAATCTACGAGGCATTTCTTGAGGGCATCGTGCTCTTCTGCATTCTTCAGGTGCTCAGCCGTAAAAAGCCGCTGCTGCCCCAGGGTACGTTTATGGGTGTGTTCGTGATGGGATACGGCATCGTCCGCTTCCTCGTCGAGTTCGTGCGCGTGCCCGACGCCCAGCTTGGCTATCTGCTGGGCGGCGTCATCACGATGGGTCAGCTGCTGAGCCTTCCGCTCGTTATTGCGGGCCTGGCGCTCGTCATCTTTGCCCGACACTGCAATCGCCCCCAGCGCATCTACCTCGACGCCTAACCAAGACCACCACAAAGGGGACAGGCACCTTTGTGGTGGTTTGCTGGGCAACAATGACAGAACCGTAACGTTTTCCCAGATAAAACCTGCCAAAATAAATCTGTCCCTTTTTGGCGGGTTTCTAGAAAGGCTCTTTGGACTGTGAAGGATTCCGACCTCTCCACAACGGCTGCGCGCGACGCTGCCGCATCGTCTGGTTTAAGCGCTACCCCGCCAAGCAGACGCTCATCGCATTTCTGCTCGCGCTGTTGGCGACCACGGCGTTTTCCATCGATCCCGCCCCGGTGTCGAGCAACGCAGTCTTGGCGATTGACCCCAAAGCCTCGGGCATGCTGTACGTGTGCTACGAGGTACTCCTCTCGTTTGCCGGCCATACCGACGCGGTCATGCTGCTTGCGCTTGCCTGCCTGCTCACGCTGCCGTTTCGCTACGTGTTCTTTGGCCGTGGCGACACCTGGCGTCCATCGATCATTCTGCCGTCGCTGTTTTTCGCCATCTGCATGGTGTTCGGCCGTAGCTATGACCTCATCGACTCGGCGAGATTGTTCTTGGCGACAAGGCCCGCATCATCTGCGCCTGGATTGGCGGCGCGGGCTGGATGCTCCTAGCGATCGTGGCCTTCTATCTGGCTTTTGAGTGTCTGGATTGGCTGAGCTCCCGACGCATCCCGTTTTCCGAGGCGCACTTTGGCCGCATATGGCGTGTGGCTCACGCCGTGCCCTCGGTCCATCCTTTGCCGGGCCCTTCCTGGTGCTTATGATCGCCTGGGCGCCCACGCTCATCGCTTCGCTGCCCGGCCTTTTTATGGGAGATACGGGTGCGCAGATTCGCCAGTGGTTCAACTATCCCAACGGCACGAGCGACTACCTGCGCCTACTCAACCCCAACGTGCTGCTCAACGGGCATCATCCCGTAGCGCACACGGCCATTATCGGCTCGTGCGTTCAACTGGGGCTTTCGCTGTTCAACAGCGCTAACGCGGGCCTCATCATCTATACCTGCGCTCAATTTGTCATCACGGCTGCCTGCATGGCCTATTCCATTTCGTCGCTGCGCAAACTGGGCGTGAGCCTGCCGGTTCGCGGTACGATCCTGCTGTTCTTTGCGTTTATGCCGATGTTCTCTAACTACGCGGCCCTGCTCACCAAAGACGTGCTCTTTGCCGACGCGTTTTTGGTGCTGCTGGTACAGACCGTCAAGCTCGTGGCATGTGGCTTGCCCCGTCGTGATGCCAATGTCGAGCGAGCGGGCGAGAAAGCCCCCGTGCTCTTTGCGCGCCACGACTGGCTGTTGCTTGCGCTGGCTGCCATGGGTTCCACGTTTTTGCGCAATGGCGGCCTGGTCTTTCCGTTGGCGGCCTGCGTGATTGCGGCGGCGTTTTGCGCATGGGATGTACATGTGGCTCGTCGTGCGGCTAAGCAGACGGGCACCGCAGTCTCATGCGCCACGCCGCGCTTCCGCTGGGTTGGCGTCCTCGCGGTGCTCGCGCTCTGCCTTGTCTCTAATATGTACTTCACCAAGGTCTTTATGCCGGCGCACGACATCACGCCTGGTTCCAAGCGCGAAATCCTCTCGATTCCGTTCCAACAGACGGCTCGTTTTGCCCAAAAGCATGACGGCCTCAACTCGGGTGTCAACCCCACGGTAAAGGAGGACGGCACTATCGTGGAGGCACCCTGCGACGGTTTGGTGACCGATGAGGAGCGCGCCGTGATCGATCGCGTGCTCAAGTACGAGAATCTGGGCCGCCGTTACAACCCGGATAAGTCGGACGCCGTCAAAAATTGCTTTAACGAGTACGCCTCGCAGGAGGACATCGATGCCTATTTTGAGGTATGGGCCCAGATGTTTAAGAAAGATCCCGAGTGCTATATTTCGGCGCTTATCAATAACTACTATGGTTATTTTTATCCGAGCGCGCGCGATGCCTGGGTCTACAGCACGGCGCGTAGTGCCGAGATCATGGCGCGTCCCGACAACCTCAAGTACTTCGACTTCCATCCGGTTGACAGCAACGTGGTGCGCTGGTGCGACCACTTGATCAATCTGTACCGTGTGGCGGTGCAGCGCATCCCGTTTATTTCGCTCACCATGAGCTCGGCCACCTATGTGTGGATCATGATCGCCGTGGTGGTCTACCTGCTGCGTCGTCATTCATGGCGTGCGCTGGCGATCTGGGTGCCGCTGTTGGGCGTGCTCGCCGTGTGCCTGATTGGTCCGTGCAACGCTCGACCTACATGCGCTACCTGTATCCGGTCATTGCCTGCATGCCCTTCGCCATCGGCGCCACCGTCACCCGCAGCGACTTCCTCTGGTCCTAACTTGGTGCATTGTGGTCAGGTTTCTTTGCACCAAAGGGGGCATCATCACGGCGCCTTCATTTTGGGGTTTATCTCGCAGGCCAGTAGGTATATCATAACGACGTTTGTTTATATTGCCCGAGCATTCGCGCTGGCTTTAGGTCGAAACCGATAGGAGACACGTATGTCCGGACACTCTAAGTGGGCCACAACCAAGCATCGTAAGGGCGCGCAGGACGCCAAGCGTTCCGCCCTCTTCTCCAAGCTCAGCCGCAACATCACCGTTGCTGCCCGTCTCGGCGGCGACCCGCTGCCCGAGAACAACGCCAGCCTCGCCGCTGCCGTTGCCAAGGCCAAGGCTCAGTCCATGCCTAAGGACAAGATCAAGTCCGCTATCGACAAGGCTTTTGGTTCGGGTGCCGACGCCGCCGTCTACGAGAACATCGTGTACGAGGGCTACGGTCCCGCCGGTGTCGCCGTCTACGTCGACTGCCTGACCGACAACCGCAACCGTACCGCCGCCGATGTCCGTTCCGCCTTCTCCCACGCTGGTGGCAACCTGGGCACCTCCGGCTCCGTCGCCTTCCAGTTTGAGCGCAAGGGCCAGATCGTCGTCGCCAAGGAGATCCTGGACGAGAACGCCAAGAAGGAGACCATGATCGCCAACGGTGCTGCCGGTGACGAGGATGAGTTCATGATGGCCATCGCCGAGGCCGGTGGCGAGGACTACGAGGATGCCGGCGAGGAGTGGATCGTCTGGACTGCTGCCAACGAGGTTATGGCTGTCTCCAAGGCGCTCGAGGAGCAGGGCGTCCAGGTCAAGGGCTCCGAGACCACCATGGTCCCGACTACCCCGACCGAGGTTTCCGGCGCCGACGCCAAGAAGGTCCAGCGCCTCATCGACCGTCTTGAGGAGCTCGACGACGTCCAGGACGTTTACAGCACCATGGACATGACCGACGAGGTCATCGCTGCCCTCGAGGAGGAGTAGCGCCAGCACGGATTGAGCCGTGCATATCTGGGCATAATGAAGCGAGCATGCAAGCCTCGTGGAATAGATGAGCCGGATCCGCGTGCGTAGAGCACCGGACCCGGCTCTTTTATAATGATGCGAACCGTTCTGCATTTCGAGAGCCGAGATTTGAAGGGAGCGCCGCGTGCGCGTACTCAAACGAGCCCTAGCGATCGTGTACCTTGCCGCCGCCATCGTGGCGCTGGGTACACTTGTCTGCCAGTTTTGGGGGCCGTATACGTATCGCTTTATGTTGCTGATGCGCGACCCCATGCCGCGCATCGTCGTGACGGTGTGCGCCGGCGTCGTGGCGCTTGGCGTACTGCTGAGCTTTTTCCGCCTGATGTTCGCCCGTCGCGAGCCGTCCTGCGTGCATCCGGCGGGGGAGCGCAATATTGAGGTTACCCTTGCGGCGCTTTCTTCGTGCGCCAGGCTGCTGCCGAGCGCGACGACCGCGTGATGGTCGAGCATGTCGAGGCCCGCGTCCAAGGCCCCGACGATTCGCACGTCCGTTTTAAGGTCGAGGCTATCGCGCTTGACGATAAGGACGTGGCATTTCTGGCTACCGCGATGCAGCAGCGCATCGAGGAAGCTTGCGACACCATGCTCGGCACGCCGGGTACGACCACGCGCGTCCGTTTTTTGCCGTCCAAGACTACCGTCCAGACCGTGGAGGTTTCCGGTGAGTGATACCAATCAAGATAAGACCGCTCGTACGCCGCGCCTGACGATTGACCAGAGCGCCACGCCGGCGAGCGAACCTGTTGATTCCAAAGCGGAGGCAACCGAGTTGCAAGACGCGGCAGCCGCGGATTTTGACGAGGCTATGGGTCTCATCAAGGTACGGGCGCTGCCATCTGGAGCTATGCTGTACGTCATCCCAACACCACGCTCGGCGCCGTCGCCGGCTTTATCCTCGCCGTGTTGGTGCTCACGTTGGGCCTGTGGGACACGCTCGTCATTGCATTCTTCGTGCTGATCGGCGCTGTGATCGGCCAAATTCGCGACGGCGAGAACGGGATCGTCAACTTCTTCGGCCGTTTGTTTAGCGGTCGCTAATATGTATTCGACTGTCGCATCCGCGGCAGGCATAAGGAGGAACCATGGCTTTTAATACGAAGGTCGATGTGGCCGATACCGAGCTCGAGGAGAACGAGGCGGTCGTCGCCGAAGCTGAGGATGTAGAACTCGAAGGTCAGTCCCTCGCCGAGACAGAGGCCGAGCCCGATGCGTATGAGGATGACGAGGAAACGGACGAGTCCGAGGACTCGCTGACTTATTCCAACGGCGTGATCGAGAAGATCGTTGCCATGGCCACCCGCGAGGTTCCGCACGTTCTGGGCATGAAGGGTAACCTCATGCACTTTGTGCAGGAGCAGTTTGGTGCCGAGAATCTGACCAAGGGCGTGACGGTCGAGGTCACCGACGATAATCGCGTGGTCGTCAACATCTCCGTCATCATCGAGTACGGCGCCTATGCGCCCGCGATCTTCGACGATGTCAAGGCACGTGTCACCGAGCGCCTTGCCGCGATGACCGGCCTTGAGGTGGCGGGCGTCAACCTGCGCATCGAGGATGTCATCACCCCCGAGGAGTACGAGCACCGCACCAGCCAGCACGAATAACCTTCCAAAAAGGGACAGGTTTGTTTTGGCAGGTTTTATCTGCGAAAACATTAAACGGCCGACCGCGCAAGCAAAAGCGTGGCCGGCCGTTTTTGTACGCTCCCGATATAGTCATACCGCTCGTCTAACTAAGGGTTGCAATTCCCACGTTCCGCGTTACCCTAATGGGCGCATTGTTTCCAAATTGTTAACGAGGGGTTGCCGTAATGGCCGACGAGCACGAAACAGAAAGCAAGGCATGGGCAATTGAGGCCGCCGCGGCAGAGGCGGCATCGCGTGCTGCCGAGGAGGTGCATCGTCCTCCCGTAGTGCCGATGGAGCGCGTGGTCGATCGCGATGTTATCGAGCGGGGCGAGCGCGCTGGTCGCAAGCGCAGCCAGGAGCCGGGCTTTCCGCGCTTTTTTGCCGAGCTCAATTTGGGCCTGATCCTCACGGCCTTTGCCATCGTCGCGTTTAAAACCCCTAATCACTTTGCCTTCGGCGGCACCTCGGGCGTATCGGTTATTCTGTCCACGCTGTTCCCGACCCTGCCCGTCGGCGTCTTTATGTGGATTATCAACGCGGTTCTCGTCGTCTTGGGCTTTATCTTTTTGGAGCGCAAGGCAATCCTGTGGAGTGTCTTTGCCTCGTTTGCGCTGTCCGCCTATGTTTCGCTGTTTGAGCTCTTTATTCCGACCGATGTCTCGATGACGGGCGATATGTGGCTCGACCTGTGCTTTGCCGTGATTCTGCCGGCGCTCGGCAGCGCCATCGTCTTTGATATTGGCGCCTCGACGGGCGGCACGGACATTCTCGCTATGATCCTCAAACGCCGCACCACGCTCGAGATTGGCCGCGCACTGCTGTTGGTCGATATCGGCATCGTGACCATCGCGGCCTTTTTGTATGGTCCGCGTGTCGGTCTGTACTGCGTGCTTGGCCTGTTTGCCAAGACGCTTGTGGTCGACAAGGCTATCGAGAGTATTCACCTTCGCAAGGTCTGCACGGTCATTTGTTCTGAGCCCCTTAAGGTCGAGGAGTTTATCGTCAAGCATCTCAACCGTACGGCGACTATCAGCGCGGCTATGGTGCTTTCTCGGGCAAGTGCGTGACGGTGATCATGAGCGTGCTGAGTCGTCGCGAGGCCGTGCAACTGCGTCGCTACGCGCGCGAGATCGATCCGGGTGCCTTTATCACGATTGTCGACAGCTCCGAGATCGTCGGCAAGGGTTTCCGCGGAACGAACTAACGCGGTCGAGCTCATCAAACAATCGAATAGCGCCCTGCGCGTTGCAAATACGTCATGTTGGAGCATTTGTCCCCACATTGGGTGATAATGATGCTAAAGACATCGTTTGCGATCCAGATGATTCGCTCATGATACGAAGGGATGATTTCGATGTTCTGTTCGCAGTGTGGTGCCCCCATGGGCGACAACAACAAGTTCTGCGGCGCGTGCGGTGCTCCTAATGCCGGTGCCGCAGCCTCTTCCCCTCAGGGTCAGCCCCAGCAGTTTGTTCCGCAACCGCCCGTGGCGAATGCGTCCAAGGGCTGTGTGGCTCAGGCGTTTGAGGACATGACCAAGACGCCGGGCGTGCTGCAGCGCGTGTGCCAGATCGCCTTTTTGCCGGCGCTCATCTGTGTCGTGTCAGTGCTCGTGCTGTTCATTCCCGTTATCGGCGGTATCGCGGCTGCCATCGGCTTTTTGGCTGCCTGTGTGGCAAGCGCGTGCGGTTCTGGCTTTGGCATCGAATGGGGCCGCGACCTGTCGCTTAAGGTCGATGACGGCATGGATCGTCCGCTGATGCGCTCCACGTCGTTTGGTCTGGGCGTCTTTTCGGGTGTTATCTCGGGCGTGCTCAAGGTTATCGCTGCCATTCCCGTTATCGGTGTGGCGCTTTCGCTGGTGGAGAGCGTGGTAATTGGTGCCGCGGGTTCGTATTCATATTACGGCTCTTATGCGCTCGAGGCCGCGCTGATCGGTTCGCTGGGCCTGTTTGTTCTGGCTATGATTGCCGTGGCGGTCCTGGGCGTCTTCTTTACCATGTTCGCCGACATCGCGTGATGCACTTTGCGGTGACCGGCCGCGTCGAGAGCGCGTTTTCGCTTGATAAGGTCTGGGCGGCCTTTAAGAACAATAAGACCAAGCTGTTCTGCGCTTCGTTCCTTCCCGAGTTTTTGACGGGTCTGGTCGCTAACGTTGTCACCTGGATTCTGACGTTCGTCTTTGGCACCATTGCCTCTGTCGGTATGTATAGCTACTACTACCGTCCTACGGCTAATGAGGCGCTTGTTACCGGCGGTGGCATTACGCTCGTATTGTTCTTGGTGCTGACGGCGTTTGTCACGGTATTTCTCACGGTCTTTGGCAAGATGCTCAAGCACCGTGCCGTTGGCTATTGGGTTGCGCGCTACGCAAGCGAGTGGGCCGACGAGGACAAGGACGACGTCCTGACTTTTGTGCTGCCGTTTGAGAAGAAGTCTGCTCCTTCGGGCTATAGCGCCCCGGATGCTGCGGCCGCGCCCGAGCCGGAGCCTGAGCCGACGCCCGAGCCCGAGCCTGAGCCTGAACCCGCACCTGAGCCTGAGCCCGAGTCTGCATCCGAGCCCATGCCGAAACCGGAACCCGGTTCCGAGCCAAGCTCCGACGAGGACTCTCAGGACGAGTAGTCCTGCCACCTGCCATTTGAGGACGGGGCGGAAATGGAAGAAATAGAGCCTGACAAATGAGCGGGGGCGGACGTGTCGAAACGTCCGCCCCCGCTTTGTTATCGCGATGTGGCTATGACTGCGAGACGGTCGCGAATCGGCTACTCGTCGTGCTTCTCCTCGCGGCGCGCGGCGGCGCGTGCATCGTGGATGCCCTTGATCGCGGCGTGGCGAGCCGTGCGGGCGTCGTGCATGGCGTCGCGTGCTTCGGCGGCTGTGGCCTTAGCAGAACGCAACTTGGCGGCGAGGTCGGGGTTGGTCTCGGCGACCGCGGCGATAGCGGGTCCGTCGAGCTCCTCTTGCGTGGGCTCGGCCAAAAAGTCGATGGCATACTGGGCGGCCACCATGGAGCCTTTTGCCAGCACAGTCTCGTCGATCTTGTAAAAGCAGGAATGCTGAGCGTACGTGGCGCCAATCTTGGGGTTGCGCGCACCTACAAAGGCGAGCACGCCCGGCACGCGGCGCAGGTACTCCGAAAAGTCCTCGCCCGAAAGCGTGCCGCGGTAATGTCCCTCGCCGGCGGGGCCCAGGCATTTGAGTACGGCCTGGCGGCAGCGCTCGCTCGATGCGGCTTCGTTTTCGACTTTGTAGTTGGCGATGGTGTAGTCGGTGAGCTTGGCTTCGGCGCCCAGGGCTGCCGCGGTATGCTCCACGATGCGGCGCATGAGCTCCGGCATTTCCTCGTGGGTCGAGTCGCCGTAGGTGCGCACCGTGCCGGCGAGGTAAGCCGTGCCGGCGATAACATTGCGCGCGGTGCCGCCATGCAGCTCACCGACGGTGATAACGGCCGGCTCGTAGGGGCTAATCTCGCGCGAGACGATAGTCTGCAGTGCGTTGACGATCTCAGCGGCAACCATAACGGCGTCGTGGCCGCGCTGGGGCATAGCGCCGTGGCACGAGGTGCCGCGGACGTCGATGCGGAACCAGTCGGTATTGGCCATGCGCGGACCGGGCTCGCAGCTCACGGTGCCGGCGTCAACCTCGCTCCAGATATGCGCGGCGTAGGCACCATCGACGCCGTCGAGCACGCCCGTGCCGATCATGAGCTTGGCGCCCTGGCCGTTTTCCTCGCTGGGCTGGAAGACGATGCGGACTTCGCCGTGGATGTCGTCGGTCATATGGCGCAGAATCTGCAACGTGCCGAGCATCATGGCGATGTGGCAGTCGTGGCCGCAGGCGTGCATGCAGCCTTCGTTGACGCTGGCGAACTCCTCGCCGGTCTGCTCGGTGACGGGCAGGGCGTCGATGTCGGCGCGCAGCAGGATGCGGCGGCGTGGCGTGCCGTCCTCGCGATAGGCGTCGGGCGCGGTGCCGCGAAGGGTCGCCACAAGGCCCGTCTTAAGGGGGCGCTCGTAGGGGATATTCATGGCGTCGAGCTGGTTGGCGATGTCAGAAGTCGTGCGCTCCTCGGCAAGGCTCAGCTCCGGGTGCTTATGGAAGTGGCGGCGCTGCTTGATGATATAGGGTTCAAACTCTGCGGCGATATCCTGAATGGCTGCGGTGACGTCGTCAGCCGCTCGTACCTCGGTTGCCGCCATAATCTGCTGTGCCTTGGTCTTCGTCATGGTCGATTTGCTCCTTGCTGTGCCATCGCGCAATTCGTACAAGCTCTCTCCAGTATGCCACCTGCCACTTGGCTGGCAAAGATGCCGTTTGCCGCTTGGCGTTTTGTAACAGGGGCGGGGGAGTACACTCGGGAGTGTTGGATTTCCTGCCAGAGACGGGGATGCCCATGCAACATATCGATCGGATTATCCGCTCCAAGAACGTCTTTACCGCGCAAGACGGTATCGATACCGCCCGCGAGCTGGCGATTGCCATTGCAGGCGACCGTATCGTCGCGGTCGGTGCGCCCGATGACGTGATTGCCGCCGCTCCTGCCGCCACGTCGGTTATCGACTACGGCGAGCAGTTTGTCTGCCCCGGTTTCCATGACGCTCATCTGCACTTCTTCCATACCTCGGTCGGTTCCTCGCCGTACATGCTCATGGATATGGGCACGTCCGAGGCGGCGCTGGTACAACACGCGCTTGAGTTTTCCCAGGACCTGCCCGACGACGCTTGGGTTGTAACGCAGGGTTGGCGCGACTACCGCTGGGACCCGCCCGAGCATCCCACTAAGCGTCGCTCGATGCGGCATTTCCCGATCGTCCTGCGTTATGTACTCGGGCGACGGGCACACGCTGTGGCTCAACAGCCGCGCACTCGAGGCGCTCGGCGTTACGCGCGACAGCGAGCCTCCGGTGGGTGGCAGTTACGACAAAGATGCAAATGGCGAGCTTACGGGTATCGCCCACGAGGCGGCTGCTATGCAGCTGCTGCCGCGCTGCCTGGAGTGGCTGGGCGAGGACCGCATCGCGAGCGCTTACGCCGACCAGATGAAGCGTATGGCCGAGCAAGGCATCACCTCAATCTGCGATATGTCGCTCATGCCCATGCCGGGCTGCGACTTTATTCGCGACGATGTTTACGACAAGCTGCAGGCCTCCGGCAAGCTGGGCATCCGCGCCCATCTGTTTCCCACGCTGCTGGATGACCAGTCGCGCTTGGAAGACTCCAGACCCGCTACGCGAACAACGCGCTGCTCTCGGCGCCAGGCTTTAAACAGTTCTTCGACGGCGTGTCGAGCGAGCATACCGCATACCTCACTGAGCCCTATACCAACCCGCGCTTCCCGGGCGACCAGGGCCGCCTGACGGTCCCTGTCGAGCGTATGCGCAAGTTGGTTTTGGCGGCAGCCGAGCGTGACCATACCGTGCGCATCCACGTTATCGGCGACGGTGCCATCCATGCCGCACTCGATATCTTTGAGGAGGCGGCAGAGCTCTACGGCTTGCCCCAGCACGGTCACAATACGCTTGAGCACCTGGAGAATCTGCTGCCTCAGGACATCGATCGTCTGCGCAAGCTTAACGTCATTGCCTCGAGCCAGCCTTGCCACATCACGCTCGACCCGGGTGGCCCGGAGCGCGACCTGGGCCTGGAACGCAGCCGCATCATGTGGCCGTTCGCAACTTATCAGCAGCGCGGTATCCGTCAAGCTTTCGGTACCGACAGCCCCATCACGGCCGTTACCAGCATGAACGTGCTCTACACGGCTATCACACGCCAAGATCCCCGCAGCCACTGGCCCGAGGGCGGCTGGCTGCCGAGCGAGCGTATCGACGCGGCAACGGCCCTGCGCAGCTACACGCTTGGCAGCGCGTACGCAGCGGGCGACGAGCAAAACCTCGGCAGCTAGAGCCCGGCAAATACGCCGACCTGGTAGTCCTGGACCAAAACCTGCTCACCATCGACCCCCAAGAACTCCAAGCCACCAAAGTCCAAGCCACCTACCTGGCAGGTAACTTAATCTACGAGCGCTAGCCCCATACCCCACCCACAAGGGGCGCGTTTCAGCAACGTGCCCCTTTCTTGTTCGCACCATCCGCATCGCCATTTTGCTGCACTGACTTTTCTGAATACCGGGCCCGATAACGTTGACTCAGCTCCCGTGTGGCGCCGGAGGGGCGGGATATAAGGTTTATCGCGAGTTCCGCACGAGCCGAAGGCACTTAATGTGGCTTCGTGCGAGCAGGACTGCCCGAGCAGGAAACCTTATATCCCGCCCCTCCGGCGCCACACGGGAGCCGCGCACAAGTTATCCCCCGGCATTCAGAAAATCTAAGTGCTAAAAAATAAGATTTTTTGACTCCGTGTTGTATAACCCGTCATTCGTGGGTACCATTCAACGCGTACGCAAACAAAAAGGTTAATTCGCGTGGTATAACCGCGCGGCCCAAAAAGGAGGAGACAAGCATGTCGTCTTTGAAGCCGCTTGCAGATCGTGTTCTGGTCAAGCCCGACGAGGCCGAGCAGAAGACCGCTTCTGGTCTGTATATCGCCAGCAACGCTCAGGAGAAGCCGCAGCGCGGTACCATCGTTGCCGTTGGCGCCGGCAAGGTCAACGACAAGGGTGAGCGCATCCCCATGGACGTAAAGGTCGGCGACGTTGTCATCTACGGTAAGTTCGGTGGCAACGAGGTCAAGGTTGACGGCGAGAAGTATCTGCTGATGCGCGCCGACGACATCTACGCCGTCGTCGAGGCCTAGTCTCGTCAGAATCTCTGATTCGTCTTTGAACGCGATCGTCGCATAGGACTCGGAAGCGGCGACGCGAGTCACATTTCTTTTGGAGGATTACCTACTATGGCAAAGAACATTACGTTCAACACCGATGCCCGCGCTAAGCTCGCCAAGGGCGTCAACACTCTGGCCGACGCCGTTACCGTCACCATGGGCCCCAAGGGTCGCTACGTTGCGCTGCAGCGCACGTTCGGTGCCCCGACCATCACCAACGACGGCGTTTCCGTCGCCAAGGAGATCGAGCTCGAGGACAACATCGAGAACATGGGCGCCCAGCTGGTGAAGGAGGTTGCCACCAAGACCAACGACACCGTGGGTGACGGCACCACCACCGCAACTCTGCTCGCTCAGGCCATCGTCAACGACGGTCTGCGCAACGTCGCCGCCGGCGCCAACCCGCTGGCCATCCGTCGCGGCATCGACAAGGCCGTCAACGCCGCCGTCGCCGAGATGAAGAAGCAGGCTAAGCCGGTCGAGACCAAGGAGCAGATTGCTTCCGTCGGTACCATCTCTGCCGGTGACCCCGAGGTCGGCGAGAAGATTGCCGAGGCCATGGAGGTCGTGGGCAAGGACGGCGTCATCACCGTCGAGGATTCCCAGACGTTCGATATCACCATCGACACCGTCGAGGGCATGCAGTTCGACAAGGGCTATGTCTCCGCTTACTTCGTCACGGATAACGACCGCATGGAGGCCGTGATGAAGGATCCGTACATCCTCATCACCGACCAGAAGATCTCCAGCGTTCAGGACATCATGCCCGTTCTCGAGGCTGTCCAGCGCGCTGGCCGTGGCCTGCTCATTATCGCTGAGGACATCGACGGCGAGGCTCTGCCGACCCTCGTCCTCAACAAGATCCGTGGCGCTCTCAACGTCTGCGCCGTCAAGGCTCCGGGCTACGGCGATCGCCGCAAGCGCATCCTCGAGGACATCGCCGTCCTCACCGGTGGCCAGGCTGCTCTGGACGAGCTGGGCGTGAAGGTCGCTGACATCACCGCCGATATGCTCGGCACCGCTAAGTCCGTCACCATTTCCAAGGACAACACCGTTGTCGTCGGCGGCGCTGGTTCCAAGGAGGCCATCGACGCCCGTATCGCTCAGATTAAGGGCGAGATGGAGAACACCACCTCTGACTTCGACCGTGAGAAGCTCCAGGAGCGCCTGGCCAAGCTCTCCGGTGGCGTTGCCGTCATCAAGGTCGGCGCTGCTACCGAGTCCGAGCTCAAGGAGATTAAGCACCGCGTCGAGGATGCCCTGCAGGCTACCCGCGCTGCTGTCGAGGAGGGCATCGTCGCCGGTGGCGGCGTCGCCTTCATGGACGCTGCTCCTGCGCTCGACGCTGTTGAGCTCGACGACCCCGAGGAGAAGATCGGCGTCGACATCGTCAAGAAGGCTCTGACCGCTCCGGTCGCTACCATCGCCAAGAACGCTGGCTTTGAGGGCGCCGTCGTGGTCGACAAGGTTGCCGAGCTGCCGCCGGCCAGGGTCTCAACTCTGCCAACGGCGAGTGGGGCGACATGATCGAGATGGGCGTCCTCGACCCCGTCAAGGTCAGCCGCGTCACCCTGCAGAACGCTGCTTCTGTCGCCAGCCTGATTCTCATCACCGAGGCTACCGTCTCCGATGTGCCCAAGAACACTCAGCTTGAGGACGCTATCGCCGCTGCTACCGCTGGTCAGCAGGGCGGCGGTATGTACTAAGGCCGACAAGGTCTAGAACTCCCACCGGGAATCCGGGGGCGTGACGGGGGGCTTCTCTCCGGAACGTCCTCGGACATGCAAAGAGGCTCCGCATCGCGCTTCGCGCTGCGGAGCCTCTTTGCGTCCTGCGGAATGTTCCGGAGAGAAGCCCCCGTCACGCCCCCGGATTCCCTGCGTTTACGGCCTTGAGGTCGGCGTGGGCGGAGGACTTGGTTGTTGGGAATACGTGTCCCGGTGCTGTTTCGCGGCTTTGCCGCGAAAGGCGCGCCACTTTGGGGCGAGTGGAGGATGTGGTTGTTGCAGTGGCTTGTCCCCTTGCTGTTTCGCGCTTTGCGCGAAAGGCGCGTTACTTTGGGATGGGTGGGGAACGTGGTTGTTGCGGCAACTGATCCCCGCCACAAATTACCCTTGGCATACTTGCGCGAACGATTGCTCGTGCTACACTTGCAATTGCTGTTTCAGGGCGGGGTGGAATTCCCCACTGGTGGTAAATCGGGCGGTGTCAAAGGGACGCCGTGGAGCAGGCGAGGTGCCTGCGACCGAGCCGATGAGTCCGCGACCCGTGTGTGCGTTGGTTCGCATGCCGGCTGAACTGGTGAGATCCCAGTACCAACGGTTAGAGTCCGGATGAAAGAGGCAGGTGATCTTATGTCTGAACAGTCGCAGCATATCCATTTTGAGAACACGAATAGGTGGAGCACCAAACAGCTCGTTACCATGGCGCTGATGTGTGCCTTGGGCGCCCTGTTTATATACGTGCAGCTGCCTATCCTTCCTTCGGCGCCGTTTTTGACGTATGACCCGTCGCTGGTGCCGGCGATGGTGTGCGGTTTTGCGTATGGTCCTGGCGCCGGTACTGCTGTTGCCGCTATGGCGATTGTTATCCATGCGCTTACCACGGGCGATTGGGTCGGCGCACTTATGAACCTGGTTGCTACGCTGGGCTACATTCTGCCCGCGGCTATCGTGTACCAGAAGATGCATACCTATAAGGGTGCGTGATTGGCCTAGTGTTCGGTGTCATTGCCGCTACGGCGTTGTCTATGGTCGCAAACCTTACCATTGGCGTATGGTTCTGGTATGGCTCGGTCGATGTGATCGCCCCGCTTATGATTCCTGCCGTGCTGCCGTTCAACCTTATCAAGACCGTGCTTAACTCGGTGTTGACGCTAGCGGTGTATAAAGCAGTCTCCAACCTCATCACGCCTAAAAAGGACCAGGTCAAAGGCCGCGCATGATTGAGTGTCGGGGCGTTTCCTTTAGCTATGACGGTGCCGTGTCGGCACTCGACGGTGTCGATCTGAACATCGAGGACGGGGAGTTTTTCTGCATCCTCGGTGGCAATGGGTCGGGCAAGTCGACGTTTGCCAAGCATCTGAATGCGCTGCTGCAGCCCGATGCGGGCACGGTACGTATCAACGGTATGGATGCGTCCGATCCCGAGCTGGTCTACGACATTCGTTCGACCGCAGGCATGGTGTTCCAGAATCCCGACGACCAGCTGGTGGCAACGCTTGTCGAAGATGACGTTGCGTTCGGTCCCGAAAACCTTGGCGTGCCATCGGCGCAAATTGCGCAGCGCGTACGCGAGGCGCTGAAGGGCGTGGGCCTGGTGGGCTTTGAGCGCCACGAGACCCATGCGCTTTCGGGCGGTCAAAAGCAGCGTGTGGCGCTTGCCGGTGTGCTCGCCATGGAACCGCGCGTGCTCATTTTGGACGAGGCGTCCTCGATGCTCGATCCGCGCGGGCGCAAGGGCCTTATGAAGGCCTGTCACGTGCTGCACGAACGCGGCATGACCATCGTGATGATTACGCACTTTATGGAAGAGGCCGCCGAGGCCGATCGTGTCGCGGTGTTTCGGGCGGGGCGCGTTGCCATGCTCGGTACGCCCGAGGAGATTCTGACGCGGGCAGATGGGCTCGTGGAGCTCAACCTGGATATGCCGGCGTCGTGCTGCTTGGGCATGGCGCTTCGTGCGAAGGGCGTGCCCGTTCATGCGCAGGTGCGCGAGGCGGATATGGTCGCCGAGATTGCGCAGGTATATGCCGACCGGAGTGGGGAAGACACCGCAGGGCGGCCTTCTGCATCCGATTCTCGTGTGCTCGACAACGTCTCCTCTGCAACCGACGGGACAGCCGTGTCGGAGCCCGTCATCGAGATTTCGCACCTCTCGCATAGTTACTCGCTGAGTGCCGCGAGCGCCGCCGCTGGCATAAGCGCTCGGTCACTGCGGGCAAATCGAGCAAACAGGCTCTCTGG